>Ga0315279_10000034_pt1 | contig 300781 bp, 289 predicted proteins | sample YL17G06_20_MG_FD_203694 | JGI IMG/M metagenome (GOLD analysis project Ga0315279, IMG submission 203694) | Sediment microbial communities from Yellowstone Lake, YNP, Wyoming, USA - YL17G06_20 | ecosystem: Environmental > Aquatic > Freshwater > Lake > Sediment | place: USA: Wyoming | collected...
AGACACCGAACTGGTCCAGCCAGTAGGCGAACTTGTGCACCATCCACTGGCGGTACCTGGCCCATAGTTCCGGCCTGAAGTGCCCCCCGGCCACCTGAGCGAACTGGTATGTGAAACAGGAGTCCCAAGTAACCTGCCTTTCCGAGGACTTTCCGTCCAGACTCGGCACGTCTTGATACATGGTGCAGAAGCAGGTGGGACACACATTCGTGCAGTTGGCGCAACCGAGGCAACGCTTGGCAATTTCCTTGAACGCGGACGATTCTAGGTTCGAATACAACTTCTCCTTCAGGTTCGTCACGTCGAGCGTGCGACCCATCTTGCCTTCGGCAGCCTTCAGCTTCGAGTCGGCCTCGTTGATGTCCTCTTGTCTCGCCGGCCTCTTGTCAAGTCCCGAGAGCATCTCGCCCCCCAACTTCGACCCTGACTCCACCAGAAACCCGCCGGACAGCTCAGTCAGCGACAGGTCAAACCCGCCCCTAGCCTTGGGCCCAGTGCCCATGGAATGACAGAAGCATGTCCCGCTCGGTTCGATGCAATTCGCCACGACAACTGCTAACTTGTTCCTCATGTTCACGTAGTGCTCGTCGACATATTCGCCCTTCATGAGGGTTCTGTCAAACACCTCGATGGATGCCAGATCACAGGGCTTGATGCCGAAGAAGGCTACCTTCTCGCTCTCGCACCCGGTTTCCTTCAGCTCGAAGCTCCCGTCTTCAGTCGTCATCTTCCAGAGCTTGCGCCTAGGTGGGTAGAGGAACCACTTCGGTGAGTCCGGGCCGTGAGTGAATGAGAACATCAGCTCACTGAACTCAGTGTGGTACTTGCCTGAGCTTTGGACCGCGACAACATTCTTCGCGAGTTCCTTGTTCGAGTCTATTGAACCCAACCTCAGGACTCCTTCCTCGATTTTGGGGGCGATCACTTGGTAGCCGAGATCTCGCACCTTGTCAAAGAGGACGTCCAACTGATCCTTGCCCATCACATGTGCGACCAATTCCTACCTTCCACCTTTGTCGATAACGTTCAGGAGAACGTCCTTCACGGACTCCTTGGCTGCCTCCTCAAGCGTGATGTATTTCAACGCTTTCTTGGGGCAGTACTTCACGCACTGCGGCTCCCCGAAGTCGCTACAAAAGTCACAGGTGAATGCCACTCCGCCGTCGAAGCTAAGCCTCAGCGCCCCGAAGTCACAGCTCTCGATGCACCAGCCGCAGCCGTTGCACTTGTCCTTGTCGATCTGAATTGACCCGTCGGGCAGCACCCTTATCGCGTCTCTGGGACAGGCCCTCTCGCAGACAGGCTTCTCGCATTTCCTGCAGGCAATCGCGATGTTGAAGAAAGGCTCAATCCTCATCGCCCTGATCCTGGACTTCTTCTGATTCGTGGTCTTCTCCTTCGCGATGGAACAGATGAACTCGCATATCTGACATCCGTTGCACTTGTCCGTGTCGCAGACTATGATCTTCCTCATCCTCTGTTGACTAAGCGCCAACTTCCTCCACCTCCTTCGTCAAACCCAGTTCAGCGAGTCTTTCTTTCGAGGGGATTCCCTCCTTGTTCCATCCTCTTCCCTCATAGTAACTGTCAAGCGCGCCGTCGTACTCTTCCCTGATGATCCTCGCACCTTTCACTACATCGTCCGGCATCGGCTCCTCGAAAGCCCTAGGCGGCGGGTAGTCGTCTTTCCTCCTAGCCCCGAACCTGACGTTGAAACACTTCGCCGCGTTGTAGATCCGCTCTCCCGCCTTGACCAACCGCTGACCGGTCATCTCTATCCCTGTTATCAACGAGTAGGCTTTCGCTAGCTCATCGAACGAGGTGTACACTCCCCTCGTGAACTTGCAGATGATGAGCGAGTCAATGATCGCGTACTGGTTCTCTCCCTCGTAGACGATCTTGCCCCTCGAACTGTCCAGCTTCAGCCTGTCGACCTTGCCGGCAACGTCAACTTGGTACGACCCTGACCTCAAGTAGTCAGCGCCCCTTATCGACGTGCAGAAACCCAGAGTCGATGTCTGTAGAGACCTCATGGAATAGGCGGCCCATTCCATTCCCTTGCAGTGTATCGCGAACTTGTCGGAACCCTTGCCCAAGGTTTGTGAGGCTCTCTTCACACCTTCGGACAGCAGTCCGCCGAGCTTGCCCTCTCTTAGGGACAGCCTCCTCAAGGCTTCCACCATTGCGTATCCGTTGCCGAAGTGAAGGTCAAGTCCGTCGGTGTCATCCTTGGTCAGCAAGCCCTTCTCAAAGCACTCCATGGCCCAAGCGACTGTGACACCCGCTGATATGGTGTCCACGCCCAGCTCATCGCAGAGCGCAACCGCTTTCGTGATGGCGTTCAGGTCAGAAACCCCGCAGAGAGGTCCAAGCTGACCGAGGCTCTCGTAGTCGACGCTGGCAACGGTACCCGCGTAGGGTCCGTCCTTGACTTCGTTCACGTGGTCGCACGCCACGGGGCAGTTCGTGCAGGCGAGTATCTTCTTCACGTGGGTCCTAGACATTTGTTCGCCCGATACCTCCTCGGCTCCCTCGAAGGTTCCACTCTGGAAGTTGCGCGTGGGTAGACATCCTATTCTGTTATGAACGAGTATGTTGGCCGGAGTGCCGTAGACCCTGTACTTCTCGGTCTTGGGCCCTTGGCACCTTTCGTTTATCTCGGTCGCAAGCTTCGTGAGTTCATCCAGGTTAGCCACTTCGACATCTCCAGTTCCACGAACGGCAACCGCCTTCACGTTCTTTGAGCCCATCACAGCGCCCATTCCGGACCTGCCAACCTGCCTGTTTTTGTCTGTCGTGATGTTGCCGAACCTCACCAGCCTTTCGCTCGCGGGGCCCATGGCGGCCACTCGGATCGCGCTGTCACCCAAGTCCTCCTTGATCAGGTCTTCGGTTTCCCACGTGGTCTTGCCCCAATATCTCGTGGCGTCCCTCAGCTCTGCGTTGCCATCATCGACGAACAAGTAGGCGGGTTTGCTAGACCTGCCCGTCACTACTATGCCGTCCCAGCCGGCGCTCTTCAGTTCGTTCGCGAATCCACCGGAGCATATGCCGAAACCGAATATCCCGGTCAGCGGTGAGAGCGCGAAAACACCGAACTTGCTGCTTGTTGGGAGTATCGTGCCCGCGACCGGGCCAGGCCACCACGCAAGGACGTTCTCTGGGGAGAATGGTTCTGTTCCCTTCGGCACCATGTCAAGGAGCGTCCTTGCTCCGAAGCCGAGACCGCCTATGTAGTCCGCAGCCATGCCCTCTTGGAGTGGCTCCTGCCCCACAACGCCCGTCGACAGGTTCACCTTCAGGTACTTGCCCGTGTATCCTTTCATGATCTACCCGCCTCCAGCCACCGAGAGGGCGAAAACCACTCTATCTCCTGGTCTGATCAGCTGAGATAATGCACCCAAGGGGTTGATGACCCTGTGATTGATGGCGACCATCGAGGAATCAGCGCACAATCCTGTACCCTGATCGTCAACCACCCTTCGTCTGAACTCATCACCGTACATGTCAGACAGGCGAGAGACCAGCACCTCCAACGGAGCCTCCGAGCCGATCTCGACCGTAACGCTCCTGGTCTTGGCGATATCCCTGAAGGGGCCGGTGAATTCCACCAAAACTCCCTCTGGCATGCTCGCTCGACCTCGGTTTCGTCCGACTTAAAGGTTTTTGACGAGGCCGCGCTGGGCGCCGACAGAGTGTCCGGGATCACGCTGACGCGAGGGCTCGTGATAGTGCTATCACAGCCGTTGATACCCAATCTCAATGAGTCAATCTATAAATCGGGCGTTTTCGCGTGTTGCGTCGTTGAGTTATGGGCCACGGTCAGAAGCTGACGAAGCGTGAATCAGACGCGGAAGTCACCGTGACTCAACGGTTCTACGTGGACCGCTTGGTCCTCACCGTGGACAAGTCCAAGTGCATAGGCTGCGACCTGTGCACGAGCATCTGCCCGAAGGACGCGGCCGTCAGAGCGAAGTCCGAACAGGGTCTCACCGTGACCGTCGACGCCGACAAGTGCGTCTTGTGCGGAGCCTGTGTCCCACTCTGTCCGACCAACGCAATAGCGCTGACGCTCAACGATCAACCGAAGAACATCCTGCTTGAGAAGCAGGGCTTGCCAAAGCCTCTGCCGAAAATCGAGATCGACGAGAAGAAGTGCCCGCCAGATTGTGTGAAATGTGCTGACGCTTGCCCGAGACAGGCGATCAAGATCGAAAGCGGCCACAAGATCACTGTGGACTTGGACAAGTGCCTGAGGTGCCCTTGGTGCGTGGATGCCTGCGACAAACAGGCGATCGTGGTGAACCCGATGTTCGTGGGTTCGATACGCATCGACAACACCAAGTGCAGCGAAGACTGTGATCTGTGCGTGGAGGCATGCCGCACAAAGGCAATCAAGATGGAGAACAAAAAGGTGAAGGTCGATCCCAACCACTGTGTCTTCTGCGGTGCCTGCACCAATGTCTGCGAAGACCAAGCGATAGACCTGAGGAGGACGCGCGTGTTGTGTTCCGAAGGTTTCTCGAGCGTCTGGTCATCAGCGGTCGAGAAGCTGCTTGGTGCCAGGGGACTGTCAAGGGATCACGATGCGAGGGCGGGTAAACGGCTAAGCGAACTCGTAAGAGAGTCGAGGGTCGATTGAGATGAGCGAGAGACCGAGGGTGGGAGTTTTCGTGTGCCACTGTGGCAAGAACATCGCTGGGACAGTTGACCCCGCGGCCGTGGTGGCGGCTGCCGAGAAGCTGCCCGACGTGGTGTTCGCGTGTGCCAACATCTACACTTGCTCCGAGTCAGGACAGGCTGAGCTCAAGAAGGCTATCAAGGAACACAAGATAGACAGGGTCGTTGTCGCAGCCTGCTCACCAAAGATGCATGAGCCCACCTTTAGGGCTTGCATAGCCGATGCTGGCCTGAATCCCTACGTTCTCGAGATGGCGAACATACGAGAACATGACTCTTGGGTACATATGAGGCAGTCCCAAGAAGCGACCCAGAAGGCAATGGACCTTGTCAAGATGGCGGTTGCGAAGGCACGCTTGCTGCAACCGTTGGAGCCGATCGTCGTTCCCGTGACCCGCAAGGCTATGGTGATAGGTGGAGGGATAGCTGGACTGCAGGCAGCATTGGACATAGCTGCGCGGGGACATGAAGTGATCCTTGTAGAGAAGTCTCCCTTCTTGGGAGGAAAGGCGAGGCTGCTGGACAAGAGCTTCCCGAAGGTGGACTGCACGTCGTGTTTCCTGAACGAGAAGATCAACAAGGTCTTGTTCAACCCGAGCATAAGGGTGCTCACGCTCTCGGAGGTCACGGGGGTGGATGGGTTCGTAGGCAACTTCAAGGTCAAGGTCAGGAGAAAGGGGAAGCTCGTGAACGAGAAGTGCATCGGATGCGGAAGGTGCTTGGATGTTTGCGGAGTTGAGACGCCGAACGAGCAAGACCTGGGCCTGTCCAACAGGAAAGCCGTCTTCATGGTGAACACGCCGAACTCAAGACCATGCAACGTGCTACCCGTCGATTATGAGAAGGAGATTCATCTTTCACGCCAGTCCTTCAACCCGCAGACCGCAGTGATCGACAGCGAGCACTGCACCCGTTGTGGCGAGTGCGTCAAGGTGTGCCCAACCGGGGCAATAGAGCTGAACCAGCCGGACATAGAGGAGGAATTCGACCTCGGTGCAATCGTCATCGCGATCGGGTTCGAGATGTTCGACGCCCACAAGAAGCCGCAGTACGGGTATGCGAGGTATCCGAACGTCGTTACGAGCCTAGAACTCGAAAGGATGATCCACCCGACTGGTCCGACGCACGGTCAACTTCGGTTGCCATCCGATGGCACGACACCTAGGCGGGCGGCGTTCATTCAGTGCGTCGGTTGCAGGGATGACACTGCTAACCCATACTGCGCAAGGGTCTGTTGCATGATCACGCTCAAGCAGTCAATACTGTTGAAGGAAAAGTACCCTGACATGGATGTGTCTGTGTACTACATAGACATCAGGGCCGGCGGAAAGGAGTATGAGGCGATCTACTCGAAGGCGAAGAGACTCGGAGTGAAGTTCATCCGAGGAAAGCCGTCTTCCGTGAGACCCAACGACGGCAGGCTGCTGATCGAGGCCGAGGACACCTTGTCCGGAACTCGCATCGAAGAGGGAGCCGATCTGGTCGTGCTTGCAACAGGGCTTCAGCCAGCCGAGGACATCCCGAAGATAGCGGGCATGCTGAAGATCCCGAGAGACCAAGATGGTTTCCTCATGGAAGCCCACATCAAGCTCAAGCCGGTCGAGACCGTGATAGACGGGGTCATGGTGGCAGGCTCGTGTTCGGGCATCACTGACATCCCGATGAGCATAAGCAGGGGTCACGCCGCCGCTGCCAAGATCCTCACGCTGTTCTCAAAGGAAATGATCGAGCTTGAGCCCATCACCAGCTTCCTCATCGCCGAGAACTGCAAGGGATGCTACTCCTGCACCAAAATGTGCCCGTTCCAAGCGATCAAGCCAGTGGAGAAGGAAGGCAAGAAGACTGTGCAGCTCATCACTTCATCATGCAAGGGATGCGGGACTTGCGTTGCTGGTTGCGCGTTCGGAGCTCTGGACCAGTATCACTTCACGGACGAACAGATGATGGCCCAGATAGACGCAGCCCTCGAGGAGAACCCCAAGGACAAGATTGTTAGCTTCAACTGCAACTGGTGCAGCTACGCTGGCGCGGACTTCGCGGGCGTGTCGAGACTGCAGTACCCGGCGAACACGAGGATCATCAGGGTGATGTGTTCTGGTAGGGTCAGCACGAAGATGGTACTCAGGGCATTCGAAAAGGGAGCCGGGATGGTCTTGGTAGCGCCCTGCCATCCTTCCGACTGCCATTACATTTCTGGGAATGAATGGGCAAAGAAGCGCGTCGACGCGCTGAAGAACCTGCTGCCCAAGAAGGGGATAAACCCGGACAGGCTCTGGTTCGTCTATGTCTCAGCTGCCGAGGGCAATGTGTACCAGAACACAATGATCAAGATGAACGAGCTCCTCCAGAAGATGAAGTCCGGCGGAGTGAGTTGGGGAGGTCAGCTGGCCGAGGCACCGCAGGCGAAGTGAGGGGTGGAACAGCGCTTGTCCCTGGAGGGAGAAATCGTTCGGTGCTTCCAGTGCGGAAGCTGCACCTCGAGCTGCACGACCAACTCAGTCATGCCCGAGTACAACCCTAGGAGAGCTATCGAGATGGCAGTCGTGTCAGGTGTCATTCCCACCTCTGAGGAGGCATGGTCGTGCTCCACCTGCGCCAACTGCGTCGAGAGGTGCCCCAGAGGAGTCAGTGCGATGGACGCTATGCTAAGTACAAGGGAGCTGCTCTTCGAGAGAAGTGGCGAAATTCCCCAAGACCGCAAGGCCATGATCGAGAGCATCATGAGCACAGGCTTCGCCTTCGACTTCGCCAACGACTTGAATAAGATCAGGAGAGCACTCGGTCTCTCCGAAGTTACGGTGGATGCGGAGAACCTCAAGCAGATACGTGATTTGGTAGAGCAGTCAGATCCTCTGAGGTCGCTGAGACCGCAAGGCAAAAGGGCTGGAGCAAGATGACAGTGTACTCGCTCTACTTGGGTTGCGTGATACCGACTCAGTTCCCCGAAGTGGAACGAGCAGTGAGGGACATACTGTCTGTTGTTGGCGCTGAAGTCACGGAGATGAGCAGCGCGTCATGCTGTGCGCCGAATCAACTGTTCGGCGTTAGCAGGAAAGCCTGGCTCGCTCTGAACAAGAGGAATCTGGGCCTTGCGAGTGGCACGATACTGACAGCTTGCGACGAGTGCTTCGCCAGCCTGCAGGATGCTCGTCTAGCGCTTTCCGAGGGCGGGAAAGGTCTGCCCGAGGTGAAGCCGTTGCTTGCATTCCTCTCCGAGAACGAGGGGCTGTTCAGACAGAAGGCGACAGGGCTCGGACTTCGTTGCGCTGTGCAACACAGCTGCCATCTGCTTCGCCCGTCGAAGGTCAGGAAAGTGGACGATCCCGAGAATCCACTGTTGATGAGAAACGCGCTGGACACGATAGGCTGCAGTTCGATACACCACGAAGCAGAGCGTGATTGTTGCGGAGGGCAGGCAAGTGGATCGACCCGAGTCAAAGACAAATTGGCAGACAGGAAGGTGGCCAGCGCAAAGGAAGCGGGCGCCGACTTGATTGTGACGAGCTGCGCTCACTGTTTGAGGAACCTGAGAGAACACTCAGAGGGAATCCCGGTGCTCGACATTGCCCAGCTCTACGCGGTTGCACTCGGATCCGAACCCAGCAAGGTCGGAGTCCCGGAGCAGACCATCAAGAGTCAGGTGAAGCAGCCGTGAAACGAGTGGGCGTCTTCCTGTGCACTTGTGGCGGCCAGATGTCGCAGGCTATTGACTTCGGCGAGGTCCGAACAACGCTGCTTGATGAGCCCGGAGTCGTGGAAGTGCTGGAGCACAACTCCTTGTGCCTGCCTGAGGGCTTGGAGTTCCTCAAGGAGAGAGCGGGGGCGGAGTTTGACAGGGTTGTGGTTGCAGCGTGCTCGAACTCTGTGAACGAGCAGACGATCAAGCAGACATTGGGCGGGGGCGGTATCTCCTCCTCCTGCGTTGAGGTCGTCAACCTGAGGGAGGAATGCGCGAATGTCCATGGTGACCGAGCACAGGCAACGGCCAAGGCAATCGGCATTTTGAGGGGGGCGGTCGCAAGGGTTGGCAGAGCCAACCCCGTGCAGACGCAGAAGATCAAGGTGGCGAAGGCGGCCCTAGTGGTTGGAGGTGGGGTAGCGGGGACTCAGTGTGCGATCGACATAGGGAACGCCGGGCACAAGGTGTACTTGGTCGAAAGAGAGCCCAGCATAGGAGGCGTGATGGCACAATTGGACAAGACATTCCCGACCATGGACTGCTCAATCTGCATTTTGGGACCGAAGTTGTCTGAAGCCGGCAGGAACAAGAACATCACGATCATACCGAATGCTGTCGTGAAATCAGTTCAGGGGAGAATGGGTGACTTCCGCGTCCAAGTGGAGGTCAAGCCCACCTACGTGGATCCGGTCAAGTGCAACGGATGCGGCGCCTGCATTGACGTGTGCCCGGTCTATCAACCGAACAAGTACGACGTGGACCTGAAGCCGATCAAGGCGATCTACTCCCCGTTCGCCCAAGCTGTGCCGCTGAAGTACGTGATCAACAAGGACATCTGCGTTGAATGTGGCATGTGCATGAAAGCCTGTGGGCTGTCCGCGATAAACCTGAATGACGTGCCCAAGACCGTCGAGCTCAACGTCGGAGCGATAGTCGCTGCCACGGGCGCGGTGCCGTTCGACGCTAGGAAGAAGCCCCAGTACCGATACGGGGAGATCGACGACGTGATCACCAATATGGAGTTCGAGAGGGTGATCTGCGCCTCCGGCCCGACGGGCGGTCTCATGCTGAGGAAGGACGGGGAGCACGCGAAGACCGTTGCCTTCATCCAGTGCGTAGGGTCGAGGGAAGAAGATGGTACGGGCATTGAGGAGTGTTCGTTCTATTGCTGTGCTAGCTCGATGAAAGAGGCGCGACTGATAGTTGAACACGACCCTGAGGCGAAGGTGTACATATTCTACACTGACCTCAGGGCCTTCGGCAAAGGTTGGGAAGGGCTCTACACTAGATGCAGGGAAGACGGAATCATCTTCATCAGGTCCAAACCCTCGGAGATTAGGCTCAACGCGGAAACGGGCCGCCCGGTTGTCGTGTACGAGGATACGCTCAGCGGCCGGAAGGCGGAACTAGAAGTGGACTCCGCAGTGTTGGCCGTGGGCATCCACCCTGACGAGGACACCAAGGAACTGGCTAAGGTGTTGAGGATACCCGTGGACCGCACGGGCTTCCTCGAGGAGGCACATCAGAAAATGAGGCCCTTGGAGAGTATTGTCGACGGGATATTCCTAGCCGGCACCTGCCACGGGCCGAGGGACATAGTTGAGAGCGTTGTGGAAGGGACGGGAGCCGCTAGTCTCGCGGTCAGCGTGCTGTCGAAGGACGAGCTTGAGCTTCCGGTCGTGGTGGCAAAGGTGAACACCGACAAGTGCACAGGCTGCATGAAGTGCGAGGTTGCCTGTCCGTATGGAGCGATAGCACCTGAGAACGGCAAGGCGAGCGTCAATGAGGGCATGTGCAAGGGCTGTGGGTCGTGTGCTTCGGCCTGCTACCAAGCGGCCATCACGTTGCAGGACTGGAGCAGAGATCAGCTGCTGAGGCAGGTCTCGGCGCTGGTGAGGGAGTCATGAGCGAACCGAAGATAGTGGCGTTCATGTGCTGGTGCTCTGGTTCAGGGGCAGATCAAGCTGGAGTTGAGAAGATCAGTTATCCGACTGGGATCATGCCCGTGAGAATTCCTTGTTCAGCGCTCCTTGGCCCAGAACTCGTGATCAAGGCCTTTGAGAGGGGAGCAGACGGCGTCATAGTATCAGCGTGCAAGCCTAGTGACATGAGAAGGGTTGCTCCCAGTCGACTCACCGAAGCTCGCCTCGAGATACTCAGGTCTCTGCTGAAGGAGGTCGGAATAGAAGGCGAAAGGCTGCAGATGGCTTGGATATCCTCTCAAGAAGGCGCGAAGTTCGCGGAAGAGGTCAGCAAGGCCGCTGAGAGGATAGCCTCACTTGGCCCGCTCGAATTCAGGAAGGTGACGAAACCTGTCTGAGACCGAACTGGAACTCAGGAAAGTCGTAGCCAATCTGATCAGAGATGGCAGAGTCGCATATGTGATAGGGTACGAAAAGGGCTCGTCCCCTGGCAGGGCAAGACCGTGTTTCGTGTCCAGTCCACAGGATGCGACGAGACTGGTTTGGAACCAGTATTGCGCTGCGAGCTTGCCCAAGTATCTAATCGGAGCCAAGGATAAAGTGGGGATAGTAGCGAAAGGTTGCGACGGCAGAGCGATAGTCGAGCTGATCAAGGACAAGCAGGTCGACAGAGACAGGATAGTAATCATCGCACCTGCGTGCCTAGGGGTGAAGCGAGCATCGCAAACCTCGAGGAAGGAGATCCTTGCTGGCTACTGTGAGCGTTGTTCGAACAGGATTTCACCCATAGCAGATATTGCCATTCTGGGCAACTCAAACGAGAAGGATGCCGCGGAGAGATTCGCACGCGATGTCAAGGCGGGCAAGCCATCTAAGAGGGGCATTCTTTGGATGGAGGAGTTCCAGAGGTGTACGAAATGCCTCGCATGCATCAAGTCATGCCCGTTGTGCTACTGTACCGAATGCGAACTGGACGGATCTCTGTCATCACTCGTATCGAAGTTGAGGATGCCGACCGAACTCCCAACCTTTCACCTGATCAGGGCCATGCACATGGCGGGCAGGTGCGTCGGTTGCGGAGCGTGCGAGGCGGCGTGTCCGGCTGACATACCACTGACTGATCTCTACTCACGAATCAACGAAGAGGTCGAGAAGATGTTGGGCTATGTCCCAGGAATAGATGTGAACACGACGCCGCCAGTCGAACTACCAAGGCCGAAGGTCGAGAAGAAATGACACCGTTCTGCATCACCGAGAGTTCGCTGAAGCACCTGGTGGACCAGCTCGCCAAGGAGCAGACTGTGATGGCTCCGGTCAAGGAAGGATCTGGTTTCTCCTTCAAGAGAATAGCGAACGGTGAGGGACTATGTCTTGACTTCACGAACTCGACTGTCCCCCCTAAGTCAGTACTGCTGCCGCAGCTCGAGGAGCTCTTCACCTACGAGGTCAAGAGTGGAAAAGTGAGGACCGCAGGATCGACCGGTGGTGATACTGTAACACTGATTGGTGTGCGTCCTTGCGACTCCTCAGCCTTCTCAGTACTGGATAGGGTGATGGGAGGGGAGTACATTGACCCTTACTACAGTAGGAACAGAGAACGAACACTCGTATTGGGAGTCTCCTGTTCCAGACCAGAACCCACTTGCTTCTGCAATGTGTTCGGCACCGGCCCTGTCGAAGGCTCAAGTGATGACATCTCCCTCACGAGAGTGGACAGCGGATACGTGACTAGGCCAAAGACCAAGAAGGGAAGGGAGTTCATAGAGAAGCATACAGAATACTTCAGAGAGGCTACCCAGAAGGAACTCGAACTCTTCGAGCTGGAATCCAGCCGCGTGAACAAATCCATGGAAGCCAAGCTCAAGAGCGAAGGATTGCCCGAGAGAATGAGCAAGGCCTTCGACGATCCCTACTGGCAGGAACTCAGCCGTAGGTGCATCGAATGTGGCGTGTGTTCGTTCATCTGTCCGACCTGCTACTGCTTCGACGTGGTGGAAGAGGTCAACGGCAATCAGGGCAGAAGGTCAAGAGGATGGGACACTTGCCAGTCCTGCAAGTTCTCAAGGATGGCCGGGGGGCTTGATCCGCGGCCAACCAAGCCGGATAGGCTGAAACACAGGTTCTATCACAAGCTTCAGTACATGCCGATGACGTTCGGCGCTATCTCCTGCGTCGGGTGTGGGAGATGCGTCTCGCGCTGCCCGTCAAACGTGGACATAAGGGAGGTGATAGCGAAGTGGCAGTGAACCCGTACGTTCCGATCCGGGCGAAGGTGAAGGAAATCAGAGAGGACACAAGCGAAACGAGAACCTTCGTCATCAGTCCTGAGGTCAGTGACGCCAAGAGTCGTTTTGCCTTCAGGCCGGGTCAGTTCCTGCAATTGACGGTGTTCGGCGTCGGCGAGGCACCGATTTCGGTCTGCTCATCACCGGAGGATCTGCCGTTGATTCAGATGAGCATCAGAAGAATAGGGACTGTGACGGAGGCCATGCACGACATCAGAGTGGGAGACTTCGTCGGGCTGAGGGGCCCCTATGGCAACGGATGGCCGGTCGAGAAGCTGAAAGGCCGAGATGTCGTGCTGGTGGCTGGAGGGATAGGCATGGCACCACTGAGACCACTCATGTCGACCTCAAGGAATGTGACCGACAAGTCTGGCAGCACAACACTGTGCTACGGGGCGCGCAATCCGTCTCTTCTGATGTACAAGTCTGAGTTCCCTCGCTGGACTGAATCGGGTGCATCGGTAAAGCTGACAGTCGACCAGGGAGACGCGGGGTGGAATGGCCGAGTAGGTGTCGTGCCCGCGCTTCTCGATGACCTCGAAGTGGACAAGGCCAGTGCGGTTGCCTTGACATGCGGCCCGCCCGTCATGATCAAGTTCACGGCAAGAAAGCTGGCTCAGCTGGGGTACAAGCCGGAGAACATCTACGCTTCGCTTGAGAGCATGATGAGATGTGGGATAGGGAAATGCGGCCACTGTCACTTCGGGAGTAAGCACGTCTGTCTAGATGGACCCGTGTTCTCGTATAGTGATATGTTGAGCCTCCCCAAGGGGCTAGCTCCCATCTAGCGCGTTCAGTAGAACAGGAGGACCTCTACCTCGTCCCCCTTTTCCATTGTGTCAACGTTCTCAGGGATGACGATGTAGCCGTCAGCGTCCGCCATGCTCGTTATGGCAGAGGACTCCTTGAAGACCGGTTCCGCTTCGCCATCTCTGATCCTCACGGTCATGAATACCTTCCTGCCCAAGGTCGAGACTACCCTCCTTGAGAGCTTGGCCTTCACGGTCGTCAGCCTTCTTTCGGGAAGTCTCGCCAGCTTCCTTGTCATCGGCATCAAGAAGATGTAGGCGTTGCTGAGGCAGGACGTGGGGTGCCCAGGCATGCCGAGAAGGATCTTGCCATCTATGACCGCACATATCGTGGGCTTGCCTGGCCTTATCTGAACGCCGTGGAACAGCACTTCCCCACGCTTGGACAGAACGTCGTACATCAGATCTCGCTCCCCGACTGAGCTACCCCCTGCTATCACGGTGAGATCGCATTTCCGGTTCGCCTCTATCGCGCCGAGCAACCTGTCGCGTTCGTCCGGGATCACGTCGGAAACGACTGGGATGCCGCCGTTCTCTTCGACCACTGCGGCCAACGTGTGCGAATTGATGTCGTAGATCTCCGCTTCCTCGATCGATGATCCCACCTTCTTGATCTCAGCCCCCGTCGGGACTATCGCAATCTGGGGCTTCTCGAACACGTTCACCTCGGCCTTGCCTAGGCTCGCCAGCACTCCAACCTTGGCCGGGGTCAATACGTCTCCTTTGTGGAGAGGGGTACTACCCTGCTTCACATCAGAACCCTTCGCAGAGACATTCTCTCCGGAGTAGACCGGTTTGTAGAACGTCACCGTACTGTCATTCAAATCGGTGTTCTCATGCATCACCACTGCATCTGCGCCCTTGGGCATGAAACAGCCAGTGGAGACGGAGGCGCATTCTCCTGCACTTACCCGGACAGTCGGAACTTGCCCGATCGCCACAGACCCGACCAGCCTGAGACGAGCTGGCTTGGATGTGGACGCTCTCGCTATGTCGCCCGCCTTCACGGCATAGCCGTCCATTGCAGACCTGTCACGCCTCGGTACATCGAAGCCGGCGACGATATCCTCACTCAGGACTCTGCCAAGTGCTTCAGATAGACCAACCGTCTCCGCTCCGTCAACAGGGCGAATGTGCTCGTCGATAGTCCTCAAGGCCTCGTCGACCGAAATCAAGCTCCTGAAGGTCCTCATGCGTAGCTACCTCGTGGCCTCGTAGACCATGTGTCCTATTTCTGGGATTATGATCCTCTTGACCGCAAGCCTGATCGCCGCAGTCGATCCTGGCAGACACAGGATTACCTTCCCGTTAATGACTCCTGCCGTGGACCTGCTCATCAGTGCTCCCGTCCCTATCTGTTTGAAGCTCATCGTCCTAAACATCTCACCAAATCCCTCCAGCTTCTTCTCCATGAGCGGAGACAAGACATCGACTGTGATGTCTCTCCTGCTGATCCCTGTTCCCCCTATTGTCAAGATCACATCTACGTCCGTTCTGTTCGTCAGTTCAGACAAGGTGTTCGCTATGGCATCGCTGTCATTGCCTATGAGCAGATGTTCAGCAATAGTGTGTCCCTTCTTCTCTAGGAGATCGCTCGCAACCTTGCCAGATTCGTCCGTGTCTTGGGTCCTAGAATCACTGACCACTACAATGGCCACATTGACATTCTTCTTCGATCTCTCGTGGTGCTCCCTGTGCCCCATCAGGAACCCTTCACCTTGCGCAGGACTCTGATGCCTTCTATCGCAGCCGTCGGGTACTGCCCATTCTCGTCCTTTTCCAGTTCCTTTACCATGTCCCATATCGACAGCAGGGCGACGCTGACCCCAGTCAGGGCCTCCATCTCGACGCCCGTTTTCGACACCGTAGTCACCTTGCACGTCACCTTGATGTGACGATGGCCAACATCAAAGTCAACACTCACCCTGGTTATCGGGATGGTGTGGCAGGCAGGTATCAGTTCAGGTGTTCTCTTCGCTGCCATGACCCCGGCGATGCGCGACACCTCCAATGCGTCTCCCTTGTCCACCTTGCCGCGCTTGATCGCTGCTATTGTACCGGGTTTGAGCTGTATCCGCCCCTGCGCGATGGCCTCCCGTCTCACGTCTTTTTTCTCGGTTATGTCAACCATGTCCAGCCCCTTCTGTCGGCCCTTGCCCTTGTTCAAGTCCTAGGATTCCTCCTTCACCCATCTGTCTCCAGCCTGAGTGTGCTCTTTCTTCCAGAACGGGACGCTCTTCTTGAGTTCGTCGATGATCCAATGACAGGCTTCGAAGGCCTGTTGCCTGTGAGAAGAGGACACAGCGACGAATACGATGTTGTCAGTTGGCTTTAGAGTACCGACCCGGTGAACGATGGTGACATCTGCCACCCCGAAACGTTTCATGGCCTCATCCCTAAGGTCCGTCATCTTCTTCAGAGCCATGTCTTCGTACGATTCGACTGTCAGAGAGTCGATTTTCGATTCATCCACTATCCCCTTGACGGTCCCCAAGAAGGACACAACGGCGCCGGATTCAGGCCTCTTCATCTTCCGTATGAGTTGCTCCACCGAGAAGTCATCCTTGGTCACTGCGATCACGTCTTGCTCACCCCGCTTTCCTGAGAGGCCATCCAGCAGCCGACCAACCATGACATCACTCCTTCCAGTATGGTTCCCTGCGCGCTATCGCGTCTTTGTAACACGCAGCGAGTTCATCGGAGGACGCGCCTGAACGCACCAGCCCAGCGATGTCTACAAGGTTATCTGATCTCAAGAGGCACGGCTTGAGTCTCCCGTCCGACGTGACCCTGAGCTTTGAACACTTTCGGCAGAACGCTGGATTGTTCGTGGGTCTCACGATCTCCACTACCGCGTTACCGCCGTTGTGCCTGACGAAGTATCTCTGGTGTTGCCCTCCTCGTGCGCTCTCAGATCTCACGGCCTTAGCCCTGATGGACTCCTCAACAGACGCAAGGTCCAAGTGGAAGGCGCGGAAGGTCACGCCGTCCGCTGGAACGGGTTGGAGCTCTATCAACTGCAACACGCCGTTGAACGAGCTTGTGAAGTCAATCATCCTCTCTATCTCGTCCTGATTCACCCCTCTCAGGACTACCATGTTGACCTTGACTGGTATCCCCTCTGATGAAGCTACGCTGATCCCGTCCAAGGCCTTGTCCATGAGACCTACGCCACAGATTCTTGCATACCGCTCAGGGGTCAGCGTAGGAAGGTTCACGTTGGCCCGGGCTAGCCCAGCCCGTTTCAGATCTCCAGATAGACCAGACAACAGAGTGCCATTCGTTGTGATTGAGACCTCCTCGACGATTGCCGATGCGGCGCTGATGATCTGTGGTAGATCCTGCCTCATCAGAGGCTCACCTCCTGTGATCTTCAGGCGCCTGACACCGAAGGATCTCGCCACTTCTATCGTCTTCAGCAATTCATCCTTGCTGATCTCCTCCACGGAAGGATCCCACTCCTTGTGACAGAAGAAACACTTCAGGTTGCATTTTGGTGTCACTGAGACACGGAGTTCGGTGACATTCCTTCCGTATCTGTCAAGCAACCTAAGGTGGCTCAACGCCTTCCCCGAGTTAAGCCTTTCCGACGACCCGAAAGACGGAAGCAGACACCGAGGTCTCTTTCTCAAGGATTCCGCGGCTTGAAAGCAATATAACAACGGGAGGTGAACTTCGATGGGTCTAATGAGAGGTAGTCCGGCTATGCTGAACTCTGTCACTTTAGTGCGGAAGGCTGGGCCTGTGAGGATCTTCAACACACTGACCAGACGGAAAGAGACCATCAAACCCTTGAAGGACAAGCGCCTTGGCATGTACGCCTGTGGCCTGACGGTGTATGACTTCGCTCACATTGGCAACCTCAGAACCTACGTATTCGAGGATGTTTTCAGAAGGGTGTTGGAGTTCAACGGTTTCAAGGTAAAACACGTGATGAACATAACGGACGTGGGCCATCTCACTTCTGATGCAGATACAGGAGAGGACAAGATGGAAGTGGGAGCTCGCCGTGAGAGGAAGACGGCGTGGGAGATCTCAAAATACTACACAAGACTCTTCTTGGAAGACGAAGCCAAGCTGAACATAGAGAAGCCTCAGATCATTCCTAAGGCGACAGAACACATCAGTGAAATGATCAAGCTCATCCGGCTCCTTGAGAAGAAGGGTTACACGTACGTCACAGATGATGGGGTCTACTTCGACACATCCAAGTCGAAGGGATACGGCAGGCTGGCTCGCCTTGAACTTGGCGGAATGATGCCCGGCGCTAGGGTCGAGATCAACCCCCAGAAAAGGAACCCGAGTGACTTTGCGCTCTGGAAGTTCTCTCCCAAGGGAACGAGGCGGGATATGGAATGGGACTCCCCATGGGGCATTGGCTTCCCAGGCTGGCACCTCGAATGCTCGGCAATATCTATGAAGTACTTGGGGAAGACGTTTGACATACACTGTGGAGGCATCGATCACATCCCGATTCACCATACGAACGAGATAGCCCAGTCGGAAGGCGCAACGGGTGGGAAGTTTGTCGACTATTGGGTGCATGCGGCTCATTTGATCGTAGATGGGAAGAGGATGGCGAAGTCCCTGGGCAACTTCTACACACTCAAGGATGTGATCGACAAGGGGTACGACCCGATGTCGTTGAGGTTCCTCTACATGCAGGGCCACTACAGGCGTGAGCTGAATTTCACCTACGAAGGCTTGGACGCCGCGCGTAACGCCTTGAACTCAATCAACGAGTTCGTCCGCCGGCTCGGGCAATACGAGGGCGGGAAGGAGAACGCCAGAGTCAAGGCTCTGACGCTGCAAGCCGGAACGAGGTTCACGAGGGCAATGAACGACGACGTCAACACACCTGAGGCGCTTGCGATCCTGTTTCGATTCATGACTCATGTGAACGGGCTCATGGACGAAGGTAACATTGGCAGGGCCAATGCAGGGATAGTTCTTGAGCTGATGCTTCTGCTCGACAAGGTACTTGGTCTGGACCTGAAACGATCTCTCAAGAAGCAGGCATTGTCCGAGCAGGCGGAGAATCTAGTGGCTGAGAGGGAACTGGCCAGAAAGACCGGCGATTACGCGCGGGCTGATGCAATAAGGAACAAGCTAAGGAACGAATTCGACATAGTCCTAGAAGACACGCCCAGTGGAGTCAAGTGGAAGAAGGCGGGCTAGGTCTCGACGCCTTGATTAGGAAGTGCGTCGAAGAAGACCTTGCCGAAGTCATGAAGCTCGAGGAGGAGTCATTCAAATTCCCGTACGACATGAAGACCTTCACCCATTTCCTGTCCTCCGACCGGGCGATATTCCTGGTCTATGATCTCGATGGCGCAGTGGAGGGCTACATCATCTGCGACATCCACGGTGAAGACGTTGGCGCGATCGTGTCAATCGCTGTCTCGTCGAAATACAGGCGCACAGGTCTGGGGTCTGCACTGCTCGATGCTGCAATGTCGAAGATGCGCGGCAAAGCGTCAAAGCTCGTGCTTCAGGTGGCCAAGTCAGCCGAAGGCGCAATACGGTTCTATAGGATCCACGGGTTCACGACAGAGGGCACCCTGCCCCACTATTATCCTGACGGAGAGGACGCATACCTCATGACAAGGACCCTCTAGCTCAGGTCACCCCTATCAGCAGTATCAGGACTGGGTTGTCAACTCTCTGGCTGCCTCCAGCGCAACCGATATCGCATCGTCCTCCCCCTTCACCGCGAACTCGTCTGTGACTCTGCTCGCGAAGACGGCAAGAACCGATCCAGACCTGAGGCCATATAGACCGGAGAGGACGAAAAGGAGGCTCGACTCCATCTCAAAGCTCAAGACGCCTGCCGCCTGCAGGTCCGGGACCACCTTGTCGGTCGAACTCTGCCTGTAGTCCTTGAACCCGGGCCTGCCTTGGCCTGTGTAGAATGAGTCCGTAGAAGCGACGATGCCAACGTGATACCTCAGTCCTAGATCGCCTGCTGACTTGACCAGAGCCCTAGTGACCTCGTGGTCCGCAACTGCGGGGTACTCCGGCATCACATACTGCTTGGACGTGCCCTCCAGTCTCACGGCCCCGGTAGCGATGATCAGGTCACCAACTCTGATCCCTGGCTGAAGGGCCCCTGTTGACCCGACCCTGATGAAAGTCCTGACACCCACTCTGGCGAGTTCCTCCACAACTATCGCGGTGGACGGTGAGCCGATGCCGGAACAGATGGCTCCCACATCGATTCCTTTGTATGTGCCCTTGGCAGCCACAAGCCCCCTGTGCCTCGTTAGAATCACTGCATTCTCCAACTTCGAGACGATCTTGTCAACCCTTTCCGGATCGCCTGGCATCAGCACGATCTCGGGCAGGTCTCCTGGTTTGACCCGGACGTGGTACTGGTAACCACCCTCCAGGGTAGGTCTCCTCGCTGAATCTATGCTCATTGTCTCTCATTTCTAGCACAACGCCATTCGCTTAAAACGTATCACGGCAGCACCGGGTCAGCGCTGGGCCCTGCTCGCACCAATGAGGAACTCCAAGGCCATGGGCAACCTCTTGCGCCAGGCGGTCCAGTTGTGCCCCTCGTTGGTTTGCACAGCTTTGACCTCGCACCCACGAGATCTCAGGGCTGCGGCGATCTCCTTTGACGCATGGACGATGTTGCCCTGCCCCCTCGTGTTGGTCTCGAAACTCCCGTAGTCCAAGTAGAAGCTCGGATGCCCGTGCAGTTTGGTCAAAGAATCGATGACTGCTTCGTATCCCCTTCCAGAGAAGTACCCAGACTGGGCTGCGGCCTTCCCGACCACGCTTGGATACGTCAGGGCCGTGAGAAAGCCGACCAATCCCGCGTGCGAAACGCCAAGCACACAGGTCTCGCTGGCGTCCGGGGTCAGCCCGACTTGGGACTCGATGAAAGGGACGAGTTCCTCCGCTAGGGCTTGGCAGCAGGATCTCGGCAGTTCTTGCCCGAGATGCCTTTCGCTGAGGTCTACCAGAGCATGGGCGAAGGGCCTGACCGCCCCAGACCGAACACACCCACCAATGATGGAGTCTATCTTGCCGTAGTCCAAGTAGTCGGACCCGTCGAGCACCAAGAGGAGCGGTAGATCTCTGGAGCCTCGGGGAAGCCTCACGCGAATGTTCCAGGTGGACCCGAGCACCTTGCTCCTAAGGCTCAGCTCTTGCATCTCACTGTACTCCGCCAACACCTCGTGCACTTGTGCCGGTCCTGTGTATCTCGGCATGGTCAGCACTGAGTTGGACCCGAACTTACCACAGACTGAATCCGGGTTCATGGGATCCAAGGACCACATGCCATCGAGCACGAACTTGTACTCTATCCTAGCATCAAGAGGGAAATCCAGCTCAAGCCAGTGCACATCCGTTCCGTGGAGTCCTAGCATGGGATCAGACTGCGTGTCCCAGCCGTTGAAGTCGCCGGCCACACATACCTCGGATTTCACGGACCCGCGATGTAGAAAGAGCGCTCTTTCTCCGACCACTATCGGCGACCGCTGGCCATGTTTGCGCAGGAGCGCGTTGATGGCCATGGATCTCTTTGTGGAGGAGTGAAGCCCCGCTATGGGCCTAGAAGTGTCCGGCGGGTTCTGGCCTCGCAACGATATATCAAGCAAGTCCATCGATTAATGCTTTCCGAAGGCCAACCGAGGACCAAACGCAGACGGAAGAATACCTCTGACGGCTCACGTCTTCCTTGCTGGCTCTCCTGCTGGGAAATCCATTTAGGTTGATTGCCTAGACTGAATCCGGATGAGGCGCTCGGACAACGTGACTCTCGCCCTTGTTGGGGGCCTGTCCTTAATAGTAATCGTTGTGACGCTCTACCTGTCGATGCCGAGAGAGGAGCCCGTGACCGGGATTGGCGTCAATTTCACCGAAGTGCAACTGTCGGAATTCCGAGTCAAGTTCCTGGGCTGGGTGGTCGATTATGACCCCTTCAGCGTTAACGACTTCTCGAGTCATGCTGATGCTTTCACGTGGGTCTCGCCGACTGGGCTGTACATAGACGAGGAGTACAAGCTCGGAGGAAGCCCCGCCGAAGTGCAACTGAGGGCGAGGAATGAGAGTGTAATGGTATTGCCATTGGTCGCAAACAAGGACTTCAACAGGGCGGTTGTCCACAGGGTCCTCTCTGACACGCAGGTGAGAGACTCTGTGATAGATCAGATTGACAGGTTTGTCGGCGGGGGCGGCTACGATGGCATAAACATTGACTTCGAAGACGTGTCGGAGGGAGACAGGGACCTGCTCACACAGTTCATGCAGCTGCTGGCGGACAGGCTCGAACCAAAGGGAAAGCTGGTCACTATAGATGTTCCTGCGAAGACATCAGACACAACGATAGGTTGGGCCGGGCCTTTCGACTACAGGGCGCTGGGCCGAATCTGCGATCTTGTTATTCTTATGGTGTACGACTACCACTGGTCTGGTGGCACTCCCGGCGCGATATCGCCTCTTGACTGGTTTGAGGACGTGATCAGATATTCCTCGTTGGTGATCCCGGCCAGCAAGCTGGTCATCGGCATACCTTTCTATGGCTACGACTGGCCCTCGGGCGGAACCGCGTCAGGTGTGAGCTTCCGGCAGGCCTTGGACATCGCAGCACAAGTGAAGAGGCCAGTGAGATTCAGCAACGGATCTGGTGAATACACCTTCACCTACTCGAAGGATGGTGTCAACCACGAAGTCTGGTTCCAAGGAGCAAAGAGCACCGAACTCAGATTGCAGGTCATGCAGAGGTATGGACTTGATCAGGTGGCGGCGTGGTGCATCGGACAGGAAGATCCCAGAACGTGGGAAGTAGTTGCTAGGACATAGTTCGCTCTTCTGATCCCGAAGCGAAAGGCCGACGAATCGGTTCCGATCCGAGAAAAGCACATAAGGACGCTGGACCCGTTCACAACGACTTGCCGGCACGTCGCAGTGTGACGGATGCAGTCATGGCAGGATGATACTGTTCATTTGAAATCAGAGACAGGGGGCCAACTCTCGGCATTCCTCACGAAAAGAGGACTGGAGGCTTTGAAGGAGAAGCTACCTCTCACAGATGGATTCGAGGCAGTCAAGCCCACAAACAAGTATGAGACGCTCAGGGGGAGATTGGATGGAAGCCTAATCATAGTTTACTCCACAGGAAAGGTGGTCTACGAGAGATCCGAGACCACCCGCCGGGTCATAGAGAGCTCCGCATATGAGGCCACAAAGGACGATGGGGCGGTTTTGGGCTCTGACGAAGCAGGCAAGGGCGAAGCGGTAGGACCGATGGTGGTGGGCGCTGCCTGCCTGAACCCGCGCCAAGCGGCGAGGTTGGTGTCATGGGGGGTGGCTGACAGCAAGATAGTGCCGGCCGACAGAATGCACGAACTGGCCGAGCTCGTGATGGAGGAGAGCCTCGGGTTCAAGGTCGTCAGCATATCTCCCGCGGAGTTCAATTCGATGATTGAGGACGCAAAGAAGCAAGGCAGGAACCTGAACGACATTCTCGCTGATGCGCACTCAGATGCGATCAGGTCGGTCCTGCAGCAAGTGAACGCGCCTGCGATCAGGGTCGTTGTGGATGAGTTTGACAGCAGCAAGACCGGAAAGAGACTCAAGGTCATCGAAGGGGCATCCGGAGACAGACATGTCGAGTGGACACCGCACGCGGAGATATTCCCTGCGGTCGCGGCAGCCAGCATCCTTGCCCGGGATGGGTATGTCAAGTGGATAGAGGAGAACTTGGAGGAATGGCAGATCTCGAAGCTCAAGAAGGGAGACATGGACATCGTCAAGCGAGCGTCGGACGTGCCGAAAATCTACAAGACTAGCTACCTTGAGACGATCCTGCGGTCTGGGTCAAAGAGGAAAGGGCACGGCAGGTAGTCCCAGACTAGAGGATTCGACCGAATAGTAGGAAATCACTATAGGAATTCTATATCTTCGCAAAGTGACCACAATTCGCCTCCGTATTGGCCCAGCAGAGACGAATAGCAGTAGTCGGGGGAGGCCCTGCTGGCATGGCGGCTGCCTCCCGAGCCAGGAGGCTTGATCCCCAATCACAGATCACTGTCTACGAGGCGTCGAAGTACGTCTCCTACAGCATGTGCGGAATACCGTACTACATCTCAGGCTTGGTCAGCGACCTCTCCAAACTGGTCGCCTACTCGCCCGAACAGTTCAAGAGCGAGAGGAGGATTGACGTCCTCACTCAGGCCAGGGTCATCTCAGCAGAGGCCGGAGCTCGCAAGCTCAGGTTTGCAGCTGCTGGCGGGGAGAGGGAACAGGAATACGATGTACTGATCCTCGCAACCGGCGCCAAGCCATGGGTTCCTGGGATCGATGGCATCCTTCTCCCGGGCGTGCACACTGTGAGACAGCTGGAGGACGCCGAGGCGATAAGGTCCAAGGCGGAGAAGGCAGAGAAGGTGGTGATAGTGGGAGCGGGCTACTCAGGACTTGAGTTGTCCGAGAGTTTCAGGTCTTTGGGAAAGGATGTCACGGTTCTCGAGTCCCTGCCTCGTCCGATGGAAAACTTGGACCCAGACATGTCGGAACTGGTGACGCGTGAGCTGATTGCGAACGGGGTAAAAGTAGCCTTCAACACGAAGGTTACTGCAATTGAGGGCAAAGACAACGTGGAGCGGGTTTTGACCGAAGGAGAGCCCTACCCGGCTGACTTGGTGATAATGGCGACTGGAGTCAGGCCTGACGTGGATCTTGCCAGGATGTTGGGCGTTGAAATGGGCACCACAGGCGCGATCAAGGTCGATGAGAGGACGCGGACAAACGTTGAAGGTGTGCTTGCAGCTGGAGACAACGTAGAGGTCAGACATCTCGTGACAGGAAAACCGGCTTACATCCCTCTAGCCCAGACGGCGAACAAGATGGGCTTCGTCGCAGGTGCGAACGCGGCTGGCAAGGAGGCCAAGTTCCTAGGCGTTGTGGGCAGCGCCGTCACCAAGGTGTTCGATCTGGAAATTGGGCGAACCGGTCTGACAGTTCAGGAGGCAGGGAAATCGGGACTCCGCGCTCTGGGTGTCACAATCTCGTCGACGACACGGGCACACTATGACCCTGACTCCAAGAAGATCTGGGTTAGACTCAATTTCGAGGAAGGATCGCAGAGATTGCTCGGAGGACAAGTCCTAGGCCAAGAGGGGGTATGGGGAAGGACGTCCGTGCTGTCCATGGCGCTGCACTCCAAGTCCGCCCTCACTGACCTGCTTTTCTCCGACATGCCGTACGCGCCGCCCTTCGGTCCTGTCTGGGATCCACTAGTGACAGCATCTAGAGTGGGTCTGAGGTAGTGACCCTGGGGAGGAAGCGGAGTGGAGCTAGCTCTAGGCTGGGCCTCCTGTGTTCAGAGCCTTCTTCACGGAGTACACGTACGGTATCGCGAAGTCCACGTTGTCGCTTGAAGATATCTTCTTGAATATCCTAGAGTTTATCTCATGGGAGGTCCTAGGGCGCTCGGTCGCGAGCGTCATGTATCGCAACCTCATCCACACCCCGTAGTCATAGAAGTCTGACCTCACGTACGGCTCCATCTTGGTCGCCTTGATTACGTCACCGGTGACCTCCTTTGCAGAGTCAACCAGTATCTTCTCAGCCTCGTCCCAGTTCGAGTCGTAGGTTATCCTAGTTATGATCTCATCGAGGATGTATGAGCTCTCCCTATCGGTGCCTTTCGTATAGTCAATGATGACGTTTCCAAATAGGATCGCGTTGGGGACAAGCACCGCTCGGCCAACCGGTTCCTCGGTCCCGACGGTTCCGCCTACCTGGTTCAGTTCCGTGTACATTATTCCGATGTCCGTCACGTCTCCTATCAGGTTCCATGTAGGCAGGAAGACCCTGTCTCCGATCCTGAAGGGACGTTTCAGAGTCACCATGACCCAGGCGGCCATTCCGGTCACAGGTTGCTGCAGGGACCAGCCTAGGAACAGCCCGGCGAAGCCTCCGAGCGCCGTGAGGAATAACCCCAGTTCGAAGAACACTGATGCTATCCCCAGCCCCCAGATCGCTATCGCGACCGCTCGCACCAGCCCCATGAACATGTGAACATCAGCCTCCCTGCCGCCAGTGCCCAGAACGGCTACGCTGAACGCCCTAGCTATCACCTTGTACGTGATGTAGACCAGCGCAGTTATCCCTGCGACCTTCAGTGTGTAGTCTATCCAAGCTGGGGGTACTCTTCCGATGAACTGAAGTGACACGTCTAGGACGAAGGGGTAGTACCAATAGAAGATCGCGACTACCGCTATCAGCAACCCGATCACTATGATCGCTAGGGTGGTCCTCTTCATGGAATATCCGGCTGTTTCGCGCTGCTGATAAGCTGATAAAAGGGTTCCCCCAAGGGCTGCAAGTGCAAATGCCCCCAACCCGAAAAACTGGCCGAAGCTGGGTTGGTTCTAACCCCTCTCTTCCAGCGTTTTCCTCAGCATTGGATTCTGCCGTGAGATGTCGGCAAGGACAGTCTCGAATGATTCATCCTTCGACAGTCTGTACCTGACCACGGGCCCTGTTCTGCCCACTTCGTCCCTTCTGGTCAGCACTCTGACCCTTTCATTCACTGTCTCAACGGAGATCGACAGTACCTTCGCCACTTCTGATTCCCTTCCCAGTACGCTTGATTCCATGTGTCCCTTCGCTGTGGGCTCTATTAGCATTAGCCTCTTGTCGACCCCCGGAACGCGACCTCCCTCCGCCAGCTCTGCTGGTGTGAGACATCCACCAAACCTGTGAAATTCCGCCTCGGATCTAGTCATGCGAGTCATTGGGAACGAGACCACTGTTCGCTCGACAGGATCAAGGAAGACGTAGGCCCTAGGCGAAGACATCGGGGTGGCTTGGACTATTAGGCGTTCATGAATCGTGAACCCTTCCTTCTCAAGCGCCAGCTCAATCCTATAGGAAGGTGACTGAGCAAGCACTGCCAGGTCCACATCGCTGTTCTCGTTGACATCTCCCCTTGCCACGCTCCCGAGCACAACGATCTCCGACGACAATCCGTAGAGTGCGTCCATGAGCTTCAGGGCGGCTCCTCGTTTCTGTCTCAGGATCTCCCATCTCCTCTGCTCGTAGACTATGTCCTTCTGTGCCCCCCTCCGACGCACCTTGCTCATCGCATGAGAAGTGAACCGTCGATTATTATCGCCTTCGGACTGCTCTGTCGGAACCAGAGGAGGATGGCCCGGAATGCTGTTGGCCACAGAACGGGATTGCCCTTTAATACCCTGTACGGCGTCTGAGTCGTCCAGTTGACTGAGCAGGAACGAGACCAGTTCATAGTGACTCCATGGGAAGTTGAGGGGAAGATAGACTACGATAGGCTCATACGCGAGTTCGGGACTCAACCCATCACAGATGAACTGCTGAGAAGGTTCGAGAACGCGGCGGGGGGCTCACATCACATGCTCAGAAGGAAGGTCTTCTTCTCACACAGAGATCTCGACCTCGTCCTCGACGATGTCAAGTCCGGAAAGGGGTTCTTTCTCTACACCGGTCGCGGACCTACTGGTCCGATGCACATAGGTCACATACTCCCCCTGTACTTTTCAAAGTGGCTGCAGGACAGGTTCAAGGTCAACCTCTACGTGCAGGTGACCGACGACGAGAAGTTCCTGTACGAGAAGAGGGGCCTGACCCTCGACGACACTAGGAGATGGGCGCATGAGAACATCCTAGACATCATAGCTGTGGGCCTAGACCCGGACAGAACCTTCATCTTTCAAGACACCGAGTACATGGGCAACATCTACCCGCTAGCCGTGAAAGTGGCGCGGAGAATCAACTTCAGCGTGACTAAGGCCGTTTTCGGATTCGATGAGCAGACCAACATAGGCATGATATTCTATCCGGCGGTGCAGGTGATCCCCTCGCTTTTCGAGAAGAAGAGGTGCCTCATCCCCGCCGCAATCGACCAGGATCCTTACTGGCGGGTCCAAAGGGATGTGGCTGAGCCGCTGGGGTACTACAAGACCGCTGCAATACACAGCAAACTGATACCGCCACTCACTGGGACGGAGGGCAAGATGAGCACTTCTAGGCCGGAGACGGCGATATACCTCAGCGATGATGACAGAACCGTAAGGGACAAAATCATGAAGTATGCCTTCTCAGGCGGACAGCCAACCGTCGAGCTTCATCGCAAACTCGGAGGGGATCCTGACGTTGATGTGCCCTTCCAATGGCTATACATGTTCTTCGAGGAAGACGACGCGAAGGTCAAGAAGATAGAGTCTGAGTACAGGAGCGGAAAGCTACTGACGGGTGATCTGAAGCAGATGTTGGCTGACAGAGTGTCGGACTTCCTGAATAAGCACAGGGAGAGGAGAGCAAAATCTCCGGAACTGGTGAAAGTCTTCAAGAGGGAAGGCAAGCTGGCCAAGAAGATGTGGGCCACAATCTACGAGTAGACGGCCTTCAAACAGCTGCCCTACGAGTCCTTTCGACATCACATCCCAGCCCAACGAGCAGATTTCGTTCGTCTGAGGTCAATTGCTGCTGGCGAAGATGCTTGACTTATTAATGCGCGACTTCGAGGTCGCGCAAGTCGGTTCCTAGAATGAAGGATGCTCCTGCTGAAGGCGAGGGGGTGGACTACTGGTTCCCCTCTCCGCCTGTTGAGGGAGCATTCGAGTGGGACGGTTCGCTTGTGGGTAGCAGGAACCTGATCACTGCGGAAAAGGGGAGAGTCGCCAGCAAGGATAAGGCCCTCCATCGTCAGCCGGAGAAGTATCAGAGGATCAGGAAGCTAGCTCAGAAGTTCGTAGAGGACCGTCGCGGTGCCATCATGATCCGTGATGCGGTCATACATGGCGTCAGAGTGAGAATGTTCACCAACAGCGAGCATCACTGTGACTTCTGGGTGCACAACTGGTTCTCCCCGGAGGAATGGGAGCAGGCCACGGGGAGGAAAGCAGAGGAGCGACCTGTAGTGATAGTGTACGCGCTCACGGGCGTGGAAGGCGAGCAGCCAGCAGCGTACTACAACAGGGATGCGAGCGAGATCATTTTCTTCAACACTTCATACTACGGACAGCTCAAGAGTTGGACTCTCGGCGCTGTCGGCCGGGTGTTGGCTGAAGAATACGGCATTCACTCGATCCACGGAGCCTGCGTGGCATTCAACGGCAGCGCGATATTGTACATCGCTCCAACTGGCACGGGCAAGTCCACCAGTTCCTATGGGCTCACCCCGTATCCTAGAACCAAGTTCCACTCCGACGACTGGGTGTACGTGCGACACGCCTACAAGAACAAGAGAGATGGGAAGTTCTACGTTCCGTCCGTTGTCAGGACTGCAGAAGGATCCGAGGTGAAGGGATTCAGGGTCTTTCGATGGATCAAGGAAGTGGGTTCTCAGCATCCCGATGCCAGCGTCGAAGCACTTACGTTGAACGGCGACAAGGTCTCGCTCCAACTCGATGACTTGGACACCTCCACCCCTCCGACATCATTCGGATACATCTCGGAGAAGGAATTCTACCTGAGGACCAACTTGGTGGAGAGCTTCCCGCTGGCGCTCGTCGAGCTAATGAGGTGCGAGACGGAGAATTGCCCGGAGGTCACAGACGCCTTTCTCAGCAGCGCGTCAGCAACGCTGGATGAAATCATGTCAGAACTCCTCTCATCTACCGACCCAGAACTCAAGGCAGTGATCAAGGACAAGGGGTGGGCTGAACTCAGGAAAAAGATCGCAAGGTTGATTGCATTCGGGAACTCAAGGGCAATGTTCTACCAATCGCGGGCCTTCGCAAAAGGCAAAGTGATACTGAACCCCATGGAGCCAGTCATAATTGACACGGTGATGTTGATCAAGAGAGATTTCAGAGAAGAGCACCTGCTGGAGAGCCTTTCGCTCGGGGAATTCATAGAGCGACTTCTGGTAGGGGACACGCCTGATGGCAAATGGGAGGTAGCGTACAATGATTACAGAGCAGTTGACGACGAGGAAGAGAAGAAGTATCTCAAGGATCTGTTCGAAAAGGCAGGCAAGAGCGGCAGAACCGTGTACCAGCAGTTCGTGATGGACCGAGAGAACCGCCCCTTCACGCTCGACGAAGAGTTCGAGTTGATGGAGGTCCTGCACAGTTCGACGCACTGCTATGACCTGAACACCATCCTGCAGGCCGCGGGATTCACCAAGAGAGACTCGGTCGCACGAACCATCCAACTCATTGCTAAGGTGCTGAAGAACAGACCTACGGACATGCAGTTGACGCTCGAAGAGTTCACTGCCCGCCGGAGGAATTCCGACAGACCCGACAGCTGACGCCGCTCTGATGCAGGTGGCCTAGCGCAAAGCAGTCCCCCGCGCGTTGTTTTGCCGAAGTATCTACCTCCACGTGATCCCACTGACCATGAAGCTTTTATTACCGCGGAACGAGAACGCGTTCACTTACTATGCACAAGTCGACTTCGGGTCTACTGCTCCTGGTCTTCATGGGATTCATGGCAACAGCGTGTTCCGGAGCTTGCTCACCATGGGGCAACATTGGAGGGGTCATGTACTTCGTCACGGCACCCAGATCGGAGATGCGCATCGGAGAAGTTGAAAACATCTCAATAGCCGTTCAGTTCCTCCCAGACTTGGACGTCAAGCTGTGCGAGGTGGTGGTGGAGGGAGCGGGAGTCTGGCAGGGCAGACTTGTCAAGTTGGGCGTGACACATGTAGCCGAGACCCTTGTAGCGAACTTCCAAGTGCGTCCGACCACGAACGGTACGATAGTCGCTAGACTACGCGTGGCATATGTGGATCCCGGCGGCACAGTGGCTACATACTGGTCAGACCTGGATCCCACCCTGGTAGGATCCCTTGTGACCCAGAGGGACGGCGTCGTCTTCGGGAACGTGTCCATTCCTATCATCGCCGTGAGAACCGGACCGACATACCCGCAATTAGCTGCTTCGCTTAGCGATCTCGGGTCAGCATACAGCAGTCTCGAAAGCAAGTTCGTGTCGTTGCAGGACAAATCGTCTAGACAAGAAACAATCACGTTGCTTCTCGAAGCCGTTCTCATGGCATCGGTTGCGGCGAACGGCCTGCTCCTTCTGAAGTTGAGGGGCGTCAGAACTCCCGATTGGCTACAGTTCTGGAGCAAGCGGACCGCGACGCGCAGGCGCTCCGAGCCACTGAGAGGAGGATACCCAACTGTCGAGAACAACGAAGGTGGATCAGTCTAATGGCAATCGCACGCGAGCGAGAGAGCTCTACAAACGGCGGCATCTCGGCGCGTGTACGTCGTCATCGCCTTGGAATTGGCGTCGCCCTCATTGTGATCGGCTGGCTCCTCGCCCTGTATGCAGTGTTTCCTAAGACCAAGCAGGAGACATACACAGACCTCCTTGTGGCTGAGGGATCCGGTAGGAACACCTACGTATTCGTCATGCTCAACCAGGATACCTCATCCCTGATGGGGGCTCGTCTGTCACTCGTCCCCCTTGACTCAAGTGGAGAGTTCGTGGTAACGGTCTCGGTTGGTAACAACACGATAACCCTGCTTTCTGATCAGCAGCTGAATGTATCACTAGTCAGCGACGAGCTGACAATTGCCCTGCCGGAGAGTGAGAGAATCGTCTACCGTTATGAGTTGGTCTTCAGCCTGCAAGACTATCACCCTCAAACAGACATCTTCATCGCCTTGGGGGGCTTGATGCTCTCTGTTGCGGGCTTGTACCTTGCGTCCCACCCAATCATGGCTAGGTTTGGGGAAGAGATGAAAAACAAAAACAGGGGAAGAGGAACGGGTCCTCCTCCCTAAGCTCATTCTACTTTTGTGGTTTTCTGAGGAACAGCAGTATGAGTGCGATTAGCGAGAGTATGAACCCGGCTCCACCTACATACAGCCAGATCTGCATCGATGACAACTGCGACTGCAATGCGCTTATCTGCGTCCTGAGCGAGCTGACATCGGTTGACACGGACTGGATGTTGCTGGTCAGCTGTGCTATCTGGCCGGACAGGATGACGTAAGCAGGCAGAGTCGTGAACGTCTTCGTGGCGAAAGTCGGAATCGCAACTGCGTTGGCAAATGCACCGAGCCTGAGTGAGTATGTGCCAGGCAGCAGTCTGCCCGTCAGGTTGTAGGGTAGCGTGAACTGGAACAGACCTACGGTAGCAGATGGCGTCGCAATTCCGGAAGCAAAGACATTGGCATCGGCATCAAGGAGTAGGTACCTGAGGGTGGCAGCACTGGAAGGCTGTCCGCCAACGAGCAGTGTGACGTTCACTTTGGCGTCAGACCCGATAGGTACGTTGTCAGCCATCTGGATTGTTCCTATGCTGGGCATGTTCACGGGTATCAGCGAGTCCCAAGCGCCTGCCATGTACGGATACGTTGGATCCCTGTTGGCCTTGATCGTGTCTTGCAGAGCAGTCGTGTCGGCCTTGTCGAAGTAGAACGGTCCATTGCTATCGAGGAAGTGACCCTTCGCCGTGTACCAGGCACCTAGTGCGTTCCATCTTGCAGTTGCGTCAGCTGCCGTTACTTTGCCCTGTAGTGCGTCTGGGATCGAGTTGGCTGCCTTCATTGCCTCGAACTTCGCATCGATGACTGCCAAGCTTGGTCCCTTGGTCAGATCCAGCCAAGTTCCTCCCTTCGCGGTTGCTGCAGCTCTGCTCCATGCCAGTGGGCCGTCTGTTACTGCCTTCTCGCAGGCAGCCATAAGCTCCCAAGGCATGACAACCCAAGGGCCACCGAAGTTGGCTATGTAGGTATCGTCCGGGAACCAATAGTTCGCATAGACTTCGATCTTGTCTGCAGCAATCGCCTTTATCGCGACAGTCTGAGCTGCAGCTGGTCCGTAGAGCCCGGCATAGTATGAGTCGAACCTCAGGTCAGCCGCGTTGGCACGGTCAGTCCACTCCCACAGGAAGTAGAAGCCATAGAGGACGTCTGCCATTGACATTGGCGCGCCATCGTGCCAGTTACTGAACTTCAGCGTATACGTTATCTTGCTCGTCGCGTTCACGCCTGCGGTCACGTTGAACCACGCATGGCTAGTTGCGTTCCACTTGATAGCGCCAGCGGGAACAGATAGCTTTCCGGTTGGGCCTGCAGTCTGGACTACGTAAGGAGTTCTGACCGCTATGTACTTGCCGGTGTGAGGGTCCGTCCAGAGACCGAAGTCTTGGACAAGATCTCTGATTATCGTGCTGTAGACACTCGTGAATCCACTTATTGGGTTGTAAGCGTCTTGGTACATTTGCTTCTGGGCTACAATCGCAGTTCCTCCAACTACACCAGCTGTCTTCTGGAAGGTCAGCCAGGTCCACCTGGACCTTATTGCCGTTGCTAGGTCGGCTGCAAACGCAGGGTACTTGCTGTTCGAGGGGTAGTTCTCAAGCTGTTGAGCTATGAACACCCTCACCGCGTCCTCCATGCCCAGTCTGACCGTATCACGAAGCAAGGAGTTCCTTTCATCGAGGCTCTTGAAGTCACCCGAAGCGTATCTGAAGCTGATATCGTCTATCGCAGCATCTTGGAAGCCCCAGAAGCTTGGTTCTCCCCATCCTGGCATGTTGCCCTGCCATGGAGCGTACATCTGCGGAAGCCCGATCTCGTCGTATGCCGAGAGGCCTGACGCGCCCCAACCTTCTGTGTAGATGTGCCATAGTCCATCCTTGGGGTCACTGCCATAGACCACCTCGTATGCCTTGTTCAAGTCACCGTAGATCGGATCGACTGTGATGCCTATCTTGGCTAGGTCGGCGGAGAACATGTCACCTATTGCCTTTCGAACCGGATCGTCACTCCTGATGAAGAACTTGACAGTGATGTCGATTCCGTTGAACTGCCACTTGCCTCCCACCTTCGCACATCCGGCGTTGGTGAGTGCCTCGGAGACCAGCGCATTGGTCTCAGCTATGCTGTATGCGTACTTGACCAAGTATGCCTCGGCCATGTCCATCACATAGGCGTAGTCCGGGTCGATTGGCGCGAAGTACATGATCTTCACGATGCCGTTCCCCTTCAGTATCGTGTTCACTATGGTCTGTCTGTCAATGAGAGACTGCATCGCCTGCCTGAACTCCTTTATTGCGAACGGGTTGAATTCCCCTGCTATTGGGGCAGGATTGAACACAAAGCTCATGTAGTTGCCTGGCGAAGTGGTAAGCTTCAGATTGGGATTGGCCTTTGCTTGGTCTATGAGCGCGAGTGGAATCCTCCATGCATACGCATCTGCAGTGCCGTCACTGACCTTCTGCATGGCCACCTCTTCGTTGGTCTCTTTGAAGAACGTGATCTGGTCGAGATATGGACCTGGAGTCGTAGTGATTGCAAAAGCGGACATGATGATTGGCGTAGCAGCTAGCAGAATGAGCGGTAAGACTATTGCGAGTTGAGATTTCTTCATATGCATTTCACTTTAGAAAACCTGGGGTAGCCTGCTATTTAAGGTTTCTAGTTTCTAGGTTAGCCTTATATCGGTCACTCTTAACCAATTCGGTTCAGACCCGCGCCAGAGTCTACTCTCTCCTCCTCAGTCTCGGAGCGACAATGCGATCCAAGGCATTTCCAAGCAGAGCGAAAGAGATGGCAACCAGGAATATCATTACGCCAGGTATCAGCACCCACCACCAGTATCCCCCGATTGTGGCTCCGCTGGCTTGAGCATCTCCTAGAATCTTTCCCCAAGTCGGAAGAACAGGATCTCCTAGCCCTAGGAAGCTAATGGATGCTTCGGTGAATATGTAGCCAGGCACACTAAGAGCTATGTTGGCAAATGAGAAAGGCAGTGTTTGCGGTGCGATGTGGTGAATAAGGATCCAGGAATTCGAAGCCCCGAGAGCCCTCGCAGCCTCGACATAGGTCTCCTGCTTCACCTGTAGTGCTATGCTCCTAGCTGTCTTGGCAATGCCTGGCCAGCCAAACAGAGAGAGAAGCGGTATCATCACCCATATGCTCGGTCTGAGAATAAAGGACACGAATATCAGCAGAGGAAGAACCGGAAGCATGTAGAAGAAGTCTGTGATCCTTTCCAGAACTTCGCCTATTCTGCCCTCATAGAAGCCAGATACTATTCCGACGACCATGCCTATCCCTACGCTCAACACAGAGGTGAGGGCTCCTATCAGTAGTGCAACGGGCGTTCCCCAAAGTATCCCAATCAGTAGGTCACGACCCCAAATGTCGGTTCCCATCCATCCCCACACTTTGCCTTTGACGACTGCGCTAAACCCGGTTATTGCGTCTTTGACATCGTAGGCCTGAAGATGGATCTTCAGCTGATAGATGCCCTTCTCTATGTCGATGGAGCTAGCGTTGGCAAGGCTTGGAGAGTCCTTCCCGAACAAGATATTCGCGACCGAAACAGAGCCTGTTGGGACATAGACACCGTACCTAGACAGCAGATAGTCCACCATATTGGTCTTGACTTCTTGATCTATGAAAACATAGAGTCTATGGTTGAAATTGTACGGGGGTCCACCCGTTGACCTTTCCGCTGCCTCCCGCAGTACGGTGATGGTTGCCCCACTTGGCTTGGTCCAAGAGACCTCGATAAGCGGTGCCCCTCCTTGGAAGGTGACATCGAGGTTGACTATGATCTCAGAAGGAGCTTCATCGTAGGTGTAAGACAAGTCCAAAACACGATCCTCAAAGTAGATGCCCTCGACGTTGTATCTTCTGGCGACGCTTCCATTCAGCACTTGGGTTTCCGGCAAATCCCTCCCTGAGAATACCTTGGCCCAAAAAGGCGGAGCAGTCGGGGGGTTGTTCGACCATTCTCTCACGTCGTTCCACTTCACGACCTCTTGGTAAGGATAAGCTATGACCACGTAGACAGATAGCAGGATGAATATGACGATTAGGGCAAGGCCCAACATCCCCGCCTTGCTCTGTTTGAACTGACTGACGAACTCCGCGAGTTCTCGATTTCCTTGTCTTCTCTCCTTGTGCCGTTCCTCAGCCAATGCATATCACACCTGAGCAGAGACTCCCGTGCGCACCCTAGGATCCAGTAGGCCGTACAGCACCTCAAGAACCAGGAAGACAGCAACGTACAGGAAGGAGAAGACATAGGTTTCGGCGATTATCACTGGGACATCCTGATAACCAATCGCATCTGCGAAAAGCCTTCCCATTCCGGCCCAGTTGAACACAACCTCACTGATGATCGCCCCACCCATCGAGCCTACGATGCTCAGGAGAAGCAAGGTGACTATGGGAGGGGCAGTCGCCCTCAAAGCGTGCTTGTACATGACATCGTTCTCTGACAGACCCTTTGCGCGCGCCACCAAGATGAAATCCTGCTGGAAGGTATCGAGAAGCAAGCTCCTCACAGTGTATGCCCAACCCCCGAAACTGGTCAAGACGACTGCTATGAGGGGCAACATCATGTGGTACAGCACATCGAAGGCATAGGCTACTGGGTCTGTCGGTGCCGGCACACTGACATATCCTCCTGGGGGAAGTACTTTGAGAGTGAAACCTAACAGAAGAATCAAGAGCATGCCAACCCACCATAGCGGCATCGAGTTGGACACTACAGCGAATGAAGTCATTACCTTGTCGAATAGCCCCAAGGGTCTCCTTGCCATGAGCAGTCCCAATGCAATGCCGACAATGGCCGAGATCAGAGCCCCAGTCGTGAAGAGTAGGATGGTTCTGGGTAGCACTTCGGCTATCATATCGTTGATATTGGATGAACCGGATGCACTTCTGAGATAGAGAGCATTCCCAAAATCCCACGAGAGCGCCTGAAAGAGATACTTGGGGACTCTCTCGATGAACGGCTTGTCCAGGCCGATGGCCTTCCTCTCTTCGTCTATCATGGTCTGCATGATCCTGACTCTCTCCTCTTCAGGCAACCTGGCTAGGTTGGGGTTTGTTCTGATCATCAGATTGACTTGCTGTCTTATCGCGGCCTCCGCCACTCTGTCTACTATCCCGAATCCACCGGCCACCATTATGGTAGCGAGCAGGACCAGTATCAGGGTGATGCCTAACACGACAGTCCTTTTTGCCAAATACCCTAGGAAACTCATGCTGAACTCTCACCCTCACCAGTGCTCCGTAGCAGGTCGTGGCCTGTGAGTGGTTCAATGGTCTCGGCGAAGTGGCAAGCCACCGAGTGGTCTTTCTCCAGTTCACGCAGGGGGGGCTCTTGATCCCTGCAAAGCGGCTTGGCATAAGGGCATCTTGGATGGAAGCGACAACCGGGATGGATGTCGATCGAGCTGGATATCTCTCCGGTTATGGGTATGTCCCCGATCTTGTATCTCGGATCGGGAACCGGAACTGCAGCAATGAGGGCCTGAGTGTACGGGTGCAGGGGTCTCTGGAATATCCTCTCGGAAATGCCACCTTCGACGATCCTGCCCAAGTACATTATCCCCATTTTGTCTGAGATATAGCGGGCCACGGCGAGGTCATGGGTTACGAAGAGTATGGATATACCGTGTCTCTCTACGAGAGAAACCAACAAGTTCAAAATGCCTGCCCTCACCGACATGTCGAGCATCGAAACGGGCTCGTCTGCTACAATGAACTTCGGACTGAGGATCAAGGCGCGTGCAATGGCCACCCTCTGCCTCTGCCCGCCGCTAAGCTCATGCGGGTACCTGAATATGAATTCCTCAGGGGGCTCCAAGTGTACCTCCTCAAGCGCTCTTGCGACGCTGTCCTGCTCTTGGTCGCCGCTACGTTTCAGACCGTGAATCGCGAACGGTTCCGCGATATCTTGGAACGCCGTTTGTCTGGGGTTCAAAGACTGGTAAGGATCCTGGAAAACCATCTGGGCCTGTCTCCTGTATTCCTTCAGCTTCGCGCCCTTCAGAGACGCAACATCGACATCGTCGAACCACATCTTCCCCTTTGTCGGTTCGGTGAGTCTCAAGATCGTCCTGCCTGTGGTCGTCTTTCCGCATCCGGACTCTCCTGCCAGAGCAAAGACTTCTCCGGCTTCGATGTCGAAGTCTATGCCGTCGACGGCTCTTGAGAAGGCGTGTCTTCCGAATATCATGTCCGTCAGGCCATGGGTCACATCAAACCACTTCACCAGACCCTCTACCCTCAGGACGGGTCGTGAACTCAATTCAGTTCGCTCCCCACAGTTCTTTGCTCCTAATGCATGCTACGACACGACCGTCACCGACGTCTTCCAGCGGAGGATCAGCCTGTCTGCAGCGTTCGATTGCATACTTGCACCGATCGGAGAACCTGCATGCGTCGGGCATTCCTATCAGATTCGGAGGAGCCCCTGGTATGGATTCCAGCTTCTCCTTCCTCGCTTTCACCGAGGGGACGGCCTCAAGTAATCCCCTCGTGTACGGGTGTCTGGCATCCAGAAACACGCTCTTAGATTCTCCATATTCCACAATGTGGCCTGCGTACATGACCGCGACATCATCGCTCATTTCCGCTATGATTGAAATGTCGTGCGAGATCAGGATCAGAGACATGCCCCTCTCCTCCTTCAAGTCTTTCAACAGCTTTAGTACTTGGGCTTGAACTATTACATCGAGGGCCGTGGTCGGTTCGTCCGCAATCACTATCTCGGGATTCAAGGACAAGGCCATAGCTATCATCGCTCTCTGTTTCATCCCCCCGCTGAACTCGTGAGGGTAGTGATCCGCCTTGGATTCGTCTATTCCCACCAAGTCCAGCAACTCCTTTGCCCTATCCATCGCCTCCTTTCTGGTGGCCTTACCATCATGAGCCAACAGAGTCTCAGCCAGCTGATCTCCCACCTTGATAACCGGGTTGAAGGAGTTCATGGCGCCCTGAAAGACTATTGATATCTTCTTCCATCTCACGTCCTGACGCAGCTTGGCTTCTGGCAATGCAAGGATGTCCTCATCATGCAGCAATACCTTTCCTCCCAGTATCTTGGCGTTCGAGGGCAGCAACCTTAGTAAGGTTGTAGCCATGCTCGACTTGCCACAGCCTGATTCTCCCACAATCCCAAGGGTCTCTCCAGCATGGAGTTCGAGTGAGACGTTGTCCACAGCTTGGACGTAGCGGTCCCCAAGGAGGCCGTAGTACATGCGAAGGTTTTTTACATCCAATAGGGCCATGATGGAGTTTTGAAGGTCCGCGAGAATCCCATATAAAAACGTTACTATACTGCCTCAAACGAGTCCGCTGTACTACTTCGTGCCGTGTCTCTTGCAGCAACCTAGAACATCATCGCACGTCATGTTGAACGCGCACGAGGTCACAGTGGAAGGAAATCGAAGCTCTGTCTCTTCACTGCCCAGTCATTAGGTGTCATGAAGGCCTCCGCTCTGTCGGATTTCGCCTCCAGCCCCCTGATTCTGCTGAGTGAGCTGTAGTAGTCGATGTAGTTGAAACCCGAGTACTTCCCACTGGTGAAATCATACAGGGAAATCGCATCGATGTAGCGCTTGAACGTCCCGCTTATGTCGACGTAAGCCTCGGGTACGAATCCCTGTGGGTCTTCCCAGTTCTCGGGATAAAAGACCGCGTGCACCTTGTGGGGGCTCTCCTTCCTTTTGACTAAATCTGACTGCGCGTACACCAGACCCTCAGTCACGTTGAGATAGGTCATGATGTGATCTGAATGATAGCTCCCCTTCCAGTGCGTGAGCACCAGATCCGGCCTCAGTTCCCTGACCAGATCGCATATCTTGAGGCGCATCTCCTCGTGATCAACGGGGATGCCTTCCTTGTAGCCCAGAAAGATGACCTTCTCGACTCCAAGTGCCTTCCCGACTTCAAGAGCCTGTTCCGTCCTCTGCGCGGAGTATTCCTCAGCGGTCAGGTCCGGAGGACAAGCCCACATCCCAGATGGCTTCAGCGCGTGAACCAAGACCACCCTGTCTCCCCTCTCCGTGTACTTGGCAATGACTCCGCCCGCAGTTATCTCCATGTCCCCGGCGTGAGCGCCGATTGCGAGCACGCACAGCTTGCCGGTAGTGTCTTTGCTCATTGGGTTAACGACTCCTTGGACACTTATGAAAGTTCTCCCAACCCGGTTGTGCTAGAGATCTCTGGACAGAGCTCTGAACCTGCGCATCTCTTTCAACCCGTGTCTGAGGTAGAACGACTGGTTTCGGCCTGCCGATCTCATGAACCACATGTTCCTCGCCCCCTTGGCCTGCATTGCCTCAAGGCACTTGTGAAACAGGACAGCGCCTATCCCCTTGCTTCGCAATTCTCCAGCCACTGCAAAGGGACCGAAGTGCTCGACCAATCCGTCGATGCCCATCTGGCAGTACCCCACGACCTTGTCGTCCTTCAGGGCCACCAGCAGGTAGTCCAAGTTCTTTGGATGTCTGAGCATCGTCCCCCGTGCGTCGTTCTCCCACCCGGGCAACTCCCTTTTCAGGAACTGGATCAGATCTAGAACGTGTTCTTCGTCGAGTTGCTGAAAGACAAGGCCCTCTTCTCGAAGCTCGGACTCTGAAGCCCGGACCTCATCAGGGATCTTGTAGTTCATGAGAGACCTTGACATAGCCATCGAGGTTTCGAACTCCTTGAACCCCTTTTCCGTGAAGAACTCTAGGGCCCCGGGATATGCGGCCTGATCAACTCCAGGCGTGATGGCCCCGGGACCCCAAGACACAGACAGCTCCCTACCACCCTTGCTCTTCACTGCGGCCGAGAACGCGTCGAACAGGGCCGTCCCGATCCCCCTCCTGCGGTGTCCCTCGTCGATGAATATCGCGTTCAGGTATCCCGTCTTCTCTTGCATCACCCCGGAGATGAAACCCACGATGTCTTGCCCCTCCTCAGCCACCAGACAGAGATCAGGATCATATCCCTGATTCAGCGCCACTCTTGATCTGAAGCTCTCATGTGACACCCTGTCCAAGTACAGACAATCGTTCCAAAGGCCGATGACTTTGAACACGTCCTTACCATTGAGGCTTCTGATATTCAGGGAAACGCACCCACTGCCCGCTGGGCTCGCATTCAGTTAAGCGTTGTGGCCTTGGCTGCTCCACCTTGACGTACGGACTGCAATTGACTCTGCCTGTGCGATCCTATCACTTCAGTTCTTTTGACATGATTGCGAACCTGCGCATCTCCTTCATTCCGTGTCTGGTGTAGAACGTGTAGTTCCTGCCGCCTCCCCAGAGGAACCAGGCGTTCTTGGCCCCCTTTGTCTGCATGAGCCTCAGGCACTTGTGGAAGATGACCGCACCTATTCCCTTGCTCCTCAGGTTCGCGGAGACTCCGAACGGACCGAAGTGTTCGATCAGGCCGTCCGAAGCTATCTGACAGTATCCCACTATCTCGCCCGCCTTCAGCGCGATGACGAAGTAATCCAAGTTCATCAAATTCGACTCCAACGTGATGCGTGCGTCGTTGTCCCACGGGTGGAACTCCTTCTCCAGGAACCGCAGCAGAGGCAGAACATGCTCTTCGTCGAGCTGCTGGAAGGTGTATCCCTGCTTGAGTAACTGTTTCTCGAGTTCAACGACATCCGTTGGAGTCTTGTAGTCCATGAGTGATCTGGACATCGCGACTGATTCCCTGTGGACTTCTCTGTACCCGTTCTTCGAGAAGAACTCAAGCGCACCGGGATAGGCTGCCCAGTCCACTCCGGGAAACAGATACCTCGGGCCTCCAGAGAACACGACCTTCTTGGCACCCCTCTTCTTGGCAGCATTCTCAAGGGTCTGAAGGAGCTTGGTCCCTACGCCCTTCTTGCGGTGACTCGCTTCCACGAACATGGCATTGATGCAGCATGTCTCTCCAACTGGAACCCCAAACGCGAATCCCACCAGCTCCCCCTGATCTTCAGCCACAAGACACAAGCCTTGGTCATAGTCGGGCTGCAACTCAACTCGGAAGCGGAACTGCTCAGGTGACACCTTGTCTGCGTACATCGAAATGTTCCAGAGTTCCACAATGTCTGCTGAGTCTTTTCCCTCAAACGGCCTCACGTCCATGGTGTTGCACTAGCGTCGCAAAAAGCGTAGGGCGCAATTAAGCGTTATCCGCATCGAACCAGACTCGAGGCAACATTAGTAATGCTTTTTACAGGGGGCGCCATGAGGCCCGCTGGGCTGTCACGAGTTTGGCGAAGCCAGTGCAGATCGTGGTGCTTGTAAAAGCGGTACCAGACATAGAGCAGGTCAGGTTCGATGAGTCCACCGGAAGGATAGACAGGAGAAACGCTAAGCTAGAGGCAAACCCATTCGATCTCAACGCCCTAGAGGCGGCGGTTCGCATCAAGGAGCAGCAGGGGGGGACAGTCTCAGTCTTGAGCATGGGCCCGCCTCAGGCCGAGGAAGTTCTGAAGGACACCATCGCTAGAGGAGCTGACAGGGCGATACTGATGACAGACGAGGCCTTCGCAGGGGCGGACACTTGGGCCACGTCGAACACCCTGATGGGTGGAGTGAAGAAGCTAGGCCAGTTTGACCTGATACTGGCCGGGGAGAAGACGGTCGACGGTGACACTGGACAGGTCGGTCCGGAACTTGCTGCTCTCTTGGACGTTCCCTCCGAGTGCTATGTTGATTCAGTTGATCGGGTAGGCGACGCGAGCATCGTGGTGACTTGTGACTACGGCACTCACCAGTATGTCAAGGAGGTGCCTTTCCCGTGTGTGATTTCTGTCACGAAGAACGTGGCCAGTCCAAGGTTGCCGAAGCTCTCCGACAAGATCAGGTCGAGGAAGGCGACAGTTGGTATACTGAAGGCGGCCGATATCGTTCAGTTCGTCGATAAGGGCCACTTAGGGACAATCGGATCTCCCACACATGTCATCAAGATAAGGACTACATCTGAATTTAAGAGGAACTGCAGGGTATTGACAGGCGAACCAAGCGCAGTGGCCAAGGAGCTGGCGGACACAATCGAGGGCTGGCTTGCAGGAGGTGCGTGGGGATGAGCATGGCCTCGAAGGACATAATGGTGTACGCTGAGTTCTCTGCTGGTTCGCTCCATCCTGTGTCGTTCGAACTCTTGGGCAAGGCACGAGAATTGGCAGCAAAGGCATCCTGCAAGGTCCTTGCAATCATTGTTGGCAGTGGACTTTCTGAGGCCACAAAGGAACTCATCTTTCACGGAGCCGATGTCGTGTATGCTGTTGACCATCCGTCCATGGACAGCTTTGACGCAAGGTTGTTCCAGCAGAACATAGTGTCGGTCGTGCGGGAGGTGAAGCCCGGAGCGTTGCTACTCGGTGCCACGCCCATTGGCAGATCCCTCGGGCCTAGGGTTGCAGCTGCGCTGGGGACGGGCATCACCGCAGACTGCACAGAGCTGGATATGACCCCAGATGGCAAGCTGGTTCAAGTGAGACCCGCTTTCGCTGGCAACATCCTTGCTTCCATTCAGACGTCGACCAGACCGCAGACTGCCACGGTGAGGTACAGGGTGATGAAACCGAGTGCGCGTGATCCCATTCGAAGTGGCGAAGTCATCCCGAAACAGGCCGTGGCGACTGAGCCGAGCAGCGAGGTTCTGTCGAGGGCTAGGTCGAAGAGGATGGACATCTCAAACGCTGAAGTGATCGTCTCAGTGGGAAGAGGACTTCTCAAGCCGGAGGACATTGGCATGATCAAAGAGTTCGCTGAAGCTTTGGGAGCAGTGGTGGGGTCTAGCAGACCCCTTGTGGACGATGGCTGGACAGCGAAGGAACAGCAGGTCGGGTTCAGCGGCAACACTGTGAAACCGAAGCTCTACATTGCATGTGGCATCTTCGGATCTCCGCAGCATTTGGCGGGAATGAGAGACTCCGAACACATAGTAGCCATAAACAAAGACGCCAGCGCTCCGATTTTCGGCGTGTCAGACGTGGGCGTGCAGATGGACATCTATGAGATAGTGCCTCTGCTCACTGAGGAACTCCGAAAGCGTAAGCCAGAAAAGACAAGGCATTAGGGATTTAAGTCGTCTCCACATGAGACCGGACCATGGGAACCACTTCGCCCACGATAGCATTGAATGACCTCTCATCCATTGTCGGCGAACAGTACGTTCTTTCTGATCCAGAAACCGTCAGACCTTACCTGCTTGATGAGACGGCTCCTCCGGTCAGACCAAGGCCGGCAGAGGACATAGTAGTTGTGAAACCGAGCAGCACCAAAGAAGTGTCCAAGATAATGAAGCTCGCGAACGAAGAGGGAATAGCGGTCTTTCCGAGGGGAGGCGGAACCGGACTCTGCGGAGGAGCAGTGCCGAGCAGGCCCGGGATCGTAATCTCAACGGAAAGGATGACAAGGCTCGAGGTTGACCGCGACAACCTTCTGGCGATATGTGGGGCTGGCGTGACCCTCAAGGATCTGGCCAAGGCAGTAGCTGAAGTCGGTCTGGCCTTCCCGCCTCATCCCGGTGACGAAAGCGCCCAAGTTGGGGCCATGGTCGCCACTAACGCAGGAGGGTCAAGGGCAATCAAGCATGGGATAATGAGAGGTGCGACGAAGGGGCTCGAGGTGGTCCTAGCTGATGGAACGGTGCTGAACCTGGGCTGGAAACTGCAGAAGGACAACACGGGGTATAATCTGATGAACCTTTTCATCGGCAGCGAAGGCACGTTGGGGATCATCACGAAGGCCGCAATCAAGCTATCGCCGCGGGCGAAGGCCACAATCACGATCCTCATTCCGTACAACGGCAGGTATGATGCGATCAAGACGGTGCCCGAAATACTGACAGCTGGCATACTGCCGATGGCAATAGAGTACGTCCAAAGGAAGGAGATCAGCATCGTGGAGAAGCACCTGAACCTAGAGTGGCCCGCAAAGGAGGGTTCAGTGTTCCTGATGATAATCCTGGATGGAAACGAGGAAGAGGAAGTGCTCGGCTCAGCTGAGAGGATCTCGGAGATCTCGCAGAAGCACAACGGACTCGAGCCGATAGTCGCTGAGTCAGGAGGAGAACAGGAGAGGATCTTGACGATAAGAAGCAACATCTACACTGCGCTCAAGGGCGAGTCCTACGACATCCTCGACGTATCGCTTCCTCCGCCTAAGATGGCAGACCTGATGGATCTGATCGACAAGATATCTGAGAAGTATGGGATCTACATCGCAATCTACGGGCACGCTGGAGACGGCAACCTTCACCCGCAGCTGATGTTGAAGGAGGGAGTTGAACCGGCAACATACGAGAAGGCCAAGGACGAGATATACGCAAGGGCCACTGAAATGGGAGGGGCTATCACGGCGGAGCACGGAGTTGGAAGAATCCGGGGAAAGTTTCTGCACTACTACCTGTCGGATAAGCATCTGCAGCTGATGGCTGGCATAAGGAAGGTCTTCGACCCCAAAGGCATATTGAACCCGGACGTGGACCCGTTCCAGTAGAGTTGTCTCCGAGAGTCACTTCCAAGAAGAAGACACCGATCTTCGTTGTCCACAAACACGCAGCGACACACTTGCACTACGACCTCCGCCTAGAAATGGACGGTGTGTTGAAGAGTTGGGCTGTGCCAAAGGAGCCTCCGCTCAAGCCGGGCACAAAGAGGCTGGCCATAATGGTTGAAGATCATCCACTGGGATACGCTAACTTCGAAGGCGTGATAGAGGAGGGATACGGTGCCGGGACAGTCGAGATCTGGGACAAGGGGGACTACGAACTCGTTAGCCGCGAGAAGGACAGAATCGAAGTGAAGTTTGCAGGCACCAAGCTGAAGGGGCCATATCTGCTGATCAGGTTCAAGAAGGCCGGGGAGAACAACTGGCTGCTCTTCAAGGCGCAGTAGTGCCCAAAGCGCGAGTGCCGGAGATTGTACATGTCCCTTGGCTCGTAACGCATTTATACCACATTATGCCGCCTTATACCGTGCAGAAGCAGAAGTACGTCTACCCTGTCACCCTTGGTCGTGAAGAGCTGAGGGCATTGGCGGCAATAGAAACGAAGCTTGGGTGTTCTAGGGCGCAAGCCATCAGACAGGCGATTCAGGGCTACGTCGAGGACGTGAGAGGACTGGAGGTGATCAAGCTTAGACGCATATCGAAGAGCAAAGCGAAGGAAGAGATTCTCAGGTACTTGAAGAACCACAACCACGCTTGGACTGACGAAATCGCTGACGCCCTCAGGATAGATGTCCGCCTTGCGTCCGAAATCCTTGAGGAGCTTTGGGGGGAAAAGAAGATTGAGCCAGTCTCCTAGCAGCTTGGAGGGTGAGAAACTCAGATGCGTGGGAAGGTACGTCTCGAAGCCTCGGCTGATTCATTACACACACAGCCACAGGGCTATGTCAGTGGACATCGAGGGTTATCCTGCAGTGTGTGTGGTCATCAGAGAGTGGAGAATCAGAAAGGGATCCTCGCGATGAGTTGGGGGTGAGACGCCTGGATAGGACTGACCCGGCTATCCGTTGGCTTCTGAAATCCAGAGACCCGTCTGTCCGGTACCCCACACTCGTCGATCTGTTGGGTGAACCAATTGACTCACATGAAGTCATAACGGTCCGGGAAGCTATCCCGACAGGAAGGAGGGTCAGGGCTCTGCTCAGAGGGCAGCAACGCGACGGCGGGTTCGGCGTCCATCCCTACAAGAAGTGGACAGGTGCCCACTGGAGACTAGTCTCAATGGTGGAACTCGGAATCCCCAAAGGCCATAGACGTGCCACGGCTGCGGCCGAGCAAGTCCTTGAATGGCTCACAAGTGAGCACCATCTAAAGGGGATCAAGACCGTCAATGGCCTAGTCCGTCGATGCGCCTCGCAGGAGGGAAACGCGCTGGGAGTCTGCAGCAGGCTGGGCTTAATCGGCGACCCCAGAGTGACACAACTTGCGGAGTCTCTGATTGCCTGGCAATGGCCCGATGGAGGGTGGAACTGTGATAGGAGAGAAGTGGCACACCACTCGTCGTTCTATGAGAGCTTGGCTCCGATGTGGGGACTGAACCAGTACCACCTTGCCAGCGGGGATCGAAGAAGCCTCAAAGCAGCTCGGCGGACAGCGGAGTTCTTCCTCAAACATCGTTTGTTCAGGTCCGAGCGGACCGGCAGGGTGATTGATGACGAATGGTTGAAGCTCCACTATCCTCTGTACTGGCACTACGACGTGCTCCAGGCGCTCAGAATCATGGCGCCACTGGACAAGCTTAGTGATCTGAGAGCACAGGAGGCTCTGGACGTAGTAGAATCCAAGCAGCAGCCCGACGGAACATGGCACGTGGAGGGCCGTTACTGGCTGCCACTGGGAAGACGCGACTCCTACGCCGAAGTCGTGGACTGGGGGCGCCGCGGTCCGAACGAGATGATCACCCTGAACGCGCTGCGCGTGCTCAAAGCCGCGCACAGAATTCGCTAGCGATCAGCCTGCTGCCTCGCTAACAATAGTCTATAAACTCGGTCGAGACAAGTACCTCCTAGGCATGAGCAAGAAGACAAGCCTTGACCCGTCTGAACTCTACTCCAGGCAGACTGTCATGAAAGAGGTGGGAGAGGAGGGTCAGAATCGCCTGATGTCTTCGCGAGTGGCGGTCGTCGGCATCGGAGGGCTCGGAAGTGCCTCATCTATGTACTTGGCCCTTGCTGGTGTTGGATTTCTGCGACTCATTGACCAGGACACCGTGGAGGCACACAATCTCCACAGACAGAGCTTGTTCTCGGTTGATGATCTGAGGAGGCCGAAGGTAGAGGCAGCGGCGGACCGCATCCACGGGATTGCCCCACGAGTCGTGGTGGAGCCGGTGGCCGAGAACCTCAGAAACTCAAACGTGGACGAGTTGCTCCAAGATGTCGATGCTATAGTGGACGGTCTTGACAATATGATGACCAGGTACATCGTGAACTCGGCATCTGTCAGGATGAGGAAGCCCTACGTCTACGGCGCGGCGATAGCGATGGAGGGTAATGTCTCTGTGTTCCAGCCCCCGGAGACGCCTTGCCTCAGGTGCATAACGCCCGGTGTAGAAGATGCATCGCTCCCCACATGTGAGACGAGAGGCATACTGGGTCCTGCTGCGGGCGCAATAGGCGCTATCCAAGCGGTCGAAACGATCAAACTTCTTGTTGGTATGGAAGGGGTTCTGAAAGGTAGGCTCCTGACCTGTGACTTCAAGAATGTCGACTTCTACACGATTCAGGTCGCGAGGAGACCGGACTGTGAGGCCTGCGGGTCAGGCACCAGGAGAAAAAGCGAGACAGAGAGGTTGACATGGTTATGCGGATCGGACACGGTGAATGTCAACCCGTCGAAACCAATGAGCATTGACTTGGCAAGAGCGGCTGACACTCTCCCCACAGAGTTCAAGGTGCTGGTGAGGTCACCCATGGTCTTGGTCCTTCAGCTTAGAGCCGGTGTCGAGGTGAGCGTCTTCCAGCAGGGCAGGATGCTCGTCAAGAACGTGAAGAGCGAAGACGAGGCACTCAAGGTCTACGAAAGACTGATCGCCTTGGTGTCACGATGAGCTGCGCACGAATTCGTCTAAGTCATTCACAAGAGACGGCTCTTTGCCGTGCGTCACTTTCTCCACGGTTTCCTTGAAAGCCCGTATGTCTTCGAGACCAGTGAGAACGTCCAGTTCTATCTGGACCTTCTTGCTCTCGCCCGCTTTCAGAACCTGAAGTGTGTTCCACTCCCTCTCCTTGGCTCTTCCCATCACGAGGCAATTCGACGGTTCCATTCCGACCACATACTCGCCTTCGCCTGTCATCTTCCATTCGATCAGCCGACTCAACTGATCCTTTCTGAACTTCAGCGAGACGCCGATCCCTTCTCCTCCGTCGAACCTCTCATTGATGATGCCAATGTGGGCGTAGCCTTCCTTGTCGACCGCGACGTCATGGAAGTACACCTTCTCTCGGAAGGCGCGCTCCGGAGGGCCAAACCTGGCGAACTCCTCGTGCCTGTCCCAAGCGTCCTTGTCCCGGGGGACGTAACGCGCAGAAGTTGAGACCAGTCTCGACCCATCGTCCAACACGGGGAACCCGATGTTGAAGTGGTAGAGTATCATCAGAGGACTATCGCTCCAGCCCTCATTGGTGATCGTGTCCTCGATCGTCATCTTGTTGCTGCCCAGTTCGGTCTCGATCTTGCGAGCAAGGACCATGTTCGGGCCGAACACCCTTGCTTCCCTGACCTTGCCCTCGACTCGGATAACGTACCTGTCGCCCATCCACTCCCCAGCCGCACTGACCGTCTCCGCGGGCAGGAAGGCACCTCTTCCGTGAAGCCCCAAGTCGACACCCTCGTCTGTGCAGGCGGCACCCGCCCAAGTCAGACCGCACGTAGTCAGCAACCCACCGAAGAATCCCCTCAACCATTCAGCCCCTCTCGGGTCGTAGTAGCTGGGACCTACATCACCCGTTTGGCTCTTCCAGCCTACTGCTGCTCCCCGGTACTCTGCGTCCGAAATGCTCATGCCTCTGTCGAGCAAGACGGAGAATCCGAAGCCGGTTCCGGTTCTCACCTGTGCCACGCGGACTCCAGCCTCAAGGCCCTGATCCAACCTGACCAAGCGAACGCCTCCCACTTGTTCAATCCTTCCGACGAGCTTCAGGATGTCCTTGCCGCGCTCCTTGCCGTAGAGTGTGTTCAATATCAATCGCACCGAAAAGAAGTGGTTTGTGTCGATATAACGCTTGAGAAGGTCGGCAGAGGCTGCTACCTCACTCCTCCGCCACCGCCGCCGAAGCCGCCTCCGCCTCCGAACCCTCCTCCGACATGACCACCGCCGAAGCCGCCGCGCGCCCCTGCAGGGGCTGGCATGCTCCAGATTATTATCGGGCGGAACATGATCGGCATCATCGGAACCATGTCGACCTCTGTTAGCGGCACGTTGAGAACCTTCATCGCTTGGGATACCGTGTTGCCGACCCCGAGTGCAGTGCCATACACGAGCCACTCTCCCCACATGGACAAATCGGCAGGAGCATACTTCCTCATGAGGGCGAGGTCAGAGAGGAACTTCTTGAAGGAGTCCCACTCGAGCTTCTCTTGGTAGGTGTCTCCCTTCCACCTTCCGAACAGCGTGCTCGGAGAGAAGATCGCGATCAATGCCTGCACGAACAGCACACCCGATGTCAGGGCAGCATCCCAGGCTAGGTATGAGACCACGTCGACTGCAGACGCCAGAACAAGGGACACGAAGAAGATGATGACCGGAACCGCCGCGAAGGGAATGAGCTTGCTGGTCCCTTTCTCCACGAACTGGTCAGCTATCTCCGGGTCTGCTTTGGTGGTCAAATAGAGGAAGTCACTCTGGAGACCGATCAGCGAAGTGTATTGCTTGGTTGCGCTGAGGGTCTTGATGTGCCGGTTTATGGAGTTGGTCCTCACGACCCCGTTCTCCGCGAGACCCTGCAGGAATCCCAAGGCCCGGCGCTCGTAGGGATCTCCGTACTCTGGATCGATGATCTGAATGGCCAAGTCCGTGCCCTCTTGGGTTATCTTGATTTTGTTCTTCATGTGGAGGTCGAGCAGGGTGGCATAGAGACCGTCCTGGTCGAAATCCATCGCATCGTCCTTGAACACCAGGTTCACGAGCCAGGGCCTCCTGTCCTTGTTCGGAACATAGCTGAGGTACTCCGGAACGACGTACGGTGTTTCTCTACCGTACAGGTAGTACACAACCAGGAAGGCAAGAGGATAGACTACGACGAGAACCTCAGCAAAGTCCCTGAGCACCACAGCGCCGTAGTACTCTGCGGAGTAAGCCCAGTTGGCCTGCGCTGTCGGTGTGCTCACATCACTCATCTGGATCTTGAACGCGTCCATGACGTTGAGGACATCCTTGCTGAGCAGCATCTCGACCTCGAGCAGCTCATTTGTCACCGCACTCCCCTGAAGCGTTATCGTGTTGCCAGCGCGAGTCATCTGTAGGAGTGGAGGATGCGGGTAGAGCGTCTCAACATAGTTCGCATTCTCGATCGTGATCGTCACGACGCTGTACGCAATGTGCGTACTCGCCAGCTTCAAGTTGAAATGGACCAGGCTCGCATCGTACTGCACCGGTGGATGGAGGTAGAAAACGTAGCGGACATTGTAGGTTCCAGCGTCCAAGGTGCTCGGGTCATAGCAGCCTACCTCATTCAGCCCGGCATCCGACATCACAGCACTTGTCACAGAGCGGACTTGATCATACGGCGGACTGACCCATATGCTTCCGCTGTAGTCCTTTGCATAGGCTATCATGCCCGGCGGAGCACTGATGCTGACTAGGGAGATGTGCGGCTGGTTGATGCTGGTGAGCGACAAGACATCATCCCATGACCTGTACAACCAAGAGTGCACGCCTGACACCTTGATGTCGTACACGAAGTCCTCGACCAGCGTACCGTTGGCGTACCAAGTGGCGTGGTACTGATCTACCACGGCGTCGCCCTGGTCGAGCATCGGCATGATATACATGACCAAGGCTAGCCCGATCAGCCCCACCAGGGCAATCGCGGCGAGTACCACAGCGAGCTGCCTTGTCTCCGCCAACGGCTACTACCCTAGAATTCTATCTTGGGCGGTTGAGAGATCGCTTCCTCGAACTGCAAGTACACCAACCTAGGGAGACCAGTCAGCCCGGCCACGAACTTCGACGGGATGGTGTCCATCATTGTGTTGAACTGTTGGGCGATGTTGTTGAAGGTGTACCTGTGTCTGGCGATCTCGTCCTCTATTCCCTTGATGGAGTCCATCAGCGACACAACGGTCGTCTGAGTTTTCAGATCCGGGTAAGCCTCAGCGACAGCCAGTATGTTGCCGAAGAGCCTTCTTGATTCCCTGTCTATCTCCCCTAGGGCTTGGGGACCTGCCTGCATGACACTAGCCCTCAGACTCGTGACCTTCTCGAGCGTCTCTCTCTCGAACTTGGCATAGCTTTTCACCGCACCAAGCAGCTGGTCGATTTCGTCAAGCCTCTTCTTCATGGCCACTCTGATTTGTCCCAGAGTCGCATCGGCGGAGTTCTTGAGGCTGAAGAAGCCATTGTAGGTGGATATGATCCAGAGGATAATCAGTACTATGACTACGGCTACTACGCCTATTATTCCCAGCGTGAGCGGATCCATTCTTTGTTCTGACCCACATGGTCACTCACGTTGCTCTTAAGTCTTCGGGAACCTTGTTACGTGTTTTCTGCAACCCTTCTGTACGTCTCGGGGGGCCAACCCAAGGGTGATGTCTCGTGAGGGGGCGAGGTAACGTTCGTCCTAGCCGCACTGCGGGCGGCAGGTCTCATTGATTCTCAAGGAGAGGGTGAACAATCTGTCTTGCGACATAGGCAAGTGCCACCCATGATGACAGGAACATAAGCCGGAAGACAATCCGTTGATTGCTCGTTTTATTTTTCACCATGTCTCGTCACAGCGTTGTTGATTAAGGCGCTGTTCCGAATGGGGCGGCGTCATATTTAATTACGGCAATTCAAGGGGCACTGATATGGCAGGTACGAGGAAATCGCAAAAGAAGGCGCGAATTGCAGGCATCAAGATTTACCTGAATGGGCAGGTAATTCCGCTGTCTGAGGCCTCCAAGAGGATTGAGATCCCCCTGACGAAGACCTCCAAGGAGCTTCTCTCAGCGCTTGTCGAGGCAGAGGAGCCAGTGTCGCCGAAGCAGCTCGCATCTGAGCTGAAGCGAACGCAGACGACAATCTACAGGTCCATAAAGAACCTGGAGGGTCGACGCTTGGTCCTGAAGATACGCCGCGGCCTGGTTGCCCTCACAGAGGAAGGCTACAAGACCGTCAAGAAGCAGAACAAGAAGCGATAGTGGAACTCATGCCGTGAACTGGCGGTCGCCAGTAGCGGGCTCGAATGAGGATGCTTCGGTTAGTTGGACGACTTTGAGATCAGTCCTCATAAGAGAGATGGTGAAGAAACCCGCCTATTTTCCGACCAGAGAGCGGCAAGCCAACCTGACGGACATCTCGCTTCCGTACTTGGGTTTCCAACCCAGCGATTTGAGCTTGCCCAATTCCAGCCTCATGTACTTCACGTCTCCCTTCCACCCGCGGCCTCCGTCTATCCCGCCAGTGAACTTGTACGCGACTCCAGCCAATCCCATCTCCTGTACGACGATGTCAGCTATTCTCTTCACGTCGATGTCGTCGTCCGATCCCACGTTGTACACTTCGTTCTTCGAGCCGGTCTGTTTCCAGCACTGGATGGTCGCAGCCACTGCGTCGTCGACGTGGAGGTAGGATTTCCTCTGACTGCCATCGCCCAGGATCTCCAGCTCCCTCTGGTTTTCCTTCAATTTCGCGGCAAAGTCGTAGATGACGCCATGGTTCTGTCCGGGACCCACCACGTTCGCGTACCTCAGAACCACTCCGTTCAAGCCGTACGACGCGCAATATGCGGAGATGAGTGACTCGCCAGCGAGCTTTGCCGCGCCGTAGACCGAGATCGGTTTCAGAGGGGAGTAGGTCTCCGAGGTGGGGATGACCGATGCATCGCCGTATACCGTTGACGAGGAAGCGAACACGATGGTCTCCCCGTGGTTCTTCCTCATCGCTTCCAGTACATTGAATGTGCCCCTGATGTTCGTTTCGAAGTGGATCGCAGGGTCTCCGAGCCTGACCTCTGGATTCGCAGCCAAGTGGAAGACCGTCCCACATCCCTTGACCACCTTTCCTATTCCTTCTGACATGGTTACGTCCCACTCGGCAACTTGGATCTTGCCCTCCGTCTCCAGATCTGCTATGTTCTCGCGCTTGCCTGAGCTGAAGTTGTCAAGGACGATGACCTTGTGACCTTCTGCGACGAGTAGCCGGACGAGATGTGACCCGATGAACCCAGCCCCACCTGTGACTAGGACGGTGTCTTCTGGCATTCGGGATTTCAACCCAGCGAAAGCCTATAACGTTTGACCTCGCGACCCCTAGCTGGGCCACTCTTCCTTTCTCAGCGGCCTCGGCTCCTGGTCAACGGCTCGCCCTAGTTCCTGCAGCAACTGCTTCTGGCTTTCGTTCAGGTTTGTTGGTGTTCTGACCGCAACCTTCACGAGTAGGTTGCCTCTGCCGCGGCCTTTGAGCCTCGGCATGCCCTTGCCCTTCAGCGTAATCGTGTAGCCATTCTGAGTGCCTGGAGGTATTTTGAGAGTCTCCGTTCCGTCAAGAGTCTGAAGCTTCGCGGTCGTGCCGAGTGCAGCCTGAGACACTGAGACGGAGACCTGACAGATGAGGTCGTCGCCCGCTCTTTGAAAGATTGGGTGCTGAGCCACCCGGATGTAGACGTAGGCGTCGCCAGGCGAGCCTCCGCGACCACCTATGTTCCCCTGGCCGGGCAACCTCAGGCTCATTCCATCGTCCACGCCGGGCGGGACTTCGACCGTTATCCTTCTCGTGCTTCGGACCGAGCCTGATCCCCTGCACACGGGGCACGGCTCAGCTAATCTCCCGGAGCCGCCGCACCTGTCGCACATCACTATCTGCATGAAGCGGCCGAACCCGATGCTCCGCTCGTACCTTATCTGACCGGACCCCTTGCACTTCGGACATGTCTGTGGCCTAGTGCCGGCTTTCACTCCTGAGCCTCCGCACTCGCCGCAGGGCTCCAGTCTGTCCACCGAGATCTCGGACCTTATCCCGGTCTTTGCCTGCTCCAAGGTGAGGTCCAGTTCCGCCATCAGGGAACGGCCCCTCGTTGCACTTGGAGTGGCCCTGCCGAACCCGAACATCCTCTCGAAGAGATCACCGAAGGGGCTGAACCCGAAGTCCCTGAAGACCTCGTCGAAGTTCGTGCCTCGGAATATGTCCTCAGTGCTGTACTTCTGGCCTATGCCAGCCCTGCCGTAGGAGTCGTACTGGGTCCGCTTCTCGTCGTCGGAGAGGACCGCGTACGCCTCTGATATCTCCTTGAACTTCGCCTCGGCGTCCGGGGACTTGTTTCGGTCCGGGTGGTACTGGAACGCAAGCTTACGGTAGGCGTTCTTGATCTCATCCTTCGAGGCGTTCCTGTTTACCCCGAGGATCTCGTAGTAGTCCTTCTCCGACATGCCCGTCTCATCAGGGCACGGCACTACTTCTTATCTTCTTCAACCTTGTAATCTGCGTCTACAACCTTGTCTCCAGCGGGCTTCTCGCCGGGTTCCTCCTGCTTCGGTTGTGGGCCGGCCTGAGGGCCTGCCTGCTGGTACATGGAGGCTCCCACCTCCTGCAGGACCTTCGCGACCTCGTCCATGTCCTTCTTGATCTTGTCCATGTCCTTGGCCCCGATGGACTGCCTGAGCTGGCTGACGACCTTGTCTATCCTGTCCTTCTGGTCTGCAGTGAGCTTCTGCTCGAAGTCCTTCTCCATCTTCTCCGCAGTGTACAGCATCGTGTCGGCGTTGTTCAGCAGTTCAGCCTCGTCCTTCCTCTTCCTGTCCTGCTCGGAGAACTGCTCCGCCTCGCGCATCAGCCTCTCCTTCTCATCTTTGGAGAGCTTGTTCGATGCTGTGATCGTGATCTTGTTCTCCTTTCCCGTAGCCAGATCCTTGGCTGAGACATTAAGGATGCCGTTGGCGTCTATGTCGAAGTTCACTTCGATCTGGGGCACACCTCTCGGAGCAGGAGGGATCCCGGTCAGGTTGAACATGCCCAACGAGATGTTGTCCGCTGCCATCGGTCGCTCTCCCTGTATGACGTGGATCGTGACCGTTGTCTGGAAGTTTGCTGCCGTGCTGAAGATCTGCTTCCCCTTGGTGGGTATTGTGGTGTTCTTCTCCAAGATCTTCGTCGCGATCCCTCCCAGCGTCTCTACGCCGAGGGAAAGCGGGGTGACATCGAGAAGAACGATGTCCTTGACCTCTCCGGCTAGCACCGCTCCCTGAATCGCAGCACCGACAGCAACGCATTCCATTGGATCCACCCCTCTCTCCGCGGGCTTGCCCATGAAGTCCTCGACCACTTTCCTGACCAGCGGCATTCTCGTCATTCCTCCGATCAGTATGATCTTGTCGATGTTCCTTGGCTCAAGCTTCGTGTCCGTGATCACCTTCATGAGCGTGTCCTGGACCCTTTTCACTATCGGAGTCGCCACCTGTTCGAGCTTTGCTCTGGTGAGCGTGTAGTGGAGGTGCTTCGGCCCGCTGGCGTCCTGTGCGATGAAGGGCAGGTCGATGTCCGTGGTCATGAGAGTTGAGAGCTCTATCTTCGCTTTCTCGCCAGCGTCCTTGAGCCTGAGCATGGCTCCCTTGTCGTTGCGAAGGTCGATACCGATCTGACCCTTGAACTCATCAAGCAGTGTGTCAATGATCGCCTTGTCGACATCGGCACCGCCCGTCTGAGTGTCCCCGCTCGTGCCTAGCACTTGGAAGACACCTTGGCCGAAGTCCATTATCGTGACGTCGTGCGTTCCTCCGCCGAAGCTGAACACGAGTATCTTCATTTCTTGGCTCGCCTTGTCCAAGCCGTAGGCCAAACAGGCAGCGGTCGGTTCGTTGATGATCCTCTCGACCTTGAACCCGGCTATTTCCCCGGCGTCCTTCGTGGCCTGCCGCTGGTTGTCGTTAAAGTGAGCCGGGACAGTTATCACGGCCCTGCTGACGGTCCTGCCTAGGAAGGTCTCTGTGTCCCTCTTAATCTTCTGCAGTATGAAGGCAGAGATCTGCTGTGGAGTGTATTCCTTGTCGCCGATCCTCACCTTGTAGTCAGTGCCCATCTTCCTCTTTATCTCGAATATCGTCCTGTCCGGGTTGGTCAACGCCTGCCTTCTGGCCGGGTCACCAACGAGTAGTTCGCCTTCCTTGGTGAAAGCCACGACCGACGGGAACATCTTCCCTGCGAAGGTCGGACCTTCGGCACTCGGAACCACAACCGGCCTTCCTGCCTCCATAACTGCAGCTGCTGAGTTCGTCGTGCCCAGGTCTATGCCGATTATCTTCTCTGCCATTCCACCCTTACTCTCGCTCATTTCTTCATTTCAACACCTCTTTCTCCCTTGCTCGAGATAGTTGAGCATGAAACCTTGACAACGCTCGGTCTTATCACCTTTTCGCCCATCGTGAACCCGGCCCTGACCTCTTCTACGACGGTTCCTTCGGGCGATTTGTCTGTAGGGACCCTCTCGACGGCCTCGTGCAACCTGGGGTCGAAAGGCCGTCCTACCGCCTCGATTCTGCGGAGGCCGTACCGCCCCAAGGTCTTGTAGAGCTTGGCTAGTGTCATGCCGAGGCCCTCTGTCAGCTCCTTCGGTGCGCTAGTCTCCCTGGCGGTCTTGAGAGCAAGGCCCAGCTCGTCAGCCAAGCCCAAGAGGTTCACTATGAGTTCGGCCGTGGCGGACATCGACCTGTTCTCTATCTCCACAGCCACGCGCTTCCTGTAGTTCTCGAAGTCAGCCTGCAGGTAGAGCATCTTCTTCTGCAGGTCATCGGCCCTCACTCTCTCCTTCTCAAGACTCTCTCTGAGTCCCGCGAACTCGTCCTCGATCTCCACTCTGATTGACTCTGACTCCTTCTCCTTGTCGCGCTTCTCCGGGTTGTGTTCTGTCCCCTCTGGTTCGTCAAAGGTCAATCTCATGCCACCTCGAGAAGCATTCCGGTGAAGTCACTGATCTCTTATAATCGTTTCTTTCTGGTCTGTCACAAACGTGAAACGTTAAGAGTGCCTTGCGGCCGCGCAGCGCATGGCTCGCGTCAAGTTGCTGATGCTGACTCATTCGGCTGGTTTCAAGCACGACTATTTGCCCGTGGCCGCCGAGACCGTGAAGGAATTGGGCGATGAAACGGGCGCCTTCGAGGCGTTCCCGACCGAGGACTGCTCCTCGATCAACAAGGACAGGTTACGTGACTTCTCGGCCGTTCTACTCGCAACGACGGGGGAGCTGCCCATGTCTGAGGCACAGAAGGGCGCGCTCATCGAGTTCGTTAGGTCGGGCGGAGGTTTCATTGGAGTCCACAATGCAGCGGACACGTTCTACAAGTTCCCGGAGTACGGGCAGATGATTGGCGGCTACTTCAATGGGCATCCTTGGACGCAGGAGATCAGGGTGATAGTGGAAGACCACAACCATCCGTCGACGAACTTCCTGCCGAGCAAGTTCTGCGTCAAGGAGGAAGTCTACACCTTCAAGGATTGGGACAGGAAGAAGACGAATGTGCTGATCAGTCTTGACAACAGCTCAGTCGACCTGAGCAAGGGCACGAGGCAAGACCACGACTACGCAAACTGCTGGTATCATGACTTCGGAGACGGGAAAGTGTTCTACACGGGCTTCGGTCACTTCAAGGAGCTGTGGAAGGAGAACTGGTTCAAGCTGCACCTGGCAAAAGGAATACTCTGGGCCATTAAGGTCTCAGAGTAGCTTCTAAGCATCGGCAGATTCTGGGAGAGGGTAGTGCGGCAAGACTTATGTACTACGACTACTCTTCAGTAGTACAGCATTGGGAGAGACGGTGGTGACGAGGAAGGGGCAGGTCACTATTCCAGCAGAGTTCAGGAAGAAGTATAACATAAGGAAAGGCACGAAGATGCTTGTGGAGGGCACTAAGCGAGGATTGCTGTTTGTGCCCATTATGGACGCGATGGATCTTGCGGGTATTGACTCCGGCAAGTTTGACGTGAGAGAGCTGAACGCTGAGCTTGACAGGTTGAGGGAGAGATGGCGTTAGACGGGATATTGGATACTCGTTTCTATTTCGCCTACTTCGCTCCAGAAGATGAGAGTTCAGGAGCCTGGACCAAGTCTGTTGTTGCCAAGGCCAAGCAGGGCCAGTTGAGGTTGGCATCTTCTGTTGTCACGCTGACTGAGCTCTACCTGACCATGGGACGCGACCTCGGCTTGGAGGTCGTGAGGAACAGGATAGCTTCCCTGAGAAATGTGGGCATTTCCTTCATTGACCTTAAGGAGTCCGAGGCAGATGTGGCAGGCAGAATAGCACTCAAGCAATCAGGGCTCCCCATCGCCGATTGCATGATCGCAGCCACATGCTTGGTGCACGCGAGGGGGACAATCCTGACGAATGATTCACACTTCGAACAGATTGACGGAGTCAGGACGAGGTGGCTTCGCGGCCCCTAGATGCTTGAACTCTCTCAGAGCGAGCAGCGTGAAAGCGACCCAGCGGTTCCTGTGGCTTCGAACGAAAGGCCAAGCCTCTGGCGTGAGAACACTACCCACCCTCTTTGATCCTGTCAGCTAGTTTCTTTCCGAGGTCGACAATCTGCTTGATGTCGTTCTCAGAGGGCGGGCCGTTGACATCCACAACACCGACCACCTCGATCCCCAACGGGCCGATCATCTCTGCGATCTGCTTCACAGCACCGCCTCCCCAGCCATAGGAGCTGACCACAGCCGCGAATTTCGCGGGGGGCCTGAGTGCCTTGGCCAAATACGAGATGTAGAACGCCAGCGGATGCGCGCCAGCCAGTACAGTTGGAGAACCAAGCACTATTGCCCTTGAGTCAACCAAGTCTGCAGCTAGATCTCCCAAGTCTGTGACAACCAAGTTGTGTAGCACCACTTCGATACCTTCGGACGCCAGCGTGTCAGCCAATGGCTTGACCATCGACTCTGTGCTACCCCACATGGTGACATATGCAATCGTCGCTTTGCGTTCTGTCTCTCCGCTCGCCCACTTTCTGTACTGGGCCAGGATCTTCTCCGGGTCCTTGTAGATGGGCCCGTGGCTAGGCGCGATCATTTCTATCTTCAGGTTCGCTATCTTCTCGAGGGCCTTCTTGGCCATTGGTCTGAAGGGCATCATTATCTCTCCGAAGTACCTCTTCGCGAGCGGGATCAGTTCGTCAACGTCCTCGTCGAAGGTCCCCTTGGCTACATGTGCCCCGAAGAAGTCGCACGGGAACAGGATGCTGTCCTCCTTGAGGTAAGTGAACATGGTCTCGGGCCAGTGCAACATCGGAGCTTCGATGAACTGCAGCGTCTTGCCGCCCAAGTCGATTGTCTCTTGATCGGCCACTACCCTGATTCTGTCCTCCGGTACCTGATAGAACACTTGGGCCATCTTGGCACCCTTGCTCGTCGTGACGAGCCTCGCCTTCGGGCTGATTTCCATCATGTGAGGGATTGCAGAGGCGTGGTCGGGCTCGGCGTGGTTCATGATCACATAGTCGAGGGCGCCCGGGTCCATGACTTGCCTGATCTTGTCTTCGAGCTCAGTTGAGAAGCTACGGAACACCGTGTCTATGAGCGCCTTCTTGTTCTTGCCCACGACCAAGTACGCGTTGTATGATGTCCCCTGGGGCGTTGGGATCAAGGCGTCAAACAGCCTGAGGTTCCAGTCCTTTGCTCCGACCCAGTACACGCCATCATGAAGCTCAACTACGTTGCGCCAACTCAAACTCGGATTCGCCGGTCTGACTTGTCATAACGGGGTTATAAACCATACGGGCCAGGGCATGTGTGCGAGCACAAAGACGCGATACAGCGCTACGGCCGGCTCAGGGGTGATCAGAGGTTAGTTGCGAGAACTTCGGATACCTCTCAGCCTTCTACAGCATCAGGAGATTGGTCGCCAATGCCATCAATGTAACGAAAACGATACTGAAGACCAGAGTCTGACGTGCAGCCTTGCCACTGATCGGGACCGACGCTCTGATTGAGCCAGAGGCAATCGATGATGAGTTGAGTTTGCCGTAGATCCAAGCTACGGCCAGTGCAGGGGAGAACGCGAGCAGCGAGATGACGGCTGTTCCGACCAAAGACAGCCAACTGTAGTGGGGAAGAACCAGCCAGAATTCCACCACGCTTGCGCCGGCGAAGAGCAGCAGGAGCACCAAGAGAACCGAAACAGCGAGGACTTTCCTGTTTGACGTTTCGTGCCTTTCCTTGCCAGAGGACTTTGAAGCAGTCCAGTAGTATCCCACCAGAGTCAGGGAGTTGGAGAGCCCCAAGACCGACCACTTCACCACATCTCGCTTTTCCCGGCTTCCGAGGAGGAGTGAGGCCGCCCCCGAGGCAACGACAGAACAGATCAGGAAGACCAAGATCCCAATGGCCCACGAGAAGCTCACAGCCACCTGCACCAAACCTGCGGGTTGGAACCTGAGGTCAGATGTGAGGTACTTGGAAGGCGCGTCCATAGAGACAAGCGTGTACTCTGACAGCTCAGTTCCCGAAATCGGTTTGACCTCCGGGTAAGTGTAGAGGGACATATGACTGTCCACGAAGTGCTCGACCTTCGTGAATGCGGAGAGCGGCTTCGGCAAGTCTTGTATGTCCCAAAGGCCATTCACATAGAGCCTCAACGGAACGATCTTGCTTCCGTAGACGCTTGTGGGGATGAGAGGATAGAACGGCGTGTCTGACGGAAACATGATGACAATGCCCAGTCCTTGGGGTCGCATGTACAGGATCCGACTTATGTTGGCGTCAGCTATCGGAGAACTCATGTTCCATGGTCGTTCGTCCTCCCTGATTGACCATCGCGAGACCTTTGACACCACGAAGCTGGGAGCCATCGCCATGCTCGGAACACAGGTGTCTTGGCCACTGAGATAGTGTTCGAGAACCGTCTTGATCTCGTCTGACACCTTGACGCCAATGTCCCTCAGGAACTGGCAGAGCGAATCAGCATCGGTCGCGGTCACAACGTAGGAGGTCAGATCGTACGATTCAACCACTTCGTGCACTGTGACCCCGCCTTCGTTCCTTGCAGCCCAGTCAACGGTCCCGATCAGAGGAATGTAGATGGGTGACCTACTGATCCCGAGCCTGTACAGCAACGGCAAGCTGAAGGGGGAAAGTGCGGGATAGAGCTGCGAGGCCATGGATCCTCCGACGAACCAGAGGGCTGACCTGCTCCTCACGGCAGCCCAAGCGTCTATGCCCCTGTCGTACCCGTCAAGCGTCAGGGAGCTGACGTGCGACACTACTACGTTCTCGGGCGCACTCCACACAGGGATGAGCCAGTAGCTTCCCTCTGGTGCGTACGAAGAGACATGTATGACGAGGGACTCCAATCCGGCATCGCAGAGGACGAACGTGGTCTGGGCACCTTCCTCGAAGGGCACGCCCCAAGGATCTATGATGAATCCATCGCCCGCGACGGCGGGCATCAGGAGTGGAAGAAGGAAGAGAAGAATCAAGGGAACCCCAGCCCAATTCATTGCCCTATTGTGCGCCAACAATGTGCGTTTGAGGAGGTTGTGTTGGGAGAAAAGCCTAGTAACTGGAACCTTCCGTCTCAGTGTCTGGTACAGCCTCTGAGTCTGCGGATCGGTGGTCTGGGCCCCAAGGTCCTCACTATCTTGGCTGAGACTCTCTTTTCGCTACGAGTGCGCAATCCGCAGCCATTGTGACTTCGGATGCGCTGGCGCCGCGGCCGCTACTTTAGAGCGCCACAGCTACTGCAGGGGTAGTCGGCCTCTCCCTTGAAGTATGCGTACAAGTAGTCGTCAGGGCCTAGCCCACCCAGCCTAGCATTCGAAGGCGCGCGACACCGTCGAGGCTCAGGACTGTAGTGACAACAGTTTGGGCACTGCTTCGGCCTGAACTCCACGCTCTTGGCCTGCACAAACATGGACGCTCGGCTCATGGCGGCAAGTCAGGACATAAGATTTTTCCGGTCCGCCAAAGCCATCGACCGAGATCCGCGGAGTACAGAAGAGTGGAAGCTGACAGGCCAATGGGGGAGGGATTCGCGCTTCTGCTCAGCCCGTTGACGCACGCGCGTGTTGAGAGCATGACCAGAATCCTCGACGGCAGTTACGCTAACTCTTAAGAAGACAGGCACAAGAGACGGAACGACATGGAAGAAGGAAGAAGGAGACCTTTCTTCGTGACCTTGCTGTCGGTGCAGTACGGTATCGCGGGGCTGGGATACCTTACGACCGTACTCTACCTGCTGTCAGCTGCCTTGGGCGCCGCGAACTTCGGGCTGTACATCTTGGTGAATACGCTTCTCGTTTGGATTCCGGTCCTGCTCATAGGGGTGTATCTGTTCGCGGCGGCAAAGGGGCTGTACGACCTGAAGAGGTACGGCTGGATTCTGGCGATGATAGGCTCGGTCTTCTGGCTCATCGTCTCGACAGGCATTTTCATTGCCGCGATAGCGCTGATTGAACCCGCGATACAAGTCGCCCAACCGCCTGATCTGCGGCCCATGGTCAGCGGTATGCTCTTCGGAATGCCGCAAGAGATTATTGACGCAGTGACATCGGCGGTCCAAGGGATGGCGACAGTGATGATGGCCGGAGTTGCAGGCGTCTACTACCTTCTCAAGGGTTTCTTCCTGTCCAATGCCATTTACAACGGGATCGTGGTCGTCTACCTCGTGAAAGTCAGGTCTCTGTTCCATAAGCCTGAGGCGAAACCGCAACCCGAAGCAGTGTTCCCTACTGCTCCTGAGCCCGCCCCCGTCCGCATCGCTGCCAGCCAAGTTCGGTCCACTACATAGATCGGATATCGGGTCGGAGGCTCACCTGTCTCGGAAAGGATTCTACTTACGTGTCGTTCTCATCATGATAGAACGGCCGTATTATGTCGCCTCGCAAGTCTCCACTTTTTCGCGATCACGGCCTCAGTTGGGAACCCGTATGCAGCGATTCTCTGCGCTCTATGCCTGCCTGTCCCGTGTACTAAGACCGGGCCTCTGAATCTCCTGCACTCGACGACTATCTGCTCGGCCTCGAGCTTGTCCCCCTCCTCCCGTCCTATCATTCTATTCTGCCCTCCTCACAGAGTTCCTTAAGCGCCCTTACCGCAAGATCTAGGTCAAGCCTCAGGTCATTGGCTATGTCGAAGGTCTCCGCCTCTCTGTTTCTCCTGATGTATTCAAGTATCTCCTTCTTCGCTCTTTCTTTGCTGACTGCTCTGAGTTCGATCACTTTTATGTCGGCCACATCGTTGAGGAAGTATCTGACTGCTTCTCTGATGAGTTCGCTCCTCGACCGCAGGTGAGTTCTCTCCAGAGTGCTGTTCATCTTCGCGAGTTCCTCTTCGCTGAACCTCACGGGTATGACGCTGCTTCTCGTGGATCTCTGCATTCGCTATACGACGTATACGGCCGTATATAAGGACCACTAGGGCGGCGGGGGCGGCCCGCGTGGGGCCCTTCTCATGAGCAACACGACCGCCGCTACTACCAACACGAGACCTCCACCGGCCAACAGGATGAGTTGTGTGTAGTCGTCCCTCCAGACTGCTTCTATCTGAACTGGTCCCGTCACTGTGATGGTCATGGTAGGCCCTGCCCTACTTGTTCCATTGACGAGCCAGTGGTCGAAAACCTTCTGTACCATGAACCCCAAGGAGGGTTGAGAGACCGACAGTGTGTGGTTCGAACCCATCGACCACTTTGAGTGCCAGTCGCCTTGCGTGGAAGTCCCGTCTATCATGATCCCGCCTTCGGCGCTGGAGACCGTCGCGTCGTACGTGACGCATGTGAATGCGAAAAACTTCGACCCGAACACGATGTACACCGTCCCGTTCGAGACGACCGGCTGGGTGTCGACCCAGCCAGATTCATGGTGTCCGGATAGGAGGGTGCCGCTCCTCGCTTGGAACATGTAGATCTTTCCGGCGAAGTAGTCCGCCACATACGCAACTCCGTTCGCCAAGGTCGGAGTGAGGAACAAGTGAGACCTCCCCGCCTGTCCCACAACTCTGAACTTCCAGAGGGAGGACCCCGTGGCCGAGTCGAAAGCGTAGACCTCTGTTGTCTTGAGACTCGCATCAACGGCCACAACCACCAGAACCCCGTCGCCTTCCGCCATGAATCCGCTATTGAAACCTGACAGACTAAGACTGTTGTTGATGCGAGCCCTCCACTTCTCACTTCCATCTGTCTTGGAGAGCGCGAAGATGGCCGGCCCAGATCCGTCCCTGCCGCCCACGAAAACGGTTTCCCCCGAGACTAGTGGAAGGTCGTACCAGAACGTATTCATGGTCTTGTTCCACCTCTGGGCGCCCGTGCTGGCATCGAGCGCAACGATTGACCCACTGGGCGCGAAGATAGAGGCGAACACCACTCCGCCCGACACGGCTGGGGCAGCAAACAAGTTCTGCGCTGTCCACTTCACGGACCTCGTGGTCGGGTCGATGGCATACAGGGTGGTACCTCCGGTAACGTAGACGAGTCCTCCAGCCACTGCGGGAGGTTTCGCGTACATGCTTCCCGCAAGGTCCATGCCCCAGATGAACGATCCATCGCTTGCGTTCAATACGTGAAGTCTCGCGGCTCCCTGCCCGCCAAAGTAGATCCTGCCGTCAAGATAGGCTGGAGCCACACTGTTGGAGCTCCCTGATCCCTCAACACTGTAGTTCCAAATCTCCTCGCCATCAGCTGCGTCCAGGCACGCGACCTTGTTAGGGTCCCCGCCCATGCCCAAGAATATCCTGTCTCCCACCACTGTTATGCAGTCAACTTCGTACCTGATATTGTGGCTCCACTTCACAACTAGTGGAGGTAACAGTGACTTCTCCGCGTCGTTGAAGTTGCGTCTACCTGAGCCCGCTCCTCCCATCGGCCAGTCTCCTGCTGACACAGTTGGAGAAGCCAGCAGCGTGGACAAGGGCGCAAGGACAGCGATGCAGATTAACAGAAGGTTCACCGATAGCTTGTTCCCTCTATGCATTTCATCAGACTAGTCGGCAGGAGGCATAAAAACCTGAGCCTTAGTGCTGGCAATCGATCCGTCACAGGTCCTCCTCATACCTAGCGGGCGGAGCGTGCGATTGCCACGCACTGGTTTTTGCAGTGCCCGGGCACGATGCGAGGTTGTAAGTGACGAAGCCACACAAACAAGTGCTAATATCACTGCCGGTCTGTATGTGGTGCGTCAAGGGATGCAACAATCGGGATTCCTGAAGTCCGTCGACCAGGGCATGATGAGACTGCTTCGCAGCCTGGCATACGGGGATGTATCTGGCATCAAGCCCAGGATAGGTCAAGACGTGCGATATCCACTGGTCGAGGACATCACCCGCACCAGCAAAGAAAGGTCAAGGGAGATTCTCCAACAGCTATACGAGCAGGGCTACCTCGACAGAAGAATCGAGGCAAAGGTGTACAGATGCCCCCACGACAACACGGCTTCCATCAGACCCCGTCTGTCCTGTCCTAGATGCAACTCTGAAGCTTTGGAAAAGCATCCGTTGTTGGAACACATCAGTTGCGGGCACGTCGACCTTGAAAAGAACTTCCTCAGCGGGCAGGGGTACGTCTGTCCCAAGGATCACGGGCCTCTTCGTCAAATAGGCGTGGACTATCGCAAAGCCGGAATGGCCTACAAGTGCTCCTCGTGCGGCAACTTGACTCCACTTCCAGTGGAGCGTTGGGTCTGCAATGCCTCTGACCACGTTTTCTCGTTGGAGGAAGCCGTCTCTGAGGACGTCTACTCGTATCAGTTGGTGGAGGAGAAATACGACGAGGTCAAGCAGGCCCTGCGGTACGTGGATCCCCTAGCTGAGACGCTCAGACGGCATGCCTATCTTGTAGAAACGTTCGCGGATGTTGTCGGGGCGTCCGGGATCACCCATTCGGTGGACATCTACGCGCGGGCTACTACTTCGAACCCGAGAGAGGCTGTGGTTGTGTCCGTTCTGACTGGGGAGGCAACGAAGCCGGAAAACGTGATCGGGATATACTGCATCGTTCTTGACACCAGCCCCAAGATGGCCATACTTGTATCGATCCCCAAGCTGAACGAGGAGAGCAAGTTCTACGCGCAGAAACTGGGCATGACAGTCATAGAGGGAGATGACATCACGGAGGCGAGCCAGCAGCTTGACCTCTTCTTACAGAATCATGGTGACGACCGACCACTGGCAGTGGTGCCGTTCGCTCGCGCTGCAATCACGCCAACTGCATCGGGCCCAACTTCGGTCCGACTTGCTACAGGAACCGATGGTCATACTACAGCCGGTGTCACCACCGACTCTCCCTTCCTAGAGCCCAGTCCACATAGGCTCTGAGGCGAGTCAGCGAGTAATATGGCCGGTAGAACAGTACGACTACCGGGACCAGTAGAATGCTCCCAAAGTCGCTTTTCCTGCGTGAGAGAGTGATTGCGGTGGCAATCACCACGAACTCGATGAGCAAGTACATGAGCATGCTCACGAGCATTATGTAGACGATCGTCGGTTGATAGAAAACAACAATGAGGAGCAACCAGGCGAACCTCCCGAACAGAAGGACGGTGTCCATCAACAACATGTCATAGACGGTCGCGATGAGCCGCAGGTCGAAACCCTTCAGGCCAAAGATGTTCGCGTGTTTCCAGAGGGTCTCGATCTGCCCCCTCGTCCATCTGATCCTCTGCCGCCTCCAATCTCTCCAAGTCTCCGGCGCGAAGGTCCAGCAGACAGCCCCCTCGGAGAAGAAGAGCCTCTTCCCGAGCTTCCTCATCTTTACCGTCATGTCGAAGTCCTCGGTTATGGTGTCTTTGTCGTACTGCCCGATCGATGCGACATTCTTCCTCCAGAAAGCACCGAACGCGCCCGATATCATGAGCAGGGTCCCGATGGCCGAATTGAACCTGCGCCCTAGCTCCAGCGAGATCACGTACTCATACGCCTGAAGCCTGACCAAGAGGTTGTTGGCGCCGTTCTCTCCTCTCAGAACTCTTACGTTGCCCGAGACCGCGCTGATACTGTCGTCACTCAGAGGCTTGACTATCTCCTTCAGCGATCCGCGCTCAAGTACCGTGTCCGCGTCGACCGTGACAATGACCTCCCCGGAGGCGAAAAGGAGGCCGTAGTTCAGTGCTCCTGCTTTCGAACCGGAGGCCACTTCTCGGCGGAGCAGCTTAATCAGGCCCCTGCGAGCATACGGAAGAGCGAGTTCGTAGGTCCTGTCTTCGGATCCATCGTCCACGACGATGATCTCCTTGCCTTCATAGTCAGCTTCGAGCGCTGATTCGATTGACCTGACTATGATCTTCTCTTCGTTGTGAGCTGGAATGACCAGCGACAGTCCGGGGTGGAAGCTCTTGTCGAACCTGGGACGCGCCAGTTTTTGCCATGCTTCATAACCCAATAGAAAGACAGATTTGCCAACCGAACGCAGGAAGTCGAACAGCAGAAGGGGCCAGAAGATGGCCAAGAAGTCGATGAGCGTGAGGCTGCTCAGCCAGTGAGTGAAACCCTCAACGAACAAGCCCAGAGAGGACAAGATGTCGAGAAAGGCGAAAAGACAGGGCAATGATCACGTCAGCTCCGTTCGACCCCGCGCCAATCTCCAAACCATCTCGGAGCCGCGAAGCTCACGGCCGTTCGCTGGCTCAATGCTAGCATCGGGTCGGGGCGAGTCCGCATATAAGAAGTCATGTGCGGGCTTCGCGTGCAAACCATATAATGATCGGGCACCATTTAATCGCGGAGCCCGATGAGCGAAGTACCGTGCGGGATCTGCGGCAGGAATGTCCAGACCGATTCTCAGTGGGCAGTAGTAGACGGAGCCCCCTATTGCATGGGTTGCATAGGCGTCGACAGGATATGGCGAAACGACTGGAGGGGTTGTCCTGTCTGCGGCGCCCCAGCACAGGGCCTGGGACAAGGTTTCGAAGTCACTGAGTCTTCCATCATTGGATCTACCTTCTCATGTAGCTCCTGTCACGCTCAGTGGAAAGTAGTGGTCGACTTCCGTGTCATCAAGGGAAAGGGCATTCTCGGCCTCGGTGGCAAGGACGAGATCTACGCGAAGGTTGACGCTGAGCTGATCCGCAACAGCTCCGACGGCAGAGGCACGATAGGGCAGAAGTGGCCGGTCGAATGGGCTGTGGCCAGAAACAGGAAGTCTTTCGCTGTGAAGAAGTGGACTGACCTGTCACCTGAGATAAGAGATGAACTGGCGAAACCGCGACCCAAGTAGGTCGCTTGTCATGTCCATCGCATTCATGCGTGCTTTGCCCGCGAAGATGTTCACTAGTCTCCTGCAATCGTCCCCGTTGTCCTACTGAAGCTGTTGTGGTGTTCTTGGACTTTCCCGCCTTCCCTTTCTCTTGAAAATCGACAGCCTACCTTGTGTATACGGCACGTCCATCATAGGCGCTTTGGGTGAACTGCGCAGGACGGCCACGGCGACATGCGGAGCAGGAAAGTACCGGTTTTCCTCGACCCGCTCCAAGATTTGAAATTGAAAACTCTGAAAACTTCGAGCGGATACCATAAAACGGGGGATATCCTATTGGGGCTTGAACAACAATGAGACTCTACATATCGAAGGCATTAACAGGAGTTCTGATCCTGGTCTCGCTAATGGCCGTCACCTCATATGCTACTTCGGTCACGATAACCTCGACTACGTACAGCGGCCAACAGGGTGTGGTCTATCAAGTCACGGGGGCCTTCACTGCCTCTTCAAACGGATTCGCAACCGCGGGTGCGGCGGCGGCTGCAAGCACACAGCCGTGTCCTTGGTCGAACGGGGGTACTTGCACTACGGCCATAATAGCTGGCCACTTCTACTATGGAATCGTCCTGACCCTCAACACGGTTCCCACTGCCACAACCACCTACACCGTGAGCATCTACTGGTCACAGAACGGAGGGGCGAGGGCTCTGATGGGATCTCTCACAGTTTCAGTCCCGACCACAGCCGTGATTGGTCAGACAATGACCTTCAATTTCGACACAGCAGGGACCTCGATCAACGCGCCAGTCAGCATAGACGTCACCGTCCAGTAGGAGAAGCATGAAATTCCCTCTGGCAATAGGCACGGTGATAGCGGCTGCTATCCTAGTTGCCGTGCCTCCAGTTGCGCTCGGGACGCGAGCCTTTCCCATCGCCATAGTCAGAGGGAACAGCATGCTTCCAGCCTATTCGTCTGGAGATTTCCTAGTCTTCAGAGGTGTGCCGACCAGTCCATCGCTGCAGAACGGCACCGTCATTGTCTTCCTTACCGGGGGGACAGGCCTTTCAATCCTTGACTTCCTGACTCCACCGGTGGAGATCCACCGGATCGTCGCAACAGTTGTCCAACCCCAAGATGGAATGATCTACTACCGTACAAAGGGAGACAACAATGAGTTTCCTGACGACGGCTTGGTCAAAGCGAGCAGCATCTTGGGAGTTCCAGCTCTCAAGATTCCCTACATGGGTTTCCTGCTGGACTTCGTCCACTCCCAGCAAGGCATGATACTGATAACGGCAGCGATCCTCTTCGGATACTTGAACGGCCAGAGCGAGGTCGACCTGGAAGGGAAACAGAAGAAGAAGCTTCTTGCACTCTTGGCCAAGAGAACGATGAACGGCGAGATCAAGGAATCCACATTTGGAGAATACGAGATGGCGCTGAACTATTCCGGAGAGATTAGCCCAGAGGAGCTGAGGAGCCTTCACATGGCCAGCTTCACGTACTGGCTCAGGAGAAATCCGCCCAGCGTGGAGTGGAGACTCAGAGAAGAAGTCTGCCCAATATGTGGATCCATCGCCGTACTTGTAGAGGGCTCAAGGCGACAGACACATGTCATCTGCCCGTGGTGCATCGAGCATGAGACATAGGTTCAAGCGCTTCGGGGCGTGAGATCGAATTGACAGAGCTCACGGGAAAGGCGCTCTTGAAGTTGACTCTGGTCATGCTGGCATTTGTCGTGATCTCTGCCTCCGCTACGAACATTACGATTCAGAGAACCACCGTCCAGGCACAGTTGGGCAGAGCCATGCTGTTCATTTACTACGAGAAAGCGAACGCACCATCAGGGTCGACCCCGACCGTCGACACGGGCACAACCCAGCCCACAACCTCGGGATCTTACACGATAACCTCCACGACATCTGGAAGGCTTTGGACGCCCCTGTATACAAGCACGACGAGCATCCCGGCAGGAGACTGGACGTTCAACATCTGGGAAGCTTCGTCCCGTTCCGGCACTATCACTGTATCCGTATACACTACTAACACTGCGGGGACCACAGTCAGCACGATCATAAGCAGTGCTACCATTAATGTCGTCACAGCGAAGACCGAGGCGGTTGCCACATTCCCTGGGAGCGCAGGAACCATTCCATCAGGCGGAGGGTACATTGAGGTCATCCTCAGGGTCCCGTCCGGAAGCTCAGCACGAGTCACCATATACTGGGGATCGGGACAGCTCACCAACTTCCAGTTGCAGTACCCCTGATCCTTCGCATGGCAGGTCCCAATGTCTCAGAGACAAGACATGGGCATACGCGCGTGGTCTGGGTCTGACCAGCCACCGGGTATGTGTGGTGGATAAGTCAGGCCAAGACGGAAGTGACTGGCAATAGAAGGATAAGCGAGGCGGTCGGACGCATGTCACGCGACCAGAAGCCCGGCATCGTTCCACGAGAGAAAGATCGGGAGCGCCGCGCGCGTTGGGTCCAAACTTTGGGCTAAGCCTTTACGTGTGTGTTGGTTTCTTCTTGCCCGCTCTCCTGAAGTGCTCTTTCATCGGTTTCAAGTAGAAATCAAGCCATCCTTGTCTGAGCTGTTGCTCTTGTCCCTCAGGAATGTCACTGTGTATCAGAGTGATCTTGGTCCCTCTCGCTGTCTCTTCGAACAGGACTTCGAGCTTCGAATCCCTGCCCCCCTCAGGAAAGTCAGAAGACTTCCACGACTGAAGTATCCGCTTGTAAGGCTTGAGTTCCAAGGTTGTGCCCCGGATGTAACCGTCCCAAGCTGAGAAACTCCCACCAGTTCTCGGCTCGATTACAGCCTTCGCCCCGGTGAAGGCGCTGTGTTCCTTGCTGCTGAGCCAAGCCAGGTAGAGTTTCTTGGCGCTAACGGGTAATATCGTCGAGACTCTGATCGACTTCGACATTGTGCTCGTTCTTCTCCTCCGTTCTCAGCTGACTTGCCGTGAGTGTTTTGATGCATATATCTTTTGACAGGGCCAGAATCCGAACTGTCACTACTTTCGTGCGCTCAGTTGGCCAGCTTGTAGGCCGAGATCTCAGCGCTTGAGCCTAGATCATAGGGGGTCTTTCTGACGATTTCCACTCTCTCAAATCCTGCATCGTGCATGCGCTGTAAGTACTCATCTTCCGGAATAGCCCCGCCAAGGCAACCCGTGTACGTGATGACATCATCACGCATCTCTTGGGGCAGAGGACCGTTCAAGACGACATCCGAGATCATCACTCTGCCACCGGGGCGAAGCACCCTGAACGCCTCGCGGAACACCTTCGACTTGTCCGGAGCCAAGTTGATCACGCAATTGCTGATTATCACGTCGATCGAGCTGTCTTCAACTGGCAGATCCTCAACGTCGCCCAGCCGGAATTCCACGTTTTCAAGGCCAAGCCTTGCTGCGTTCTCATTCGCTTTCTGGACCATCTCTGGAGTCATGTCGACGCCGATTACGCGGCCCTTGTCACCGACCTTGCCAGCAGCCACAAACGCGTCTAGTCCCGCACCGCTGCCCAGATCCATTACAACTTCGCCCTCACGGAGGCCAGCAAGCGCTACAGGGTTTCCACAGCCGGCGAATGACTCGGCCACGTCAGCGAGACCTCCGTCCAGAGAGTACCGAAGCTCGCTTGCGACAGTGTCCCCACAGCTTGAGCCGCACGTGCCACAAGAACAGCCAGCACTTGGCTGTGCCATTCCTGCATACCTTTTCCTTACCTCATCTTTGATCTCTTCCGGCGTCATTTTGCTGACCTTCTTGCTTCCACTCATGCAGAATCACTTCGCATTGGCTCCCAACAAGTGAACTTAAATATATCGGACGACCAATATGAACCATGCCGGAACGAGTTGAATCAGACGAGTGTTGCCCACCGGATTGTTGTGACATGCGTGGCCTGCTTTCCTTCCAGATTCTGTGGGAACTCGGCAGGAAACCCATGAACGGACAACAGCTCGCTGAGAGAATCGGCAAACGACGCGGCAGCAGGCCGACCCCTGGCACCATATATCCTGCCCTCAAAGATCTCGCGAAAAGAAAAATAATTCTCGGAGACCACACTGGCAGACAAGTGGTCTACCGCTTGACTGGGGCAGGCGAACGAGGCCTAGATGAGGCAACCCGCTACTTCGTTCGAGCCTTCGGTGACATCCTAGAGGACCGCAGCATCCACGCCAGATGACCCAAGCGTGTGACTCCTATGTCGCCCGGTGAGGTTGCGCCGAGACCAGCCAGCAACGAAGGCATTGCGCGAGGAAGATAGCACACAAGCCTCCGAGGGCACAACGCGATCCCATCGTTTCTCATGAAAGCATGATGACTGTATCACATGAGTTGACCCTGTTTGCGGTCGGACGTCGTGATGAACATCATCGTCCCAACGATTTCGTCGCTGGTCGTAGTGCTCAAACAACTTTTCTTGTCGTGTAGGAACTCTTAATAGTCATCGCCTTTCGCACGGCGCACAACACTTGCCGATCAGCAACAAGGTGGAGCCCTACGCCGCCATCATCGGCGCTGGGAGAAGCTCGTTCGGTGAGCAGTGGTACAAGGATCCGGAGAAGTTGGTGATGGAAGCCGGAATCCGTGCCATGGAGTCAGTTGATTCGGGCCTGAGAAGGAGAGACATTCAGGCCTGCTATCTGGGTAGTTTTCTCTATCAGGCGACCAACAAGCTCAGCCTGCTGCCTGGATACATGTCAAGGGAGCTGGGCATCAACATTCCCATGAGCACCACCGAGGCCGCGTGCGCCTCTGGTGGTTCCGCGTTCTACAACGCATGTATGGCCATCAAGTCAGGCAAGTACGATGTGGTTCTCGTGGGGGGATTCGAGAAAATGACTGACCGCGTCAGCAAAATAGTGGACGATCTCATGTTCGCAGCGGATCCCCATGAGTTTGACGCGGGTTTCACGTTCGCTGGCCTATACGCAACAATGATGGCAAGGTACATCCACGACTACGGCCAAGGTCAAAGCAGATGCATCGAGGCCCTTGCGCAGATCGCGTGCAAGAACCACCATCACGCCATTGACAACGAGTACGCGCAGTACAGACGAGAGATCAGCGTAGACGATGTCCTGAAATCACAACCCATAGCCGATCCCATAAGGCTTCTTCACTGCTCTCCGATCTCCGACGGCGCCGCTGCCGTCCTCTTGACTAGGCCTGACCTCGCGAAGAAGTACACGGACACTCCCGTATACGTGACCGGAAGCCAGCAGGCAACTGATGACGTTTCGCTCTTCACTAGGGTGAGCCTGACCGGAATAAAGGCGACGAGACTCGCAGTGGGCATGGCCTTGAAGGAGACCGGCCTGTCAATGGAGGACATTCAGATCGCTGAGGTTCACGACTGTTTCACGGTCGAGGAGGCCTTGTTCTTGGAGGATTCGGGCTTCTATGAAGTGGGCAAGGCGTGGGAGGGCATTTACGAGAGCTACGAGTCGAACAAGGGTTCCAAGCACATACCCTATGTCAAGGACGGCGCGAGCCTCATTGTGAACGCAGGCGGTGGACTGAAGGCAGATGGTCACCCAGTGGGAGCGACTGGCGTGAGGCAAATCTATGAGTGCTTCAAGCAATTGAGGAAGGAAGCAGGAAAGAATCAAGTTGAAGTTGATGGAGATCTCAACCTTGCGCTCACGCATAACATCGGGGGGACAGGCGGGATAGCTGTGGTTCATATCTTGGCGAGGGATGTCGCATGAGCGAGCCGATGGCGAGGAGAAGGATTCTCGTCGACTACAGGATCCGAGCCTCCAGGTGCACGGAGTGCGGTCGAACGTACTTCCCGCCCAAGTCATTCTGCAATGTCGAGGGCAGAGGAAGCCGAATGAGCCCCGTCGACTACGCCAACAGCAAAGGCATGCTGGTCAGCGGAAGCGTCATCCGCAAACCGACCAACAAGTTCCTCCACCTGGGCTCGTACATCTCAGGGATAGTCTCCTTCAACGACGGAGGCGTGAAGGTCCCCGGGAGGATCACGGATCTGGTTCCACCACATGGTGAGGTGGATGTCACCGAATTCATGGGGAAGGGAGTGATCCCTAGGTTCAGGCGGCTGTACTCGGACGGGTCCGACGGGCTGATATACTACTCATCGCTGAACTTCAGCTTCGAAGATGACTATTTCCCCTACCTTGAATACAAGAAGGTGAAGCCCCCCGAAACGACGACTCGCCCTGGAATAGTCGGGTATGGAGTCTATCTGCCGAAGTTCAGGATCAAGAACGAGGGAGAGGCCTTGGGGGTAAAGGAGAGGACGGTTCCCTTTGCTGACGAGAACTCTGCAACCTTCGCAGTGGAAGCCGGCAGGATGGCTCTGATTCACGCGGGCATAGACGGCATGAGTGTGAAGAAGTGCTTCGTGGGATCTGAGTCGCCTCCATATGCAGTCAAGCCCACCATGTCGACGGTGAGTCAGGCGTTGCTGCTCGGCGAGGAATACGAAGGAGGATTCTTCAGTGGGGGTATCGACTCTGAGTTCGCATGCAAGGCGGCCGCGGACCTCTTCATCGACGCCGCTGCTCTAGTGGCTTATCCAACTTTCTCCGGAGAACACGTGTTGGTGATAGGATCCGACAACTCTCAAGCAGAGAGGAACGATCCGCTGGACTACACTGTCGGCGCTGGGGCAGCAGCCTTTCTCTTCGGACGGAGAGACGTGATAGCGACCCTTGACCACTATGTTGCATACACCTCTGATACTCCCGACTTCTACAGAAGAGAGGGACAGAGATACCCCAGACACGGAGGGAGGTTCACCGGAGAGCCGGCCTACTTCAAACACGTTGTGACAGCCATGAAAGCTGCCCTGAAGGTGAGTGGGCTCAGCCCCAAGGACATACGGTATGTTGTCTGTCACTCTCCTAACGCGAAGTTCCCGATGCAGGCTGCGATCGAGGCAGGATTCGAGGCGGAGCAGGTGGAACCCGGCCTGATTGTGAAGTACATTGGCAACCTCTATTCAGGATCATCCCCGGCGTCGCTGGCGGCCGTCCTCGACATTGCAGAACCGGGTGACAGGATCATGATGACCAGCTACGGCTCCGGGGCAGGTAGCGATTCGTACGTGTTCACGGTCACCAAGGAGATAGAGAAGAAGCGGGGGAGATCCGTCCCGGTGAGGCAGATGATAGAGAACGAGCGCAGAGCCTACGTGGACTACAACACCTACCGCGAGTGGAAGGAGCTGGGCTAGCCCAAATCCAGCGGGCTCATCTGGTTCCTAACAGGGTTGGCTTGATCTTAACCTCCACGCGCCAAAGAGTCAACAGAACCACCAAGGATAAGCATTAATAGTCAGAGCACAAAATAACGACCATATGCCCGAAAAACTGGACTTCATTACTCCGACCGTGCTAAAGGTCATCTACCTCTTCCACGAACACACGAGGCAGGAGTTCCACGAGAGAGAGGTCATGAGAAGGGCCAAGATAAGCAAGGGTTCAGCCAACTCAATTCTCAGGAGACTGGCCCAAACCGAGGTTCTAGAGAGGAGAAGAGCGGGGAGGATGGTCTTCTACAGGCTGAATACGAGAAGCCCCATTGCCAGGCAATTGAAGGTGCTCCTGAACATCTACTCTCTGGGCGGGCTGTTGAAGGGGATAAGGCCCTACTGCAGCAGGATCCTGCTCTTCGGAAGCTGCGCAGAGGGGCTGGATGTCAGGGACAGTGACATAGATCTATTCGTCCTAACGCAGGAGAAGGAGAAAGTGAAACTGGAGATCAGTGCCCACCAACGCGAAACAGGAAGAAGGATAGCAGCGGTCGTTGTTAACGCGAATGAATTCGCAAGGATGAAAAGGGAGGACAGGAATTTGTATGACGGGATCGCGAAGGGGATTAGGCTATGGGAATCCGAATGACAGCTGAATTCAGGCGCATGGTAGAAGCATTGACTCCATTTGTGATCGTCGTCGCGCGGAGGTCTTCTAGACCTTCTTGCCAACGTACAGTCCGTAGCCGACGTAGGCCGGGTACTCGCGCCATGCCCCGATCATCCGCCTGTTCAAGAAAGGTCCACTCATCGAAGGATCGAGAAGACCCCTGACGAGAGCTGACACGTACCTGCGAACCCCATCCACCCTCAGATGATCCACGAATTGGCCCGTCAGGTCAAGCTTGCTGACCGTTGAGGACGTGTCCTTGAACCCGGCTGCTTTGAGGGCGGCCAACCACTCATGCTCCTGAAGTGCTCCTATCTTTCCACCGAGGGACGATCCCCGAAGTAGCTCCATCAACTCAGAAGGCGGAGGCTTGAGGAAGGTCGTCTCATTGGCTCCGAATGTCCCCCCGGGCTTCAGCACCCTGTGGAGTTCATGCAACGCCTTCTTGGTGTCGCAGTGGATCAGAACGGACTCCGCAATTACGCAGTCGAAGGAGTCGTCCAGAAAGCTGAGATCTTCCGCGTTCGCTTCAGTGGTTTTCACCGCAGCGCCGACTCCCTCTCTGGCGATTCGTTTCCTGGCCCACTCCAGTACCTTGGGGCTGATGTCAGCTGCCACGACGTTCGCTCCGTACTCCTTTGCCAAGAGACAAGCCGTGTATCCAGTCCCGCATCCTATGTCCAACACGAACTGCCCTGGAACAATGCCGCAAAGATCAATCAGACGCCTCGTGGCCTTGACGCCGCCCAAGTGTTCGGTTACTCCCAGCTTCTCCCAGATATCGAAGACCGTGAAACTCTTCCTGTCAGCAGTGCCTGGCTTCGCAGCAGAGGACACTTCGGGTTCCCGCGAAGCAAAACAGCATGAGCCAATAGGCCTTTCCCTGCGGTGGCCGCCGATCGGCAAGCGCAACAGAATTCGTGCGATGATGTTTAAGAGGTAGCATCGGACGTGATTTAGGATGCCCTTCACTCCATTCCACTTGGGTCCGGCCTTGTTCCTCGGGCTTCTTTTGTTCCGGTTCGTTGACTTTCCAACCCTTCTAATCGCAAGCGTCATATTGGATCTGGAGCCCTTCGTGGTGCTTCTCTTGGGCCTAGACTACCCCCTCCACGGTTTCTTTCATTCGTTCCTCGGTGGCACGATAGTCGCAGTTGTTCTCGGTCTGATCATGCTCAGGTTAGGCGGAACCGCACGCGGAGTTCTGAAGCCCTTGGGGCTTGAGCAGATCCCTTCCCGCCAGACCATCATGCTGGGGTCTTTTCTTGGTGTCTATTCTCACATATTTCTGGATTCTCCACTCTATGCTGACATCAGACCCTTCTTCCCGTTCGATGCGAACCCCCTTTTCGTCAGTGACACGTCCGTCGGAACCTGCATCCAGGCATTGTGTGTTCTTCTGTTTCTTGTCGGCATTGCGGCATACGTTGTCATGCTGATCGTCCGAGCCAGAAGGAAATGGTAGTCGCGTTGCTCCCTAGTCTTAGAAATTCCTCTTCAGACTCTTGAACTTCCGGTCGTGCACATGCACATGGGCGAGAATGTGGACATTGACTGAGACAGCAACTACGAGAAGTGACGAGATACTTGCGATTTTCAGACAACAACTGATGGTGCCACTTCGCGTGCTGCTGTACTCGCGCGGGTAGTAAGTTGAACCGATAAATAGACTATCATCGGACTCTGCCAAGATGAAGCCAAGGGTTCAGTCTGGAATCGATGTGTTGCTCAAAGGGAGGATCGATCTACTAGAGGGGAAGAGGATCGGCCTCATCACGAATCACACTGGCGTGACAAGTTCGCTCGAATGGACGGCAGACGTTCTGCACAAGCATCCGAAGGTGAACCTGACGTGCCTGTTTGGTCCTGAGCATGGTATCAGGGGCGACGCTCAGGATTTGGTGAAGATAGGCACTTCCACTGACGCTAGGACAGGCCTACCTGTCTTCAGTCTCTACGGAGACGACATCAAGCCGACTGCAGAGATGACGAAACGGATAGATGCTTTCGTGTTTGACATCCAAGAGGTCGGCGCCAGCTACTATACGTACATAGCTACCATGAACAAGTCCGTGGAGGCGGCCGCAGAGCAGGACAAGGAGTTCATACTTCTAGATAGACCCAACCCGATCACAGGCGTAGCCGTCGAAGGGAACGTCCTTGAGGAACGCTATGCGGATCTCGCCGAAATCAGGCCGGTGCCGATCAGGTACGGCATGACTATGGGAGAGCTGGCGCAGATGTTCAACAGAGAGTATGGCATCGGGTGCAAGCTCACGGTTGTGAAGGCGAAGGGCTGGCGAAGGAAGATGTGGTATGATGAGACTGGGTTGCCTTGGGTCACCCCTTCACCCAACTTGCCTACGCTTGACACCGCAGTGGTCTACCCCGGGACTTGCCTCTTTGAGGGCCTCAACGTATCGGAAGGACGAGGAACCACTAGACCATTCGAGATGGTTGGAGCCCCTTGGATAGATGGCTTCAAGCTTCGGGAGAGGCTCACAAGTGAGAAGTTGCCTGGCGTGAGTTTCAGAGGCCTCTATTTCACTCCCATGTTCGGCAAGTCTGTGGGAGAAATATGCGGAGGAGTCCAGCTTCACGTTCATGACAGAAGGAAGTTCAAGCCAATCCTCACTGGACTCAACATGATCAAAGCGATTATGGATCTCTTTCCGGGCAAGCTTGAGTTCAAGAAGGGATGGACTCGAGCCGATTCCGCCGAGGAAACATTGCCTGCAGTGGACTTCAGCTTTGACTTGCTGGCTGGAACAGCTACGATTAGAGAACAGCTTCTGGATGGCGTAGAGCCAGAGGAGATAGAGAGAGGCTGGGCTGAAGATCTGAAAGCGTTTCAGACCAAGAGGAGGAAGTACCTGATCTACTCGTGACAGTCATCTCGTGTGAGTGTTGCGAGTGTTAGATCCTTCCTAGTATCATTGTCACGTGCGCGATCTGACCTCATTCCAGATGCTGCGGGAGCTGGGCAAGAAGCCCATGAATGGTCAATAGCTCTCCAACGGAATCGGCGAACTGGGTCTAGACGAAGTAACCCACCATTTCTTCCAGGCCTTGGTCACATTCCGGAGGAACACAGGACCGGACCGGGGTGTACGAAAGCCGAAGCCACACAACACAAATAGCCAACCCGTTGCCTCATGTGAAGTAGTGATCGATAGGACCATGGAACCTCCAAAGAGACTCGAAAGCAGGATGATGCTCGAAGACAAGGTGGGCCAGTTGTTCCTCGTGGGCATCAGAGGAACCGGCATGTCCGAAGAAAGCCACGCGATTGTGAAGGATCTCAAGATAGGAGGTGTGTATCTGACCAATGCGAACATGACATCGCCATCTCAGTTGACATCCATGACATCCGAACTTCAACGAACCGCTAGGATGACGGACCGCGCCGTCCCTCTTCTCATTGCGTGTGATCACGAAGGCCACTGGGCAGTCCTCTCGCCATACTCATGCCCTGGGCCGGGGAACTTGGGGCTCGGAGCAGTTCGATCTTCGTCTGCAACAGGAAAGATGTACAGCATCTACGCTAGTGAACTCAGAGCGGTCGGAATGAACGTGGATCTAGCTCCGGTTGCTGACGTCAACTCAAACCCAGGTAACTCCATCATCGGCTCAAGATCCTTCGGGCAGGATCCGAAGGCAGTTGGTCTGAGAGTGCAGGCAGCGGTCAGAGCTCTGCAGAGAGGAGGAATGATCTCGGCCATCAAGCACTTCCCCGGACATGGGAACACATCGACGGATTCCCACTCTGGGCTCCCGAGGGTGAGCAGATCCGAAAAGGGAATACAGAAAGTAGACCTCTTGCCCTTTGAATCCGGAATTCGGGCGGGAGTCGAACTGGTGATGACCTCGCACATCATCTTTGACGCTCTAGATCCTGGGGTGCCTGCCACCTTCTCTTCAGCAATACTCGGTGGGATCCTCAGAGACGCAATGAGATTCACAGGCGTCATTCTCACGGACAGCATGAACATGGGCGCCATTGTGAAAGCGTACGATCCGGAAGAGTCATGCGTCGTGGCGCTCAAGGCAGGTGTCGACATGATCCTGTTGGCACAGGAGCAGTATGATGCACCCATGGGGGGCTTCTATGAATCCTATTCCCGCAAAATCGATGCGGTGATCAAGGCCGTAGACAGTGGGAGGCTGGAAGTCGAACTCGTTGACAAGAGTGTGGCGAGAATACTTGCCCTCAAGAGGAAGTACAACCTGTTCAGGCGTCCCACGTCGACTGCCAGTATCGCTCAGACAACGGTGGGATCGCAGAAGCACAGGCAGACTGAGCTTGAGATCTGCCGGATGGCAGTAGCTGTCCTCAAGAACGATGGCACCTTGCCAATCAGGCTGGAGGAGAGCGAGTCGATCAGCCTAGTCAACCCAGTTAGGCCAGAGAGCTACGGCATGCTAGGGCGGACAAGAGGCATTGGACCGAACCTTGGTCCCATTATCCCGTTCAAGCTGTTTTCAAGCGAAGTCCGAAGACGCCATGCGAACGCGCTCGAGTTCTGGATAAACGACCACACACCCGAGATCGACGGAGAGTTGACCAAACTAAGGGAGCTTTCCGACCTGATAGTGGCTGTGACAGAGAAACACAACCTACCAGGGTTCGTTTTCGACGACCTTGGTCAAGCAAGGATTGTTAGGCTGCTATGTGATACTGGCAGACCTGTGATAGTGGTTGGCCTTCGAGATCCGTATGAATTTGTCCAGATGCGGGCTGTCAACTCCTATGTCTGTGCGTTCGGTGCTAGGCCTCCGTCGATAACAGCATCAGTGGAAGTACTCTTCGGTGAAAGGAAGGCACGAGGAATCGCACCGGTGTCCCTTAGCTAGGTCTTGGTAACTCAAGTGCTCTGGTGGTCGCGATCGCATTCGAGCGCGAGCGACACGCATCATCGCAAAGGCCCAAGTCAGACATTTAAGCAACAAACAAAGCTCGCAGAGCGCCTGTGGTGGGCAAACCGAGATGCATGTCATTCACTACGATGAGGATAGGCTTAGAGCGCTGAACAGGAGGTTGGAGGCCGTTGAAAGCTTCGAGCACCCGGACAGGGTTCCTTGCATACTACTGATCTGCGAGAGGTATCTCATGGACGCAGTGCTAGGAGGTTACACCCTTGACTATTTCAGCAGCGCAAGGAAGATGGCTGACTGCCAGATCGCGTTTGCCAAGTGGAGGTCGGAACACATCTTCGATGATTCAGTGACAGCGAAGGTCAGCATATCCCCCTACTTCGAAAACGTCTCTGAGTCAGGAGGGTTGGGCTGCAAGATCCTTTGGTCAGAGAAAGGCCCTCCAAGAGCTATCCCGTTCATCGAAGAGCCTGAGGATGTGGATCGGTTCGAAGTGCCGGACTGGGAGAGGGGTGAAGGCCTCTGGGGAAAGAAGCTCAGGTACTACCGGGAAATGGTGGACTACGCAAAGTCAATTGACTTGACGATCAACGGCAAGAGTACACACCCGAACGTTGCTTATCCCGGCGGACTGAACCTTGCACCGGTCACGTTGGCCGTTGACATGGTGGGGATGGAGCGGCTTTCGGCATGGATGTTCAGATGCCCAGATGTAGTTCACCGTCTTCTCAATAGAATCGCCGACGAAGAGATCAGATGGGAGAAATACTGCCGAAGCTTGACAGATTCGAAGCCGAAGGGCATAGGCATTAGTGATGACGGTGCGGCATATCTTTCACCAGAACTCTTCAAGGAGTTCAGCGTTCCGTACTTGAACAAGATCTATGATGCGTTCCCCGGCATGCGTGGTCTTCACATGTGCGGAGCAGTCGAGCACCAACTAGGCATGTATTCGGAAGATCTCAGGATAACCCATTTCAATGCATTTGGATACTGTGTGGATCCACATGTTGCCGCAGAGAAGCTGGGCGGGCGAGTGGTCATGTCTGGAAATGTAGATCCGCAGCTCATCCTGAATGGTCCGCCGTCAAGGATCATGGAGGCAGCGAGACATGTCATCGAGGCGATAGCTCCGTATGGTGGCTTCATACTCCAAGACGGAGCCAACATCTGCCCAGGCACACCGATCGAGAACATGAGAGCAATGCTTGCCGCAGCAGAGAAATACGGGAAATGTCAACGGGTTGTCAAGCGTTCCTCTGAGAAAGCGTAGGTCCAGGCCTGAGCGTGTGCGCACACTTCGTCCATGCTCACGCGGTTGAGGGCGGAGGCGGCGGTGGGCGCTCAGAGGCCTCAAATGAGAAGTGGACCGCAGCAACACAAACGATACCGAGGATGACCGCCAACGGATTCATGGAGAACGTTCTGGGTGAGTTGATCGCCAAGTCGAGGAACAGCAGCCAGCCGGTAGCGAAGAGACCTCCGAAGAGCGCCAGTCGCTTTGCCTGCACAATACTCGAGGGTTTTCTTGAGGAAACCACTGCAACGAGGACTGCTATGAGGCCGGACGCTATCATGGAACCGAATACGACCAGGAGCATCGGCAGGGCTCCCGGGTTCACAACCTGCTGTATCCAAGAAGGCATCTGTACTGCCTCAAGCAAGATCAGCCCGAGGATCGAGGTAAGTATCGCGTAGAGCGCCCAATCCCTTGGTCTGATGGTCCTGGTGAACACGTCTCCACAACTCCCTTGGTTTGCCGCCACGAATGCGGCTGCAACCGATTGGTTCTCGAAGACTAGGCGCACGCCCATCTTGGTCTCTATGGCCAACGGCATTGGGGGCCGCAGAAACATGCCCGAGAGAAGCAGAAGTAGCCCCACGATCCATGGAGCCATTACAGGGAGAAGCAGGTCGATGGAGAAATCCAGACTACCAGACCACGGACCGAACGCAAGCCCGAAGACCACCACCATGCCGATCACTATGAGGGCACCCCCAGCTATTGACAGAAGCTTCGAAGCGCGGAACAGTTGCCTGTGACAGGATTCACACAGCCACGGCTTGAGTGAATAGGTTGCCCATGTTTCCCTTCTGCCGCCAAGAACTAGCTCTGTCCCGAGGAGAGTCTTGGCTTTCGTATCATATTGCTTCGTCGGATTCTGGGTGCCGCACCTGACGCACGTCCTCGGCAGAAACGCGTTAGTGTTTGGGAGATTGACGACCTCGAATGAGGCAGCCGCCATATTGTCTTTCGGTGAGCGGCATTTCCCAGTTCATATAAGTCTAAGAGGATGCCCGCATGGAGACAACGACACTCAACCGCGGTTCCACTGTCGTCAACAGCAAACTCACAGAGGTCAAAGTAGCGTCGCACCTATGAGGACTCTATACTGTTATATGATGAGGCGACACTCGACCGACCAGTTGCCAATGGATCGCGAGGAGGCCAAGAAAAAGCTCAGAGGACCGTTCGTCGCTATGATCACTCCGTTCAAGCGGAACCTCGACCTGGACCTGGAGGGCTTCAGGAGAAACATCCGGTTCCAGCTGAGGAGCGGCATCAGCGCGGGAAAGGGCGTGTTGATGGGAGCGGTCGCGGCAGGCGAGTTTCCAACGATGACCATGGAGGAAAGAAAGACCGCCATGCAGGTCTTGGCCGAGGAAGCTAGAGGTAAGGTGCCGCTGGTCACAGCCGCGCAGCACACGGACCCGAGGATGACCATCGAGCTGTGCAGGCATGCGGAGGACCTCGGGATAGACGCGGTCCAGATAGCTCCCACGTACTATGACATGGGTCAGACTGATGATGATGTATTGCGATTCTACAGGATGGTGGCTGAGAAGACTGACATCGGCTTCATGGTCTACAACACGTTCTGGCACGGGTACAACCTGACTGTCCGAGCCATGCCCGAGCTGCTCAAGATCAAGAACGTGGTCTGTCTGAAGTGGGGCGCACCCAATGAGTGGCAGTACAGGGAGATGATGAGGCAATACGCTGACGAGATCGCGATCATGGACAACATGAGCGTTCACGTCTGGAATCACATGCACGGCGGAGCCGGGTTCCTGTCGCACCCGGGCAACTTCTGGCCTGAGCACGAGCTCCTGGTCTGGAACCTGCTGGAACAGAAGAAGTACCTGGAGGCGAATCGCGAGCTGCTCAGCATCAACTACCCCTTCTATGACTTCATCGGCGAAGTGAACGCTTCGACTGGCATGGTAGACGCGAACGTCACGAAGGCAGCCAATGAGTTGGTGGGATTGCCGGCTGGACCAGTCAGGCCGCCAGCGCGAGACCTGACTGATTCTGAAAAGGAGAAGCTTCGCTCACTTCTGGTGAAGGCTGGAGTTCCTTTCAACAGATCAGTCTAGTTCTAGACTTAGAGGAACTGAACTTTCTTCTCGACTATTCCTTTTGGATAGCCGTCAAAGCGCCCGATCTCTGACCCGAACTGCTGCTTCAACTCTTCCTTGTGCCCAAGTCTGCGGAGTTCGTTCCATCTCGGCAGAAGGAACGGCGCCCCTCCCATTTCCCAGACAAGGATGCCTTCAGCTCCCTGGTTGTAGAGGTCGTTCGCATGTCGCAGCAGTCGTCTCGGGTCCAGTTGAGGGATCATCTTTCTTGGCCAGCCCCCGAAGTAGTCCTGCCAATCGTAGTCCTCCGGGAACAGGGTCAGGTCGGTCTGTCCCAGGACACCCCAGAGTTTGCACTTCCTGCCTCGCGTCATCCGGAGGTAGTAGTCCAGGTTGATGTTCGAGTAGATCCTCTCCCTTGAAACCGCCAGCACGTCTATGAGTTCCTCCTTGATCCAAGTCTCGAGGTCCAAGGCGTTGACCAGATTCATGTCCGCTCTGCCGCTGGGAGATGTGACGAATGTGGGCTGGCAGTCCACTTGAGCTATCAAGGCGATGTTCCTCCCCGTCTTTCTCCCGACCTCGCCCAGCTCAGACCTCAGCCTCCTCATGAATTGCGTCATGTAACTGGCCTTGTGTTTAAGCCATCTGAGGTCATTGTCCGGAAGCTTCCTTGGATCCTCCCCGTATTGCTCAGTGAAGCTCTTGACCACAGGGGGCTCGTAGAGAACCCAAGGCGGGAACCTCGTGAAATCCAGGTAGATCCCGTCTACCCCATACTCGGCCTGTTCCTTGAGAGCCGCTATCTTCTCCGCGTTCACCTCGGGGTAGGCGTGAGACAGGTGCACATTGTAACTGCCGTCCTTGTTCACGCAGCGGAGATGCTGGTTCTCCCTCTGGAATCGACCCGTGAAGTCATCGTTGTAGTCCCCGAGGGGATAGGAATGGTCCATCCTGTAGTCCGCATAGATCTCCAGACCGTTCTCGTGGCAGTAGTCCACAGCGACGCGCAATGGATCCCAACCCTCCTTGAGGCTCGTGGCTAGGAACTCGGCACAAAACCTGTTCCCTTCACTGATGAAGTCGGTCTTGTTGTGCCCGAAGACCTCACCCACCTTCGTGTGGTAGAGGTAGGTGTAGGTGCTGCAGGTCGTTCCCCAACAGATCCTCTTGAAGTCAGTCCCTATGAAAGGCTCCAGGTTCTTTCTGATCGTGTCGGGCGTGTAGGGCGGGCTACTACAGAATATCTCGTGAACATCGAAGACTCCCCCGCAGATCTTCGTCGCCTGCTGCTCCCGGTCCCTCTTGACCTCAGCGACCTGCTCATCTGTCAGGGGCACAAGCCTGACGTGGGCCAGGTAGGCTCTTTCTCTTGCTGGCTTGAAGAAGTGGAGGCTTTTACCGGTGAGGTCCGCGTCCTTCCAGTGTCCCTCCATGATCCACCCGTATGCCTCGTGAAGGAAGGCACAACCATTAACGACTCGACGGACATGATCCGTCGTCAACCTCAGTTCCAGCGAACAAGCCCTTTGGTCGGGTTGATAGACGCCGACGTGAATGGCATACCACCCGTCCAGATCCAGCGGATATGTGACCTCAGGGACGGCGACCCCGGGCTCAGCGGTCAACATGATACCTTCTGCGTTCCCGGCTCTGTAGCGCTTGAGGAGCCAAGTCTTGTCTCGCTCGACCCATGAGACAGCATCCTCTGGCAGACATCGGCTGAAATCGGAGATGAGGACCTCCTCCTGGTTGTGAGGGCTGGCAGTGGCCATTGTATCGTGAAGTGCACCTCTTCATAAAAGCCTTGGTGGCAATTGCGACTGTAGCCTCGCGTGCGATTCTGGCGAGGGAGCGCTCTTCCAGCTATGCTGTGAATTCCCGGAGAGTCTGACCCTAAAGTCTAATATCCTCTCCCCAAGCTGGCATTAGCGAAGAAGTGAAATGAAGGCTGCGATACTGGTTTTCACAGAGGCGGGCAAATTCGATGAAGTGGTCGGCGAGCTGAAGAAGATCGCTGGTGTCAAACATGCATTCGCGGTAGCTGGCAGAGCGGATGTTGCTATGCTGGTCGAAGTACCAGACCTCAAGGGACTCTCGAATCTGGCGCTGAAGGTATTCAAGACACCGGGTGTGACTGCTTCTGAGACCTTGGTGGAGGCCCAGATAGGGTGATGAGCCATGAGAGCACTGTGCTTGGTTAGATTCTCGGGAAAGCGACCGGAAAAGGTTCTGGAAGAGATCAAGAAGATAAAGGGAGTACAAGACGCGTTCTTCACCTTCGGCAGGTTCGACGCGGTCATCCTGCTGACTGCTACGGACCTCGCAGGGGGCAAGAGCATAGGCAAAGCGATCCAGTCAAACCCAGGAATCAAGAGAACCGAAACCCTGATAGAAGTCTAGAAGCCCTCCCAGTTTTGAGGACTTTTTTCATCCCTGCTAGACGTTATTTCGTTGCTTCTTCCTGCTCTGAGAGCGGCCTGACACACAGCGTGCATTCATCAGCTGACGTCCTATGACGGAATCATCGTTGGTGCTCTACTCGCGCGCGCGAACGGGTGCGGCATGTGATTAGATCCCTTCTTGACGAATTGATTGTGACAGATCCGTTCACCACAGTTGCGCGGCTACGGCCTCACATGACTCGCTCGTAGACCCAAAATCTATAATGCTAGCTATCTCGTGATTCGGCATGGAAGACATAGGCGTTGGAGTGATAGGTGCAGGCACTTTCGGAGAGGTTCACGCGAGGGTCTACTCGGAGTTGCCGCAATGTAGACTGTTAGCCATAGCTGATTCGAATAGAGCAAGGGCTGGGGAAGTAGCTAGCGAGTATCACGCAGATGCTTATGATGATTGGCGCAAGCTCATGGAAAGGAAAGACATCCAAGCCGTCAGCATAGTAACTCCCGAGGATCAGCATACTGACATAGCAGTCGCAGCAGCTGCAAGCGGCAAGCACATCTTGGTTGAGAAACCAATAGCGACCAAAATCGAAGATGCACTCACGATAATCAATGCAGCGAAGAAGGGTGGGGTTAAGCTCATGGTGGGTCACATATTGAGGTTCACCCCTGCGTATGCCCAAGTGAGACAAGCCATAGAATCAGGGAACATAGGAGAGCCGATCTGGTCATACTCAAGAAGAAATGGATCGATAGTGCAAGTGGAGAGGCTCAAGGGTAGAATCTCCGCCGGAATGTTCCTAGCGGTTCATGATGCCGATTTGCTACGATGGTACATGGGAGATGAGCCGGAGAGAGTCTACGCCGAAGATGTGAAAAGGGAGGTGCACAAGAGATACGGGCTCTCGGACTTCATTTGGGCGTTGGTGAAATTCAAACGAGGAGGAGTCGGAAGCATAGAGGCGGGATGGGGCCTTCCAAGGAGCTGGGGTGGGTCTGCGCTTCCAAGCAAATGGGGCCAGTTCAATGCTGATGTAGGCGTAGAGGTCATAGGCACCAAGGGTTCCGTGAGGATCGACTCCCCCCCGATGATGGTCTATTGCTGTGACGAAGCCGGTTTCAAGTACCCCGACATCATACATGGCTTTGAACTTCACGGCAGGATAAACGGTGGCATCAGGATTGAACTGCAGCACTTCATTGAGTCGGTGCTGAATGATACCGAGCCCTTAGTCACTGGCGAAGATGGCCTAGTTGCGCTCAAGATCATCGAAGCCGCAGAGAGGTCGCTATCAGAGGGCAGGCCTGTCAGAATAGAGGAGCTAGGGTAGTCAAGTGAACTGCAACGTACCAATGACAGTGAGACGGAGATCATGGAGATCCCATCCACAAGCCAGTCCTCAGGAGTGGAAGCTTGGGGGCCTCCAATGCCCGGTCGCCTCGCAGTGAACTACGCGCACGCTATCACTCCGATGATTCTAAGACTAAGCGTGGTAGATGCCCACAGCCAGGATCCTACTTGGTCTGGGCTTGCCAAAGAATCCTTCCTTGACCTCTGGTCCATCGATGATGCTCCATGTTCTGACATACTCCGAGCTGTATGCATAGCTCGTGTCGCTCCCCTTGCTCGAAAGCAGCAGGTCTCCGATCATACGCTGCAACACCTTGCTCGTGCAGCGAGTGCCTTCCATCCACTCATGGAATTCATCGTCACTGATCCCCTGTGTTGTCCAGTCCGAAGGAATAGTATGGGTGCCCTCCTCCAGATTCCCTACGCAGGCCAGAAATGCGTTCCTGTGTTTTGGCTTTATCCATTCGTCGTATGTCAACCATAGGACGGAGAAGGTGCTTCCATATGTCATTCGGAGTTCGCCGTCTTTGACTTCAAGGGTGACCTGATCTCGGAAAGCCTTGGACAGGTATTCGTTCTGCTTCGCTCCAAGTATTGACTTTTCTGAGATCATTATCGCATGGACAAGAAGTCTCTCCTCGACGCTGCCGCTTGTGGGCATCGAGGTGATTCCGCTCTTAGGACCATTAAAGCCTTTCACAAACTGGATTCGCTCGGAGAGAGTGTTGTCCTACGCGAGTGTTGGGAAGTCACATTGAAACCAAGCGCTTCGTCTGGGCCGTTCTGGAGCTCCCGGGGCCAAGCTCCGCCACAACAGTAGATGAAATGCATACGATGCTGCAGATGTTCCAATCCGAACCTGTTAGAGAAAGTGTCACAGAGGAGTGATCGAGGATTTAATAGCCTGGCACAGGCTCGTTCAGGCAGATGGGAGCAGTCCACAAGGCGGGAGGGATTGCCTGTCTTCTCGGAGCGATATGGCTGCTGACGCTCCTCGGTCCAGGTGCCCGCGCGGAGGGATACTTGCTGGTGGGCTCATTGGCCATCTCTCTCTGCTCCCTTGGGGTGATTGGCCTCTTCGGGCGGAGGTTCGGAACCAAGACCTACTATGCTTCCGGATTGATGTGCTTGGCCTCGGGTGTGATAGCATTCGCCGCATCCGCATGGTACTATGTGACGGGGCCAAGCGTGTCCGCCTTTGCGGCCCTCACGCTTCCGTTCCTGTTCATGTGTGGCATGGCTCTGGTGGGAGTCAAGACCATCAACAGAGCCGACCTATTGGAAGGGGTCGACTATCTGCTGGCCAAGTGGAGCACAGGAACTACGATGGACTGGACCCAAGTAATGGAACTGCTGGTCGTCTACAATCGTGACTTCAAGAAACTTGCGGATCCGAACAAGTTTTCAAGTCCTGTAACGGACTACCTCGACGAGTTGAAGGCGCAGGGATACATCCAAGAAGAGGGATACTCGGGATCGTATTCTAAGCAGAAGTACAAGCGGGTCAAGTAACGCTTTCACCGGCGATCGTCATACACGACTGATGTTGTCCAGGATCGATATGAAGGACTTCTCCATAGTCAACAGGCCACCAGTCGGTCCTCCCTCACCTATGACCAGATACTCGTTCGGAGAGTGAGCAAGCTCGCCCAGGCCCATACCGCCGCACATGAACGGCAGCCCCAGCGGAGGCGAAGCGAAAAGCGAGAAGGGAGCGCTACCGGCCAAGGTTGGCCAGACCTCCACGTTGCTGCTGAATTCCTCCATCGACGAGAGCAGCGCCTTCGTGTATGCGTGATTCGCGCTCATCCTCGCCCAGCTGTAGCCTCCCTCAAGCGTCCTGATCTTCACCTCGGGATAACCGAGCTTGTCCAGGTGCCTCCTCACCATTGGGATTCCGTCCTCCACTTTCATGTTGGGCACGAAGCGGATGTCAACCTTCGCGGTGATCTTGTTCGGCAGGAGCGTCTTGGTCCCTGGCCCAGTGTAGCCAGCCCAGATGCCGTTCACGTTCAGGCTGGGAGAGAACAGGTACTTCCCCAGCGCGTCGACGCCGCGAAGGTCATTGACGAACCGCTCGACCTTGAGGGTTTCCTTGACCTCCTCCTCGTCAAATGTGTCCTTGAGCTTCCTGACCAACACCTTGTCCTCTTCTGATGGCACGGCAACGTCGTCGTAGAAGCCGTCGATCAACACTTGGTTCCCGGTATTGTCTACCATGGTCGACAGGACCTTGATCATCCTCCAGACCGGGCTGTCAACCCAGGCCTTGTTGCTCCCGTGGATTCCGAACTCCGTAGGTCCTCTCCCCCAATCCTTCCCGTCTATCTCGAGCTCGAAGTAAGTGATGCCCTTGACCCCCAAGTCTAGCACGACCTTGCCCCTCGTGTTCTGGTTGGCGAACGGGAAGAACAGCACGTCTGCTTTCTTCAGCTCCTTCTCGTACGCCTTGATGAACTGTGGCAGGTGCCTGCTACCTAGTTCCTCCTCCCCCTCCGCTGCGAAGATCACGTTGACCGGCGGCTCCTGGCCGCTCTTCACGATCGAGTCCAGCGAGTTCAGGAAACCCATGAGCGGGCCCTTCGTGTTGGCTGCACCTCTGGCGACCAGAGTGGCGCCGAAGGGCTTGACCTCCTTGATGGTTCCTGCGAATGGATCCACGGTCCAGCCCGGCTCGTCAGCTGGCATCGTGTCGTACATGGAGTATGCGAGGACCGTCTTGTCTGCACCGGCATCGAGTTCGCCGTACACAACTGGGTTGCCCGAGGTCTCTGCCAGCCTCGTCGACTTGAAGCCAATGCGGTCCAGGGTCTTCCTCAACAGCTCAGCAGCATCCCGCACGCCCAGATCCTGCGGCGAAACGGACGGCTGCCTGATGAAAGAGACTAGGCTGTCGATGTGCTCATCAATGTCGTGTTCAACCTGACCGTATGCAGCCCTCTTGTCAAACATATGAACCGCGACTACCCGGTCTGAAGATAACGCTTGGCCAGCCCTCAAACGGAGGTACCGAACTCAGGACGTGATTCGATCCACATAATCTTCAGGCAATACAGACGGACCCACTTCGCACTCAACACAGCCTACTATGGCCGGGTCATAGCCGCGATGCTTTTCGTCTCACCTGGCCGGAGCTGCAGATGAGCCTTCTGCTGAGTCTTCCGCAGACCCATCAACCCCAGCCACGGTCAGACATCACTCTCCCTGGTTCCGCGAAACGGAAAGGCTTTATAGCTCCCAGGACCGCCCACCTTGTCGAAGACATTCAGGAGGTAGCGGAATCCCACTCTCGGGCACCGACGGTCCCGAGCGCCGTCTTTCTCGGTTGGCCCCCAACCAGGGCTTGCACCTCATCGACGGCGTGTGGAAGGCACTCCGCTACCCGTTCCTGGTCCCTACTCACCACCTTCCTGCTTGGCAGAGTTGACTATGTAGATCGTGAGAGCACCGCCAGTTGTCCTCGTGATGACATTGTAGCCTTTGGGCAAGAGATTGTTCTTTACATATCGGTCCACAATTAACTTCACTGAACTTGCTTTCACGCCTAGCTCCTTCTCCGACGTCACCATCGCTTTCCCCCTAGGTATCTTCTTGAGAAGTCTCAACCACTGGGCAGTTCTTCTTCTGACTCTACCTGGTATTTCCTCCTCGCCTATCAATCTTACTTCCTGCTCTCTTGACATGATATATCTTGTCCTGCACCTTTCACACTTCCCAGCCTATTTAAGCTTTGCGATCTCCCTTGGCTTATTCCATAATCCATCTGTACTATCTACAGTGGTAGCTACGTTGGTAGCCATTACAGCGTTCGCTAGCTTTCATACAGCTACCTGTGATCTAACCTACCACGGGTTTGATGGAATGGGGAACGCATACTATTCACTTAGATCAGAAGTGGCATTAACATTCACAGAACACCTCCAGTCTATGCGTACAACGTAGTTGTCATGAGACGGTGCTCAAACGCTTGCACATAGAAACGGGGAGACTGCCCGATATCGCGGTACCCGGTCCGAAGAGACTCCAGCTTGTCTAGCCCTTACCAGTGAAATGGTCTGGGCCTACCGTGCTGAGAAATGACTCAATTGCCAGAAGGAGGCGCTCTCCTTGAGGTTCTTCTCACATTCCGATGCCAGGTCCTTGGCAGCATGATAGGAGTACGCCTCAAAGTAAATGTCATGAGAGTGTGCCGAAGCGGTCTTGATGATAGTTCATTATGAGTAGTTCGTCCACGCTACCCCGGCCAGAACCTACGCAGCTGATGGCTCTCGTAGCCTTCAAGTTTACCACTTGGTAGCCTCTGTACAGGTCTCTGGCCTTGGGTGAGTTGCTGAGCATCAAAAGGCACCCTCTATTATTGAGTTCACGGAACACTTCCGCAAGTCTCTGTTGGTCTTGGATCGTGAAGCTCTGCTTCGTGTACGCGGTGAAGTCTGCCGTGGAACTGACTGGCTGATATGGTGGGTCGAAGTAGATGAAATCTCCAGCCCTGCTGTCTTCGACTACCTCCTGATAGTCCTTGCACAAGATCTCTACCCCTTCTCTCCTCAGAACTGCATTCACTGCTCGCAGGTTCTGCTCATCACAGATTCTCGGATTCCTGTATCTGCCCCATGGTACGTTGAACTCGTCCTTCTTGTTCACACGATAGAGACCGTTGTAACACGTCTTGTTGAGGTACATCATCAGCGCGGCCTTTTCCACATTGCCGTCAATGCCAGTAGACAGTTGGATCTCGTTGAACCGCTTGCGGCCGTTATTGTAGTAGAAGTCCTTGTCACGGGCGTGACGTTGCAACTGTTTCAGGTTCTCAAGTAGCTCTTCAAGGCTGTCTCTTATCGCCACGTAGCAGTTGATCAGGTCCTTGTTGAGATCTGAGATCACTGCCCTTTCTATTCTCCCTTGCCGGACCAGGTGGAAGAAGACTGCCCCACCTCCTAAAAACGGCTCGAAGTACTTGTCGAACCTCTGCGGGAAGTACCTGTCGAGATAGCTGAGGAGTTGGCTCTTTCCACCTGCCCATTTGAGGAATGGGGCTGGCCCTTCAGGGTTCCTCAGTGCCATTGTGCCGTCCTCTGCTGCTGGAGAAGGGACTTGCAGAAGATAAGAATGATGCGGCACTGAATAGCTACTCGTCAGTCCAGCAAGGCGATAAGATGAGCTGCCCCCTGTTGGCCCTGTGGATAGGGGTGGCTATAAACGATATTAGCAGGTTAGATTTAGGATTGAAGAAGAACCTGAGGTATAGTAGATGCCAGCCAGAAGGGGACGAGTTCACGTGCGCACCGGATCAAGAAAGCCGTCTTCAGAGTCAGCAGAACCTGCTGTTTCTAGGAGGCGAAATGGTATGAGCCCTGAACCATCACAGTATCGTCAGATGGAGCTGGTCACGCATGATGACTTCCTCAAGTTCGCGAAAGCACGTGACCATGTCATGATAGGGGACCAGAACGTACCGGTAGGCAATGAATGGAAGCCAGTGGGGTTTGGTCCCAAAGAATATTCTCTAGAGAAGGAGACTGTTTGGAGCTTCCCGCAGAGAGGGGATTGGGCAACCCACGTAGGAAACTACAGAGGGAATTGGTCGCCGTTCATCCCTAGAAACCTCATAGAGCGTTTCACGAAACCTGCGGAGCTCGTGCTAGACCAGATGGTCGGAAGTGGCACAACACTCGTAGAGTGCAGACTGCTAGGGAGAAACGGCACAGGCGTGGACATAAACCCAGATGCTATAATGGTAACCCGCGACAGACTCAACTTCCGGTATCACCCTCTTCATGAAGACTATGAGGACCCCAGGATCCTCACCTACATTGGAGACGCTAGGTGTTTAGACGCGATCGAGAAGGAGAGTGTAGACTTGATAGCCACTCATCCTCCATACGCGGGCATAGTGAGTTACAGCAAGAACGGGGTGCGAGGAGATCTATCCGCCACATCCGGGATGGAAGAGTACTTAGCAGGAATGAAGGAGGTAGCTGATGAATGCATGCGAGTTCTCAGACCTGGGAAACACTGCGCCATCCTAATCGGCGACACCAGAAAGCACAAGCACTACGTCCCGATAGCGGTCAGGATCATGCAGGAGTTCCTGAACGCGGGCTTCATACTCAGAGAGGACATAATCAAACTGCAGTGGAACACAAAGACAACGCGCGAAAGATGGAGAAGCCAGAACCTTGATTTCTATAGGATTGCACATGAACACCTCTATGTTTTCCGAAAGCCCTCGAATGACGAGGAGTTCAGAGACTTCAAGCTAAGTGCCAAGTGGTGGCAATAGAAACTAAAATGAGGCCTTTCTAATCGATTGAGGAACAGAGTCGCAGCCCGCGATTCAGGACAAGTCTAATAGTCAACGAATGGGTGTCAGCCCCAACAAGATCGAAAGGAAATTCGTTCTGGCATAGAATGCTCGACTTGTGCTTCCGTGACCGGGACCTTTCGTCCTCGGTTGAACATATTTGCCCATGCGGCCGTGCAGGTGTTGAAAGCCTTGACTTCTTATGGTTTCTCTCACCAAGTCATAATCCGCTTTTACTTGACCGTAAAGCTTGGGATCATCAAGGCCAGCTGTTTTGACGATGCGGAGTATAGAGTGCGTCTCCTGCTTACTCTCGTATATCCTTGCGCACAGAAGAATGATTCGTAGCTTCTGCAGCAAATGGCTTTCTTCAAAAGGCGTATCTCTGACTTGGTAAGGGTCGATCATGGTTATTGCCATTGTTTCCTTAGGGTGAAGTACACCATTACGATATACTAGGGGCACCAGCTTAAGTTCCCATGTTCCGCCATTGGGTGCTTGAGAACTATCGAGCCCCAGGCCTAAGTACGATTCAAGAACATGGCCCGCCCATCCTTTGTTGAGGTTGCCTTGCTTGAAGACGGTTACATTGTACTGTTCGGCCATTTCTCGGAGGTCCCGACCGATTATCGCTTCTAGTTTCAACTTCGCGGTCAGCAGATCCATGCCCTTTGCTGTGCCATTTGGTGCCGCCGGTTATTGTGTCTTTCGGCTATGGCACTCGCTCCTTCTGACAGGCTCGGCAGTCAATTGACCGTATACCTGCTATGCAATATCGCACGCGCCCGCGAGGTGCCAACTCTTAAGTTCAATCCCGAACAAGAAACACGGTTATGAGGACTGTTGACCTGAACGGAGTCTGGCTGCTCAAGGAGCTGAGCACTGGGAAGGACGACATCCAAGACGCGTTTAAAGATCGCAACAAAGACGCTAACTGGATGGAAGCATACGTGCCAGGAGTCGTCCATCTCGACTTAGCCCATTCGAAGAAGATCCCACACCCATTCTATGGGCTCAACGAGCTTGATGTCAAAGGGATCGAGGACAAGGATTGGTGCTACAAAAAGTCATTCGTGGTTGACGAGGGCCTCTTAAGACACGATAGCTTACAGCTAGTGTTTGAGGGTCTAGACACTTTCGCAACAGTATGGGTGAACGGGCAGAAGGTAGGAAGTTCCTCGAATATGTTCTACGAGCACAGGATCGACGTGAAGGGCCTTCTGAAGAAAGGCGAAAACGTCATAGTGGTCAAGTTCGATTCTCCTATCAAGACGCTCGAGAAGATGTACGGGGCAAGGGACGTCAAGCTCAGCGGCGCCTTCTACTCTCCCGGTGTCTACGGCAGAAAGGCGCAGTACTCCTTCGGTTGGGATTGGGGGCCTAGGCTTCCGACCTCAGGCATATGGAGGCCCGTGTGGCTGAAGGCGTACAGCATCTGCAGGATAGACTCGGTCTGCTTCAGGCCTGAGATTGGGGCGTCAGGCAAGAATGCGAGGGCAGTGGTCGAAGTGTCTCTCGATGCTTTCAGAGATGAAGAAGTCGATGCCGTTGTCTCTCTGGGAGGCCATGGCTATGCTGGCCGAAAGAGTGAAAAGAGGAAACTGACCATTGGAGAGAACCACCTCACATTCGAGTTCGACGTAAAGGATCCCAAGCTGTGGTGGCCCAACGGCTACGGCGACCAAGCCCTCTACGATCTTGAGATCACAGTGAGCAAAGATGGAACGGTCCTCGACAAGTTGAGCAAGAAGGTGGGCTTCAGGAAGATCGAAGTAGTCCAGGAGAAGGGCGAGGAAGGCAAAACCTTCTACTTCAGGGTCAACGGAGTGCCGATCTTCTGCAAGGGCGCAAACTGGGTTCCGGCGGACTCGTTCCTACCACAAGTCACGAGGGATCGATACGACTACCTGCTGGGCAAGGCAAAGGAGGCGAACATGAACATGCTCAGGGTCTGGGGAGGTGGCGTATACGAGAGCGAGGACTTCTACGATCTCTGCGACGAGAAGGGCATAATGGTATGGCAGGACTTCATGTTCGCGTGCGCTGAATACCCTGAGGAGGACTGGTTCCTCGACGAGTGCAGGAAGGAGGCAGAGGAGGTAGTCAAGAGGCTCAGGAACCACGCTTGCCTGGCTATCTGGTGCGGGAACAACGAGAACGACTGGGGGTTCAAGGCAGGTTGGTTCGGCAAGAGGGACGTGTTCTACGGTCACACGATATACCACAAGATCTTGCCCGAGGTCTGCGACAGACTTGATCCGTCGACGTTCTACTGGCCGAGCAGCCCCTATGGAGGAGATGATCCGAACTCGCAGAGCGAAGGCGACAGGCACAGCTGGGACGTCTGGTCGGGCATGAAGGACTACTCGGAGTACCTGAAGGACAACGGCAGGTTTGTGAGCGAGTTCGGTTTCCAGTCATTGCCCTCAATGGAAACAATAGTCAAGTTCACGGCGCCCGAGGACAGGTACCCGCAGAGCAAGGTCATGGAGCACCACAACAAGCAGGTAAATGGACCGGAGAGACTGATGTGGTTCCTCTCACATCACTTCAAGGTTCCAAGCGATCTGAAGACATTCTCGTATCTGACGCAGGTCAACCAAGGCGAGGCAATGAAGGCGGGAATCATGCACTGGAGGTGCAGGAAGTTCAGGACCGCAGGGGCGCTGATATGGCAACTGGACGACTGCTGGCCTGTCGCGAGCTGGAGCCTGATAGACTACTACGGGAACTTGAAGGCGTCATACCACTACACGAAGAGGGCTTTCGACAGCGTTGCGCTGAGCTTCGTGCAGAACGGCGATTCGATTGAGGCTTGGGTCATAAACGATCTGCTTGACGAGAGAGGTGGCACCCTTGAGATAGCAGCCTTCAACACTGGCGACGAGAGGACCTTCAGGAGAACACACAAGGTCGAAGTTCCGGCCAACTCGTCAAAGTTGATCGCGCACATTGCCCTGTCTGAGATCAAGAAATCCGATCCATCGATCATTGCGGTGGTCGGTGTCCTCAAGGTCAGAGGACTGCAAGATCGCTACGACACGTTGTTCCTCGACGAGCCGAAGCACATTGCCTTCAGGAGACAAAAGATCAAGATCACCAGCGTGAAGGCCCTCGACAAGTCGAAGAAGAGGTTCGAGATCAGGATCGTCTCAGATACACTTGTCAAGGCACTGAGCCTTCAGATCAAGGGCGCGAAAGCGACCTTTGACCACAACTGCTTTGACATGGTCCCAGGGGTTGAGAGAAGAGTTGAGGTCACTCTGCAGAAGCCTGCGAAGACAGGCGACATTCGGAAGAAAATGCATCTCATCCACTATCATTAGGTCTCTGACTCGGGCGAAGCCACGGACTTGAATCATCTCGATATCCCATGTCTCCGCAAAGAAGTACTGGCTTTGCCTTAACACCAATGTGTGCGTGCAACTCATATATGTCTATACAAGCGTAGAAACGCGCGAATGAGCTCCATACGAAACTGCTTGGGACTACTGTTGTTGGCTCTTGTGTCGACTGGTGTTATGAGGGCTAATGCCACTCCGGGCAACTGGTGGGACGATGTTGTCGTGGTAACAATCGATGCCAAGTTCGACCATCCGATTACTCCTGACGTAGCCAGGCAACTTCACGCAGAAGTGCTCGATAGATCAGCTGATGCCGTGAACAACCAGATCATCTGGGGAGAGAGCATCGGGACTGCCCACTCTGTTGGCGCACGCATCATAGTAGAGTGCTTCTACCCCCAAGCTAGCATCGAGGGAATCCGGTACTACTATGACACACTGGCAAAGACGTGGACCTTTCCCAACGGCACAGTTCTCACCGATCCCGTTCAGGCTGCTATGGTCGGAATCGATGGTTCTCCCCTGAACGACAGCGGAACCGTTTGGATGAGCGGCCTGAACCCGGGTTGGGTCGAATACCTCGAGGACATGGCACGCATGGCTGTGGCAGCTGGTGGCGACGGTTACTACCTTGACAATATGGTGCCTGATTACTTCTGGGGCGGGGGTTACGACGTCTGGTCAGTCGGAGCTTTCCGCAGCTATTTGGGGAGTGTTTTCACGCAGCAACAACTGAGGCTCATGGGCATCAAGGATGTGAGTGTCTTTGACCCTGCCGAATACTTCACGGCAAAAGGTTACTTGGCCACCAACAGCGACTGGGCCGCTGACCCGATCTGGAGGGAGTTCGTAAGGTTCCAACTTGCATCGTATCTGAATAACGTCAGGACAATCAGGGACACCGTCAAAGGATTGAATGCTAGTCTATCGTTCCATGGAAACCCGGGCAACGTGCCTTGGCCTTGGATTCCGATGCTTTCTTCCATTGAGGATATTGTCCACGTTGAGAACGGTTATGGTTGGCAGGAGATGTTGTACAACCATTCGCTGCCCGATCGGATGATCAGCTGGCTCAAGACATACTACTCTTCGACTCTAGGGCGCAAGCCTGTCTGGGTCTTCGGTGATGGCCTCCTATACAGAGAACCCGAGGACTTCCTGAAGTTCCTCATCGCAGAGGGATATGCTAGTGGCGTAGTGTTCGAAGTGCCATACACTTTGAAGGTCTTTCTGGAGACGGGAGGGTACCACGAATACCTAAGTGAACCAAAGAACCAAGCCAAACTGGCCGCAGCGGGGAACTACACGGGGTTCATCCTAGACCACAGAGATCTTTTCACTCACGTTTCTCCGAGCGCCCGTGTGGCTCTCATCTACTCGGCCCCGACTGTCATGTGGGACTACGCGCCTCTCTTCTGTGAAGGCGACAGGTGGGTCGGACGTCTGGTCAGCCTGCAGGGATACGCCCTCGCCCTTGAACAAGATCACGTGCCCTACGATGTACTCACGTTCGGCCACCCGGGATTCGTGGACGACGAGTATACATTGGCCAGGCTCGGACTCTACGACACGGTGATCCTGCCGAGCGTCGAGTGTGTGAGTTCAGCGCAACTAGCTGCTCTACGGAATTATGTCGCATTAGGAGGAAGGCTCGTTCTGGTCGGCCCGACCCCCCGATTTGATGAGAATCGAAACCCCCTACGAGAGGAGGATGTAGCTTGGCTAAAGGGACAGGGTGTAAGAACCTTCGGGCGTGGTACGATCGTCAACCTATCAGATTCGCCTACTGAGAACGAGGCATTCCGATATTGGCTTGAGCAGATCGCCGGGCAAGGAAATGGATCATCCGACTTCTCCGCACTTATTGACTCCATCGATACGGGCCGTGAATGGGGGATAGAAACGAACGCTCCCCCATCTGTGGCGATTACCTCCTTCACAAGAGAGAACGAGGTGATTCTGCATCTGCTGAACTACGCGTACAGCAACGGTTCCGTCAGCAACATCAGCCTTTCGGTCAAGCTTCCCGACGATTTCGTCCTTGGTGACATCGTCCTGGCTTCGCCAGACCTGCGAGGGGATACACATCTTCAATACACTCTGGAAGACGGGAGGCTCGTGTTCACTGTCCCTGAGCTCAAGATCTGGGACATAATAGTCGTCCGCGCGGGAGTTTCTCTGAATCTCCAGACCAGTTACTCGACCGCGACCGGAGGAGGCCGGATACCGGCAGGGGGTCAAGCTACCATAGGCATTGGATCCACGACAGTCGACCACGGAAATGGAACCAGGCATGCTTTCACAGGGTGGTATGAGGACGGGATTCTGGTCAGCCGACAAGCCAGTACTACGGTGAACGTGACGACGGCCATGACGCTCGCAGCACATTGGAACACAGAATATCGAGTCGATGTGTCCAGTGACAGAGGAACGACATCGGGTGCAGGATGGTTCACGACAGGGACAAACACCACTATCTCCATCTCCCCGACTACCATACAGAAAGACCTTTTCACGAACTACGTCTTCGAGGGCTGGGAAGCCTCCGGGACGATTGTCTCAACTTCGCCCTCGTATTCGTTCACCGTCACTGGCCCCATATCCCTCACGGCAAGCTGGAAGATTGAGCTGAACGTGGTTACCACTGGAGCCGCAGCGGGCATACTCCTGCTCATTGCAGCAGCTGGGTTGTTGGCGCTAAGAAGGTCAAAGTCTTCGGAGTCCAGTAGGCCCCGCTATCTCCGTCCCTCGCCTAATGCCCTAGGCTGACCCTTAGGAGAGCCGCGCTCTAGAACGAGTCAACACGACCGTGTTCTCCGTTTGCTGCCACTAGGTCTTTGAAGTGGGCGAAGGCACAGACTCAAACACATCTTTGTGTGGAAACCGCTCGCTCCTTGCATCAACGTGTTTGGGGTGCACGCGTGAGATCCGACCTTTTCTCAACTCATCTGACAGAGATTTTTCCTAGTCGGCAAGTGTACAACCAGATTGGACAGGCGCGCCTTCTAGTTCCCGTGACGTAATGCTAGCCTTCCTTGGGTGCGTTCCGCTTTCTCCTGAGAATCAACACTGCCATTGCCAAAAGAACAACGGCCCCAACCACAAAACCCGCCCTTTGCATTATTGCATTGGTTCTTGCCTTACTGGCAAGGTCCAGACACTGGTTGACCAAGAGCATAATCTCATTCGAGACTTGTTGATCTAGGTTCTCCTTTCGCCCATTGAAGTCCGCGTACAGCTCGTTTATCCTTGCGATGGGTGCTTCGGCCTCTCTGGTATCTGCGCCCCACTTCTTCGCATCCTCGATTGCCTCTCTGGCTGTCAGAGTGTTCATGTATTGGTATTCGATTGTGATGTTGACGCTCTTGCCCACGAAAAAGGCCATGTCAAACGAAGGAGGTGACTCCTGATTCGTGTCGTTCCACTCGACAGGGGAAGTCCTAAGCCAAGTACTCGCGCGTGCATCCTCTTCAACTGAGAACCCGCTGTCGGTATCCCTAGCAAACACAGGCAGCGTGGCCGTGAAGTTCAGGTCACAGGACTCAGGAAAGCTGAACCTGACTTCAACGCGGAAGTTGTCATCGAGACCTCCTAGGATTGTCTGCGGGAACCTCGCGACTTTCCCCCTCACACTGATGGAAAGCGGAAGGTCGGAATCCTGCAAGTTGTCTATCGAAACCGCGTCAGCATAGAGGAATATGTAGTTCCATTCAAGACTCTCACTTTCTATGATGCTCGTAATGATTCCCTCAGCCTCGCGGTAGACACTGTCAGTGTCGGGAAGCGTCCTGAAATATGTACGCAGTCCGTTGGACATGTTCATGTCGATGAATCTTATTTTGAAGGTCAAACTACCACTGTTTACTGTGGCGAGCTCCAGGTGGAACTCAACAGAGTATCTGCTGGCAGGCGCTTGGCCTGTCGTTTGTGAACCTAGGTATGACAAGGAGATGATAGCAATCAAGATGGGAATGCAGACAAGCTTGGCTCCGGTCAAGATATCGCCCGAAAAGCCCAAGAGACTAGTCATGGGAATAGCCCTCTTCAACATACCGAACACCTGCGATGTCGGGACTGACCTTGACATCCCCCCATACGGAATACTCACCGCCTTCCTTGCTGTAGTGGAGCGTCACAGTGATCTGCGTTTCTCTAGCTGCTAGTGTGATCATGTCTTGGATTTCCACATCGAACCTGTAGCATATGCGCGCGCCGACCCAATTCCCTGTGTCGAATCTCACGTAGAATGCGTAGGAAAACCCTGGATCTAGTTCGAACTCTCCGTCAATCGTCGGCATGCACCAGTTCTTCCACCAGGCGTCCTTGAATCTATCAGTGACATCCTCTCTCTGGCCCGAGCTGCTCCACAGTTCTATTCTCGCAGCACCGGCTTCAATGTTGGAGAACCACGGGGTGTCTCCCGTACACTGTATTCTGAGCTTGACTTTCGCCTTATCCCACTGTACCCCTGCTATTTGCTCTTCGAAAGTCGTGCTGTCCTCCTGCACGAGTTCGCCTGTGCTCGGGTTGACTAGGGTGAGTGTCACATGGAAACGCACCGTTCCCTCGGTCGGAGATGTCTTGAAATACAGTTCGATGCCGTCTTCGTAGAAGCTGCCGCTTACATCGAATTTCTTGGACGTGGCAATCGAGAATCCCTCGATTGATGCCTCCAACACCCCCTTGGTTTTCTCGGAAACACTGCCCAATACTGATACATGGATGCTGAAAGGATATCCGCCATATATCTCCTCTGACGTGCAGCTGACGATTTTCCCCGTTCCACTGAACTCCCGTACGGGCGTAAGCTTCACTTGAACATCGTATTCGACTGAAGCTGGAACATCAACCTCAATCTCATTGGATTCATAGCCCTCCATTTCCGCATGTATGGTATAGGAGCGCCCTAGCTGCACTAGAAAGACGGCTGGTTGATTTTCGTCAGTTCTTCGAACTTCTCCGCTTGGGTCTAGCGTCACCTCCACACCCGCCAACTCCTCGTTTGTTTCCGCATCGACGACAGTAACAATCAGCCTCGTCTCGCTGACCACTTCGAACGACTGAGCCAAGCTCTCACTTCCCACATGGTCATCGTCGCCAAGCCATGATGTCTCGACACTCCAAATACCCGCAGAGTCCACTGCGAAGGCATAGCTGTAGTAGCCTGAAGCACTGGAGGTTGATGTTCTCTCAATCGATGCATGATCTGGTTTCGTGAACCTGAGGGTCACGATTGCCGAGTGAGGCGGGTCTATGAAACCAGACACAGTGACTCGGCGCCCAATAATGATGGTAGAGGTACTCACCTTGGCTGAGATCGCGCTCGACCCTCGGGCAACCGAATATGTGAAACTCCAAGTTGGGGACTGTCCATCTGCATAACCTGACTTCTGGACAGTGGCGTACCATCTGATCGTGGTTCCGGAAGTGAGTGATCCACTAGCAAACGTGAGACTCGCGTATCCGTCCTGATCCGATGAGAACGGGCTGCCGGGCAGTGGGTTGCCATCCAGATAGAATTTGACGCTTGCGCCTGAGACAGGGCTGCCGCCTGAAGTGACCCTGACCTGAAGGGTCATGGGCAATGATGTGACGGTTCCACCGTTAGACGGGCTTGGTGGGCTTGTGATCGAGACGGACAGCTGCGGTAGATTCGAAGAGTAGATGAAATGTCCATCTGGGGAGGTACCATCTTGGTAGCCTGACTTGCTGGCAGTAGCCCACCAATCAACATCGATCCAAGATGGAAATTCAGTAATCTGATGACTCGCATATCCGTTTGAATCCGTTTGGTACGGACCGTATGACCCTGTGCCACCATCCGTCGGAGTGAATCCCATGTTTGCCTCTTGAAGAGAAATACCACCTGGAGACACGCAAGCCAGTGCTCCAATGGCAAAGGTGACGCTGGCCCCTTGGACTGGACTACCATCTGACGTGACCCTGACCCGCAGCGTTATAGGCAAGGAGGTCACAGTGCTACCTTCTGAAGGGCTTGGAGGGCTCACAATCGACACAGACAACTGCGAGGACGACGGGGAATAGGTGAAACTCCATGTCGGGGAAGTACCCGAAACATATCCGCTTTTCGTAGCGACAGCATACCAATAATGGGTCGAGCCGGGCGACCACGCCACTCTCTCCGTCATGGTAGCATAACCACCAGAGAACGTTGGTCCTGTACCATAGCTCGTGCCATCAATGTACCAAGTGACATCCGCTCCATCAATCGCGATTCCGCCTGAAGTCACCGCCACTTGGTACGTTCTCCACCCGGTTGTTGTGATCGCGCCTCCATTGGGAGGACTGGGGGGACTCACGATTTCGACAGTCAACTTCTGGGAAGGTTGGCTAGTGGACTCTATGACAAATGAAAATGTGTAGGATGAGGATACCCAGTTTTCGAAATCGGGATTGAGACCCCACGAGATTTCCACAGTGCAGCTCACTGTGCCCGCCTTCGTAGCTCTGTAGGTTGTTGCTGACCAAATGTCGCTAGTCTGACCGGGGTCGACTCTCTCAGGGCCGATGTAGAAAAACTGTATCGTCTCAACTATCACAACGCTGTCTTGTGGCTCGAACGACTCTGTAGCCATGAGAACGGCATAGATCGGCCCATCTCCGCTGTTGGTGATCCTGCCGACAATGCTGAATTCATCGTCAATGTGAATGTGGGTCTTGTCGGTCGATGCCTCTACGAAGGCTAGCTGGCCCGAACCGTTCACTCTCAAGATCGCACATGAAGCGGACAGAACTAGAACAAGCGCCATCAGACACGGCAGTCCTCTGAGTGAGATGAAACGTCGTATCACGCGAAAGCGCGCGATCATCGGCGTCCACCGGTACAGTAGTCCTGATCTGGGCTTGGCTTTGTCTCGACCTCGCAACCCTCGCACCACATCTTTCAGGCGCACTGCCCGGACCGAGCATTTTCGCTGTTCATCGCTAATAAGCCTTTGATCACAGAAGGCTGCATCGCGCACGCCGGATTCTCGTCGTCCACATCATGCCCCGAGTTGCGGAATAGCATTTCTGTACTTGTCGCCTAGCTCCTTCTCCAAAGGTCCAAGATAGGCCTAATCTAGTTAGAGCTTGCGTGCCATCATTCAGTCTACAAACATCGTCTACACATTCACACGAGAGACCTTGAGGAAACACACAAAGAAAGCGACATTGATGTTGACAACATACTACTGACTAGTAGCGGCACTCTCGAGATAGCAGCCTTCAACTCGAAGGACAGGAGACCTTCAGGAGGACCTGCAAGGTTGAGGTTCCGTCTCTTTTGTCGAAGCTGGTCGCGCGGATTCAACTCTCTGAGACCAAGAAGGCTGACCTGGCGAATGCTGCCGTAGCAGGTATCCTGAAAGTCAAAGGCCCAAAAGAACACTGCGATACGCTGTCACCCGACGATCCGGAACACATCGCCTTCAGGAAACCAAAAAACAAGTTCACTGGCGTGACAACCCCCCGACAAGTCGAAGAATATATTCGAGGTCAGAAACTGCGGACTTCGATGGACTCGAACCCATTTGCGCCCGGAAACCGCCGCGCCCGTTAACGACCGCAACCCATCTGTTCGTCCGCGCAGATGTCATCATATGGCGACCGACGGGAAGCAGCAAACCACGTTGACAACTTCGGAGGAGGGGATGGGGCCACTGGCCTCGCTACGTGTGAAGGACGGTAACAGGGCTCGTGCCAGCCAGGATGCTATCCCCAGTGACAGCCTGGGAGGGAGTGTCTGTGTGATGACACCTCAAGGAAGGCCTGTGTAAAGCGTTAAGATTGCAGCTGGAGGAAGCATATGAAGGTGACGTCATGAGAGCTAGCGGTAGAAAGGGCTCACTCTCATTGTCACTTGCGCCCAAGGACGCGACCATGTCGCTAGTTCTGATTGGAGTGTTGTTGCTGGGCACGGTCTTGATCGTAGGCTATTTCTGGAAGCCGGTTGCAGACAGAACCGGAGATGAACAGGGGTCATCCGAAGACGTCACTCCTGACGAGAGATGGGAGGGACAAGAGGACTACAAGAAGGAGCTTGCCCAGCGGTTGGGTTTGGACCCCCTTCCGGAGAGAAAGCCCCTGAACCCGCAGATAGTCGGCACTGTGGAAAGGGACGATTATCGAATCGAGAAGGTGTTGTTCGAGAGTTTCCCAGGCTTCTACGTGACAGCAAACCTCTACATCCCCAAGAACGTCACCTTTCCGGTTCCTGCGATCGTGAATCCACACGGACATTGGGGCGGCGGCAAGGACAGCTACCAAGTGCAGTATCGCGCAATCGGGTTGGTCAAGAAGGGGTACATAGCCCTGACTTGGGACAAGATTGGATTCGGAGAAAGAGCGTCTTTGCAGGGACACGGCGGTTTCGGTAATCCCGAAGGGGCCTCGTACACGGCAAACTTGTGGTTGACAGGTCATACCTTGATGGGCTTAGAGGTCTGGGATGTCATGCGCGCCATCGATTACCTTTACACGCGCGATGAGGTCGACAAGGAAAGAATCGGAGTTACGGGCGGCTCAGGCGGCGGCAGCCAGACCATATATGCAACCATTCTGGATGACCGAATAAAAGTCGCAGTGCCGGTGGTCTACGGTGGCATAATGCAATTGGGTGCTGGCTACGGATGCATCTGTGAAACAATCCCCAGTCTCTTTCCAAACATAACCCCCTCCATCCTGAGGGCTTTGGTCTTTCCAAAGAAGGTACTATTCGTGAACGAGTGGGAGGACCCGGAAATAGACTTCGCCAGACAGATTTACGATAGATATGGAGTCAGTGAATACTTCGGGTACGTCAATACCAACGCTCCACATGACTATAGTAAAGAAGCGCGTGAGGAAATGTACGCTTGGTTCAACAGGTGGTTCTTGGACATCGACGACCCCGCACGGGCTAAGGATCCCGAAAACTTGACCCTTGAGCCTCTTGATGTCTTGAGGGTCGGATTTCCTGATGAACATGAGAACCTGTTCGATTTGAACTTCGGTTTTGCAGGTGAAGTCTACCGGGTACCTCAGTTGCCTAACGACAACGTAGAATGGCTCATGTACAAGGACAACCTATCAGCTAGGATCATTGAGACCTTTGGGGGCTTCCCAGCAACTGTTCCTTTGAACGCTGTTGACAATGTCGTGCAGAACCCGGAAAACGTGTCATTCACCACGGATGCCGAGGTATTTAGCACATGGGAGGGAGAGGCTCAGATCCCAGCAAGAATCACAGGCATACTATACAAGCCCACGGCGGTTCCACCTCCATGGCCAACTGTGATCTTGATCCATCCTCGCGAGTACCTCCCCAATTACGTTGAGGGTGAAGACCGACCCAAGTACTTGCTGGCCGAGCCCATCGACGACACGCCTATCATACAGGGTCTGACTGACAACGGTTACGCTGTTTTCTCTGTGGTTGTCAGGTATAATGACCTCCCAAATGATGAGGATGCATTCACTCTAATGTCGGCGGGCTACGGTAGGATCATGTTTGGAAAACGAGTGTGGGATGTGAAACGCACTCTGGACTATCTGGAAACTAGAACCGACATAGACAACACAAAGCTGAGCATATGGGGAGAGGATACTGGGGGCCTTCTAGCACTCTACGTGAGTTCTCTGGACAGCAGGGTGAAGAAGGTCGTTGTGAGTGGAACGCTATCGTCATACATCTCTGAGGGAGGGATCAGGAACCAACCCCTCTGGACATTCATACCTGGCATATTGAAGTGTGCAGACATTGCGCAAGTGGCGTCGCTCATTGCACCTCGCACACTCATCATCGCAAATCCGATCGACGGGGCAGGGCATTTGTTAAGCCAACCAGACGCCCAAGCAAGACTACAGTGGACTACAGAAGCATACCACTTGCTCTGCGCCGACAACAACATTTCGATATTGACCAACGCCGAGAAGAACGCCATATTGGATGAATTCCTGACGGAATCCGCAGGTGATCCCCAGTCATTGATGGTCAACTTGACGATTGTGCCAATCGGGTTACTCATCCTCGGGGAAGTCCACAAAGTCTCGCTTGATTGGAAAGCCTCAGCCGCGGGCTCACTTGCTGGGCCGAACTCTCTGCTCTCGGTGGATCCCTTCGAGCTTGGTCCCCACCTTCAGGACCACTTCCCTCATCAGGAGGAATCGTGTGAAAGCAGTGTGAGTGAGATCGTCTTCCCCACTTCGTCCCGGTCCTGTTTATCGTGTGGCCAGCAAGGGAGTCGTTTATCGCTTTTCAGGTCGAGTAGATCACCCAAACAAGGCGAAGTATTCGACGCTTGGGCTTAGGTACCGTCCCACAGCGGGGACTGCGACGAGGAACTGAACCCCCTTAAGCACTCAACCCCGTTAAGTCACCCTCGCAGTCAGAAGAAGGCTCCGCAGTATGGGGTCATTCACCCTGTAGGTCTGATCCTTTTCGATCACTAGCATACCTGCCTTCAATCCCTCTAGAACGTTGGAGACCGTTTCACCACTGACAGTACCCGTCCTTGTCCCTTCTATTGCCCCCTTCACTTCACTCCAACGGGCTGACACCGCTGCCGCCTTGAGAGCGGCCAGATAGGCCTCTCTGTTCCTGCCCTCAAGGAAGTGGTCGAGTTCGCTTTTCACTATCTTCTCCGCTTGGGAGATGGTCTCGTTCATGGCTTTTTTGTGAGCCAGCTTCCTGACTGTGAGGTTGTTTCCGTAGAGTGCCAGCCAGCCAGGGATTCCGTCCAGCCTGTTGACAACATCATCTATCACGTCTCCGTCAAGCCTCATGTCGTGTTCCTCAAGACCCTTGACAAGGAACGCTTTCGCGACGCTCTCGTCGTACGGTTGGATGAGAAGTTCCGCAGGCAATCGCCCATAGAGGGGAGAGGAGGGTCCTGGTTCGAGCAACGCCCTCACCAAGCCAAACCTAGATCCTGTGAACACGAAGACTAGGTTCGGATAGGTGTTGAAGGTATTGGCAAGGAGGTTCAGGAGGTAACCGGAGATGTCGGACAATTCCTGAACCTCGTCCAGATCAATGACACAATCACCTGCCTTGCTCCCTATCGCCGCCAGCAGCTCCCGCATAGCGACTAGGGGCTCCTCTTTGATTGACACTGATACGCCACTCGGACCAACAGACACGCCCCTGATATGACTGATGGCATCCTTTGTCCTCTCTACAAGGTCCTTTGATTCATTCAGTCCTCGGACCAAGGCATCCAACAGCTCCGAGGCGTACCTTGTTCCCCAGAGGGACACATAGATTGTCCGAAATCCCGCTCGCTTCAAGGTCTTGTTGGCAGACTTGATGAGGCTGGTTTTCCCGACCATTCTTGATCCTAGGACGACGACCCACCTTCTGTCCTTGACTAGCCGGATGAACTCGTCGGACTCCTCTTCTCTCCCGAACAGATCTCTTGGATCATCTTTGGGATGCAGGTCAAAGAGAGTCATGCTCAACCCCGTTGAGTACTCAACCCCCCTGAGTAATAAGCTTTCAGCCTGGCCATCCTGTCTCTCCATAAGGGAGGTCGCGGAGAAGCGCAAGGGCAAAGGCCGAGCGTGGTTGAATCACAGCCCATGGAGTTCAGAGGGATGGCCACCCATAAGCGCCAGCGGAAACAACTGTCAGAGATCTGACGCCAATCGCTTCCCGGCTATCCTGAGCGTGTCTATCTTGTGCTTCTTTGACACTTGAGTGACAGGAACCAGGTCGAATATGGCGAATTGAAGGAAACGCAGGTAGGTTTCTAGATTGTGCAGAGCGTTGACAGCGCCTCCACCCGAACCCCCTGCCGCTGCTATTCCGATGACACGTTTCCCTTTCAGCGGCGATGTCTCACGGTTGACGCTCTCACATCTGCGCCATCTGTCAAGAAACCGTTTGGCAGACTCGCTCAAGTCCCCGAAGTACACGGGAGTGCTGAACACCAAGACGTCCGCTCGGTTGATCTTGTCTCGTAGATTCTGGAAATCATCCTCTATCATGCATTTTCCTTCACTGTGGCATATTCCCCAGCCTCGATCATGAGCCTTGCACGATTCGATGTCCAGTTTGTTCAGATGGATCAGTTCTGTTTCTGCCCCTTCGCTCCCGGCTCCTTCTAGGACTACCTGAGCTAGTTGACAAGTCAATCCGTCTAGGTTCGGGCTTGACTGAATACCGATCACTTTCAATTCTACATTCCCCTTTGAGCCTCAGTAGAGTAGCGCACTTATAACTGATTCACACGCGAGAGCCTTTGGGATTGACACCTTGGTGGTATGGGAGCATGAGCTTGAAAAGCAAAGCGCTTCGCCGAAGAACAACGGTACTCTCAAAAGGATGCCTCTTCCTGACGAAAAGCACCTTTATAAGAGTGGAGCAACTCCGAAGTAGCAATGCCGAAGGAAGTAGCAATGCAGAAGAAAAAGTACTCTCAGCAATCTGAGAGAAATCCTGTTATACGTAAGCCTGTTACAACTCCTTGGGTCCGTAGGCAGAATCTAGAGGAGGGAGCTCAGCTTAGAGTTTGGTCCTGCAAATATCATGGGAAAGAGTCATACGTTTTCATAGACAAGAATTCCTGGAAAAGTTTCAGCGTGCTTGGATTTACGGAGCACAGAAATGTCGTTTCCAAGGAAGCATTCACGTTCGAAGAGGCGATGAGGCTAGCTTCGATGATTCAGGAAGAGCTTCGGAAGCTTCTATGAGCTCGAACTCAAGCTCGAGACCTTGTTCGGACTTGAGCCGACACGCCTTCGCGTGAACGAGTCCAAGTGATCCTCTCCAGCCTCAATGGAAACTTCCGCTGACACAGGCAGAAGTGCTGCATGGGAAGCTGTGACTACATCATACCGCAGAGAGAGCTAGGGGGTGCGCAGACTGTACAGGAGAATCGTTAGAATGCTCTGAACCACGATGCTCGTACCAGCCACTACTATCAACCAGCCGAGGAACGCTGGCCATCCGATTAACTCCGCTGAAAGGAGGTTGAGGATCCAAGCGAAGCCTCCCCAGAACACAACCCCTGAGACTGACGACGCCTTCTTCCGCACAAGCTCATTCAGAACGAATCGGAACAGAAGCCCTAGAACTTGGAAAGCAAGCATGTAGAGGCAGAAATCGAACGCTATGCCGTAGAGGGCTTGGTGATTGGACATGGGGACCGGAAGATACACGTTTCCTCCCCACACTTGCTGAAGCTCAAAGTCGGTGAAGAAATCCCGGATTAGACTTGGCAGATCTGGCCTCAGTATGATTAGAGATCCGACGAGAATCAGGACGAATCCCAAGCCCGCAAGGTCTACAAAGTCCACGGGTCCACGATCCCTATGCCTGCTCATTGATGGCGGGTCACTCCGCATAGAATACACTTAAATGTGTTTTGACTCTTTGGGCGTCGAAAGGAAACGCTGATGAGAATTCTTTTCGTCGAGCCCCCCAAGGATTTCTGGTTCGTCATGGGAGAGTACCTTCCGCCTCCTGTCGGCATACTCGCACTGGCAGCGTATCTTGAGTCCAAAAACGACAAGCTCGATATCGAAGTGCTGGACTGTCAGGCTGAGAGATTGGACTGGGACGGGATGAGAAGCAGGATCGAATCGTTCAGGCCCGACGTGGTCTGTCCCAGCGGCTTGGCCACGTGCAATGCCTATGCTGTAGTGCGAACTGTGGAAACTGCAAAGAAAGCAGATCCTAGAATAGTAACCGTGGTCGGAGGTCAGCATTTCACCGCCACGGCAGAAGACAGTCTGCAAGCGTATCCGGAAATCGATGTGGTGGTCAGGGGAGAAGGTGAGGAGACTCTGTCGGAGTTGGTCCGAACTCTCTCTGACAGGAAACCGCTCACGAGCGTCAAAGGAATATCGTTCAGACACGACGGAAGGGTGATTCACAATCCGGACCGTCCCCTGATCGAGAACTTGGACGATCTGCCCTTTCTTGGCTATCACTTCGTGGCGAAGAACATGAGGCGGTATCACTTCACGATGATGGCAGGGCCCGAAGCTGGCTACGCTATCATAGAGGGAGCCCGTGGCTGCACACATCGATGCACCTTCTGCTCGCAATGGAAGCACTGGAACGGAACGTGGAGATTCAAGTCCGCAAAACGAATAGCAGATGAGATGGAATACTGCTACAGGGAATATGGGAGCACATTCCTGTGGCTGACGGATGACAACTTCGGCCTAGGTGTAAGAACTGAAGACCTATGTGATGAGATCACGAAGAAGGGGATCGCAGATGACATAACGTGGTTTGTTCAGGCAAGGTGCGATGACATCGTTAGCCACGAAGATATGGTCCCTAAGATGAGAAAGGCAGGCAATCTCTGGATGCTGCTGGGAGTGGAGAGGCATGATCAGGAGTCCCTTGACAGTTTCCGGAAGGGGATGAAACCCTCTGACTCCAAACTCGCAATTGATCTGTTGAAGAAGAACGACATCTTCTCCCAAGGAATGTTCATCATCGGAGAGAGAAAGGATTCCCATGAATCCATCAGGCAGCTCCAGAGATTCGCGGCTGACATTGATCCCGACATGTCTATTTTCACTGTGCTGACGCCCTTCCCCGGAACAGAGCTGTACGACACCGCAAGGCAGAACGGGTGGATAGAAGACACTAACTGGGCCGACTACGATATGATCCACGCCATCATGCCCACCGAACGCCTCTCCAGGAAGGAAGTTCAAGAGGAGTTGTATGATACCTACAGGCAGTACTACGGTAGTCTGAGAAGACGAATCTCTGGGGTGTTCGCCCCTAACCTTCTCAAGAGGAGGACCTACAGGTATTTGGCAGGTCAAGCCTTGCTTCAGAGCTTGAGGGATCTCTTCTGAGAATGGAGAGAACAAGGTCCAAGTTCTACGGCCATTTCTTTCTGATCTCCTCTCTGATAGGCCTGTGCCTGCTTGCTGCTATGATTTTCACGAACTCTTCACCGGAGACGTATCCCCCCTGGCAAGGGCCTCTCATCGGTTCGCTTTTCGTGCTGATCTGTCTTTCAGGAATCGTCGCAGGGGTTTCTCCCTCAACGTGCTCAAGCCTAGTCAGACCGGCAACAGATGAGGGACAACATGCCGCGCAGACATCGTTGAATCAGAACGGAGTCAGAGAATCCAAAGGCCATCACCCTGATTGCGACAACTTCTCAACGCACACCTTTCAGTTCAGAGGCAAGACATACTGCGCGGGATGCACCGGCTTGATCATAGGAGCCGTCGTCTCAATTTTCGGGGCCATCGGATATCTTGCGCTGAGATCACAGTCAGAGCAGATTGGTGGGATGCTTTTCTGGCTCGGGTTTCTCGGGGTATCGCTGGGTCTGTTTCAACACAATCTGCCTTTTGTTAGGAGGAACTACGCGCACTTGCTCCTGGGTGTTGTCTTCGTGCTTGGGGCATTCCTTCTTCTCGTCGGATTGATGGAAATGGGCAGTAGTCTGATCATCGAAGGATACTTCTTGGTCTTATCCCTCTACTGGATTCTGACAAGGGTGATTCTTTCGCAGGAAGAGCACCGGAGAATATGCGATGAATGCGCTCGCTCCAGTTGTGGCTTCGTCTGATTTGTTAGGCTAGTATCGACCGGACCTTCTCATGTACCCGTATACCGCACCAAGGGCAATCAGTGTTCCGATGGTAATCAGGATGAATGGGCCGATGTAGTGCCCAACGTCGAAGTTGAAGATTATCCCTAATCCCAATGTGATCAGTAGTCCACCGAAGATAAGGCCGAAGATCGCACCCCCCCACGGGACCCCGAAACACTCATCCCTGGGTCTTCTGTATTCGCTGACGGGAGGCGCGGCATGCAGTGATGTTCCGCACTTCTTGCAGAAATCTGAACCATCTTCGTTTTGCGTACCGCATCTCGGACAAGTGATCATACTACGTTCCGCTCGAACCCAAGGCACTCCGAGTGATATTAAAAGCTTGTGCCCCACAGCCGCCTGCTCGGACCGTTCACTTCCGAGCATTCATTGCTAGCGACTGCCTGTGACTGGAGACCGACAGCAGACTGTGAACTCGCTCCACGAAGATCAGTGTTATATAGCGACCAACCGTTCCATCTCATCAGCGAGCATCATGGCAACCGATCGGGGGTATTGCCCAAAATGTGGCAAGAAGGTCACTCAAGACATGGACTACTGCACTTACTGTGGAACGTATCTGAGGGGAACCAGTCAGGAACAGTATTCGGTCTCGTCCGACGAGTTGGTCAAGAAGATCAAGGAACTCATTCACGAGGGAAACGTCACTAGGATAATCATCAAGGGCGAGAAGGGAGAGATACTCTTTGAGATGCCCGTAACACTTGGGGTTATCGGAACCATACTGGCTCCTTGGATGGCTGCCCTCGGCGTAATCGCAGTCATGGCAACCCGATGTACCATAGTAGTGATGAGAAGAACAGAACAGAAGGCCTAGGTCAACAGAATCGACGACACATCGCACCGCCGGCGCGACTAACCTTTCGATAGTGAACTGCCAGATGGTAATCATTGCCTACACTCAGGGCGGGGTCTAGCGACATCAGCCTGTCGATCATCTTCTCATGACCGAGGTCATCGCATTTCTCCTATGAAGAGTTTTTAACAAGCTGTCATCTCCCAATTGCAGATGAAGGACACGTTCATGATACAAGAGAGCCAGTACCGCGCTCTCGGTGTCTCCGGAATAAAGGTCTCGCCCCTGGGCGCTGGGACCAATAGATGGGCACAAGGAAAGAATGACGAGGCTGTTTTCCAGACCTTTCAGTCTCTTGTAGATGCGGGCGTGAATTTCTTTGACACCGCCGAGATCTACAACATGGGGAAATCTGAGCGCCTACTGGGCGCGTGTCTCCAACGATACCGGCAGCCCGTGGTCATTGCGAGCAAGTTCGTGCCGTTGCCTTGGCGCCTGTCACGCCATCAGTTCATGAACGCACTGGATGCCAGCCTGAACCGCCTCGGCGTCAAGACCATGGACCTGTATTTCATACATTTTCCTCACACCTTGCTGAGTGTCGAAACGCTGATGGACTGGATGGCGCGCGCTGTCGAAGCGGGCAAAATCCGTTCGGTGGGAGTGAGCAACTTCAACGCAGGTCAAATGCGTCGCGCTGCGACCCGACTCGCACGCTACAACATCCCTCTGGCCGCGAACGAAGTTCGGTATAACTTGCTGCACCGCCAGCCAGAAGTGGACGGTGTGTTGGATGCCTGCCGGGAACTCAATGTCGCCTTGGTGGCCTATCGCCCATTGGAGGGGGGACGGCTCATGTCGAATACTGCTCCAAGAGCGTCGTCTGGTTCACCTTCTTCGACTGGTGGGAGGGAGGAAGCTGTGCCGAAAGAAGAGGCCCTTCAGAAGGCGCTCCAAGCGATTGCACAGCAGCGGAGGAAGAGCGTGAGTCAGGTCGCGCTGAACTGGCTACTGCGTAAAGATGAACATGTGATACCGATTCCAGGTGCCACCAGTGCACGTCACGCGCTGGAGAATGTCGACTCGCTTAGCTGGAAACTGAGCGATGACGAGTTTGCTGCGATTGATCAAGCTTCTTCTCCCTAGAAACAGCACCGGAGTTCGGTTCTAGGTCCAATTGCATTGTCGACCAGTGAGTCGAGATCTAGCTGGTCAGTTCCACAAATGCGGGAACGATTGGAGTTCCTGCAGGGCGGGATTGATCTTGGAACTGATCATCTCTTTCGAGTTTCTCACCATCCGCTTCACAATCCTTCCGCCTGTGCATTCATCGTCGATTACCCATACGAGCGTTAAATACCACAGAGTAGGCATACCCTGAGTTTGAATGATGGAGTCAGTTGTGAAGGTCGGAATAGCGGGCCTTGGCAGAAGCGGGTGGGACATCCATGCCAAAGTGTTCGAGGAATACTCAAAGATGTACAAGGTCGTCGCAGTCGTGGATCTGCTTGAGGAAAGGCTGACCGAGGCGAAACACGAGTTCGGATGCAGAACTTACTCCGACTTTGATGCGTTCGCATCGGACGATGAAGTAGAGCTTGCGGTCATAGCCACTCCCACGTATCTGCACGCTCTTCACACGATCAAGACTCTGAAGTCAGGCAAGAAAGTGGTCTGCGAGAAACCAATGGCCGCAAACCTGGCTGAGGCCGATGCAATGATCAAGACAGCCAAAGACACGGGCAATCTGCTCACGATCTTCCAGAACAAACGTTACTGGCCGGACTTCCTGAAGGTCAAAGAAGTAATTCAATCCGGAAAGCTGGGTCGAATAGTGCTCGTGAGGATCTCGTTGCATTCGTTCGCAAGGCGGTGGGACTGGCAGACCCTGACCGAGTTCGGGGGCGGAGAGCTCAGGAACAACGGTTTTCACCTCATAGACCAGGCGCTCCAGCTGATGGGCGATGCGGAACCCGAGGGCTTTTGTGACCTGCAACGGACTCTGACGCTGGGTGATGCCGAGGACCACGTGAAGCTGACCCTTATGGCCCCAAGCTGTCCGGTCGTAGATGTTGAGGTCACACACGCCTGCGCCTACCCTCAGGACTACTGGCTTGTGATGGGGACTTCTGGAGGGCTGACCGGAGGAGGATCTTCTCTGCGCTGGAAGTACGTCGACCTGAAAGCTCTTCCTCCGAGAACCGTGGAAAGAAACCCAACGCCCGACAGAAGCTTCAACACGGAACAATTGAACTGGACCGAGGAAACTTGGGAACTGAACAAAGACAGCACGTTAGGAGAATGCACCTTCTATGAAGAACTGTATGAAACACTGCGCCACGGGGGACAGCTCGGTGTTACTCCTGAAAGCTCCCGGCGGGTCATGTCAATCATAGAGAAATGCTATGCACGCTCCAAATGAAGTGACCAGTCCTTTCGTACAGGAGAAGTTCAATTGGAGCAGTGCCTCAAAGAGAGGAGACCGATTACGCCGAGCTACAGATGCGAATGCCCAGCTTGTCACATGGACTCCGACGTGTTAGTCTAACCCCGGATTTCCTGTACTCGCACACTGTGCGCCAGATTCTGTTCCAAGCCTTATATTCTGTGCAATCTTCGAGGCATTGAGATGCAGACTCGTTCAAATGGGAAGGGATCAACGCATTTGGCGCTTGCTCTCCTCGCGATTTTTGCCCTATGTCTGTGCCCCGTGCTCGCCAATGGGGCTACCGCTGGAGCATCAAAATGGTCTTCTAATGCTCCGACGTTGGACGGAGTAGTGAGCCAAGGGGAATGGCCGGATTCGCCTCAGCTCAATATGACCAAGACTAGGATCTACTTCATGAATGATCAGAAATTCCTCTATCTCCTCGTGGACATGCCGGACAGCACGGGGAATGTAGTCGATGATCCTGTCACTCACAGGTGGGGAGACGGCATGGCTGTGTGCGTCGACATAGACAGGGACGGAAAGGAGACTCCGATGGTTGACTTCGAGTACAGTTGGTTGATGGTAGAACAGACCGCCAGAACCTGGCCTATATCAGACTCGGGATGGACCGGGGGATACACCAATACAACTTCTAAGATCGTCTGGGGGTTTGGTCCCACCCCGGCGAGCTCAACACCTCACAGGTTCTTCGAGGTCAAGCTCAATCTAACGGAGATGAGGGCGAGTCCAGGTGATAAGATCCGACTGGCCTTCTGGACGAAGTCCGTGACCCCTTCTTTCATCGATAGATACCCGCGAGGTTTCGACAACGCTGATAGCTTCGGAAGCTTCTATGAACTCGAACTCGGGCGCGAGACCCTGTTCGGGCTCGAACCTATCCTCTTCTACTCGCTGGCTGGTCTTGCTGCGGTGTGCGCAGTGGGCATAGTGATCTTGCTGATCCGAAGGGGGAAGGCCCGCCCTTCACCTCCTCCACCTCCTCCGCCAGCATGAAACCGTCGCGTCTTCGCTCTCGGAATCAGATGCCTTATACCGCACGCACGAGCACACGATTGGGGCAATGAATGGTATCCGCAGCTTCCGAGGTCCACTCGGAATCAGGTAGTAACTGAATGCGCGATCTATGCATTTTGAGCTCGCAATGCGCAAATCGGCTGTGATTCCAGATCAACCATAAACAGGATCTCTCATCGGAACTCACACAACCACGAAGTTGAACTTCGCCCAGACAACCATTTATAGTGTCAGCTGCTCTCACCTCCCATGGACACAACCCCAGTCAAACTAAGTCCACCGAGGTTGGACAGAGGGATTTCTGTAATGCAAGCGCTGAAGGACAGAAAATCTGAAAGGGAATTCTCGGGTAGGAAGCTTTCCTTGCCACATCTGTCAGAGCTGCTCTGGGCAGCTAACGGCGTGAACAGGGAAGATGGCAGACGCACTGCGCCTTCAGCACAGAACAAGCACGTTGTGGACGTCTACGTGGTGTTACAGGAGGGCGTCTACCTGTACGAGCCCGCAGGGCATCAGCTCTCGCCCCTCGTGGAAGGCGATTTCCGAAAGCTGACTGGTGTGCAGGACTATGTGTTCAATGCGCCGGTGAACCTTGTCTATGTTGCTGATCTTGACAAGCTGAAGGACTCGCGCATGCCTGTACCGGCCGATGAGAAGATGAAGTGGGCGTGCATTGAGGCTGGCCACAAAGCCGAGAACGTCTACATCTATTGTGCCTCGGAAGGACTGGGCGCAAGAACGAGAATGCTGATCGACAAAGAGAAGCTCGGCAACGTCATGAAATTGCGCCCTGAACAGACAGTGATCTCAGCACAAACGGTAGGATACCGCGAATAGAACGAAAGGATCTTCTTGCTGGAACTCGCTGTTCTGCGCATTCTGCTGATGGTCAGCGAATTGTGGCGTCTTCCTCAGTGACCGCGTGAACACGAACATGATGATCGCTCCTCCGATTCCACAGGCTACCATGAGGAGAATGCTGAACGACAACAACTCCGGATTCCTCCCAAAATCCGGCCCAGTCGACAGGATGAGTCCGCCGATGGTGAGGAACATCAGGAGAAAACCGACAAGCGCAGCTGTCTTGTCAGATATCTTCAATACTCTCACTCCACTCCGGCGGGTCTCGTCATGGACCATTCACGCATTGACCTTTCATGAACACCACCCATTTCTTGCCACCAAGTACTTCGTCCACTCGCATCACAGGACTCAGGGTTCGGCTGATCTTGGCCCTTGCATACCTTTGTCTATGGATCTGGCGGTATCGGCGGATCAAATGCGAACTTCACTATGAAACCATCGTAGAAGTCAACGGGTTGGCTGAAAACCATCTCGTACATCACATAGTACAAGCCACCCTCTTGCCTGACGACACGGGCCTTTCCGCCGAGTGCCCGATATTCATCCGCTTTGCGTGTAGCCTCGATGTAGCTTAACTCAACCTCTCGCCAGTACTGGTCCATAGCGCCGCTAAGCAGCTGCAAGGAGATCCCCGCTATCGCCACGAACGTTAGGATTGCCAGCACCTTGTGATCGTAAGCAATCCTGCCCAGGCGTTCCATTTCCGAGATCCTAGCTGAGTCACAGTATTTCAGGTTTTCTGAGTTCTCCGGGTGTGAAGATTCTCGCACACATCACACGTCTCTCCTACCGCGATCTTGTCGCTTTCTTCTCTCCCGATTATCCTCTCTTCGGCTCCGATTGCTGCCGAATCGCGTGGAACTGATCATGATTCTACCCCGAGTCACAACAAAGGGGGCTTCGGTGTCACAGAGTCAGTGCTGTGCGCTGAGATTCACCGACCTCTGAAATCTCGCCTGGACGCTGTGATGCTGTATGGGACGAGAGCATACACTATGATCACAACGGCGGCGGAGGAGGGAGTGGAGGGATTGCCACAATTCCTTCCATCGCGGATCGCCCACTGGTTCTCTTCTTTTCTAAGATCAGTATGCCAATGAACAGGGCCATCGCAAGAGACCCTCCCAACAGATATGCTGTGCTTGGCAGCAGCCTAGCAGAACACGAGACGAAGAGAGCAAGCGATCCTGCGAAGAGGGAGGCCCAGAGCGCCTTGTTGTATTCGAAAACAGCCCTCCCTTCGAGTGGCCTCAGGGGGAAGGACGAGTAGTAAGCTGACATCGTTGTCAAGAGCAAACCTGCGTCCCCCACGAGCTCATACCCCAGCAACGTGAAGCCGTAGAACGGGATCATGAGCGCCAAATCACAGAGAATCTTCAGAGTTCCGATGAGACCGACACCTCTCGCGTCCAAATCGCCTTCGTAATCGGTTCTCCAAGGGGAGCCAAACGGCAGGAGAAACCCCAGCCCCGAGATGAGGAGAGCGACTAGCCCGTGGAGCCACACCTTGAGCTCGCAAAGGACATTGAGCATTTCCCCAATGATCAGAGTGACTGTCTCCTTGATGACGAGGAACAGGACGACCGTGATTAGTACGCTGGGCATGACTGACATGAGTTCGGATACGTTCAGAAACCCCGACAAGCCGTTCAGTTCGACATATGAGAGCACGACCACCAATGCAGTGGCCGAAATCACGAGAGAGAGAAGCCTACTGATCGACATGTATCTTTTGCGCCTCTTGACCTTCGCCTCCTTCCCGGTCACGTGTTTGAAGGTCTCCTCCGTGTAGAACTTGAGGAAGTCCTTGATCGAGTTGGGAAGATCAAGTCTGGACACGGCCGCGTTGAACTGTTGTCCCAATCCCGTCGCTCCTGCGGTAGCAGTCAACCCAGCGGAGACTCCAGCACCGATAGCCACGGCCACCGATGCCACCGGCAGGGACGAGGGCGACCTCACAGGTCCCTCCTCATGTGAGGGTGGAGCACCTGTCGTGTATGGACCCGAACTCACGTGGAAGGTATAGTTCGCGACCTCGCTTGCCAAGTCTATGTCCCAGAGTTGAACGCTGAAGGGGCTACTGCCGCCACTCTGGATGCTCGGTATCTCAGCGTCGTTCGCGCCAAGCGGTATTCCGAACCTGTCGTAGAAGTCAACTGCGACGTTGACACTCGTGGCCTCCTTGCTCCCCGTGTTTGCTACCTCTCCCTCAACAAGGAAATCGCCGTATTGATCTAGGCGAGACGAGTGGGAGAGTATCCTGAACTCCCTGTAGGGCGCATAGTCTGCCTCGATGCAAACAGGGGTCAGCTCATAGCTGACATCCTCGTCTATCATGGCCGAGTACGTGGCAAAGACCAGCTTGTCTCCCGGGATCATGACGCTAAGCGGAATCGGGTAGTATTCAGCTCCCATGATCTCCCCACTGGCATCATAGAAGGCCACATGGACGGACACGCAGTGAATGTTCTTCTTCCCCGCGTTCGTCAGCTCACCTATCACGGACTTGGATCCGTAGAACGATCGCAACCTGTGATCGAGGATGACTAGGTTCCTGTATGGTTGCTCCTCCGTAGTGGTGTACTTCAAGGAGATGTCATAGGCGTCAACCTTCGCGCTCGCAGCCTCATCTAGAAGAACGACATGGAAGGGAAGCTTGTCGCCCGGCCCGAGCAGGTTGTAGGGCGTCTTCACACCGTCCACTTCCCGGTATGTTCCCAACAGTGACTCGACCGGGCCAGCTGTTATGCGATCGCCCACTGCATCGTAGAAGGTCAGATCGACCCTGACATCTTTGATGTTTCCCGTGCCCGTAACCTGGATCACCCCAATCACGTGCAGGAAATCTCCCTCGTAGTGTCCGTCGATCTCGAAAGTCCCATGTTCTATGAACGATTTGTGGCTCACGACCTGAGCCTGTTCATTAGACCCCCTGACGCCGATCAACCAAGGGAGCGAAACCGTGATCAGAAGCAAGGCAATGACTGTGAAGACCACGGGGCATTTCATCGATGCTCGAAGCTGTTGCCATGCTGATGTCGGAGGTCCGCATATAAGCCTTGATGACTTCGGGAGTGGGTCGTACACGAGGTGGCATTCTTTCCCATTCGCAATCTACGACTGTGGAGTACAGCCACCTCCACTTGGATCTCAGCGTTGGCATGTCCTTGCCGCAAGCGATGTCCCGCGGATCTTGGTCGGCATCTGGGATAGGTCTTGCACTCAAATCCCTATTAGGGGAAACGCTGGCCTGAGGACATTGCCTCCCGGCGTTCACTTCGCAGGGGCCAGCTCCGTCGTGATGGCCGCCTTTTCGAACACGGGTTTCAGCAAATCAAGTGCTTCGCCAATAGCCTTCGCCCTGCTCTGTTGAAGGACCAGTTCCTTACCCAGTCTGCTTATCCTAAGCTGAGCCTCAAATTCCTTTTCCTTATCCTCGTTGGACTCTTTTTCTATCGCAAGCATGGCACGTTCTCTTCCCAGTTCCCTCTCGAGAAAAGACATCATTCTCTCAGACCGGCCACGTTCTTCCCCCAGTCTGTCCAAGCTCGACCTCAGCACCTTGGTCTTGAAGTCTAACAGAGCTACCAGCTCAGCCCTGGCTCGCTCCAGATCGGATTTCTCACTAGGAGATACGTTGGGACCTTCGATCAGATCTTTCGCCGTCTTGATCCTTGCCGCAAGGCTTTCCATTTCCGCACACATCTCCCCTGCTGATTCTATCTGTACGTCGTAATCGGATTTCCCACCCCTTCCACGTTCAGAAGGGTGCATCAAACGCACTGACTTCGCAATCTACTTAAGCCTTGCCACCCTCACTGTTCTTGAAACCTCCATTGGCAGCTTGAAATGGTCCCGTGCACGTATCGCCCTAAGGTAATGGGACAAGCCCACCGAAACAGCCGATCCTCTGAGAGGAATCCAGCTCATCTAATACCGCCAGTCTCCGATGCGGCCAGAGCTGTGGATTTGGATTCATCTGCACGTGGGGAAAGCTGAGGGATGAACCCACACGACGCCTAAGAGTGCTCTAAGTCTTATCATCGCGACGATTCCGGGACAAGTTGGTCAAAGACCGAAGGTCCAGCCAGATCTTGTAGACTCCTCCCGCTGGATCTAGTACGCCTCAATCTGGCCCTTTTCACATCATCTCTGGCTACTGGAAGTAGGTCGTACGCGTGATTTCGTATTCGCGGGCGTGCCACTACCAGAACCACGCGATGCACTTGGCAAGTATCTCCAACGCATGGTTGGTTACTATTCCCACGAACACTGCGAAAGCCATACTCGCGAGTGTACCCACAAGATAGTATTCCGCGAATGGTCTCTGTCTGTCTTTGGTGGACTCAAAGCGAATGATGGACTTAGCGGCGAAGATTATGGCTATCGCATCTGGCCGGCCAACGAACAAGAAAGTCAAAGCTAAGGTTCTTTCTAGGACTCCTATGATCTTGCCAGCGCCTTCGACACCTTCGTTCTTCAGGGCATCTCTTTGCTCCTTGGTGAATTTCACTCTGCCCAAGCAGAATTCCACGAAAACAGAACCAGCAACAGCACTGACTATGTAGCCGACGGTGTAGACGACCAGCGGAATCACGAGCTCGGCAAGAAAAGCGTTCATCTTGGGTCAACCCTCTTGATTGCTCTTCGCTCAGCCGGTCGAGTGCGTGTGGGAGCAGCGCAAGAAAAGTGCATCCTCTTGTCAACCCCACCTAGTTGACCGAACCGAGTAAACGTCCCGGGGTTGACCCCCAACAGATCGGACTAGCAAGGCTCTCAACAGAATCTCAGCGTCTCGGAACTCTGCCCATCCAGAGCGAGACAGGATATTCGAGATGGCCTGTTTTGTGACTCCCAAGTGCTTGGCTACCATCGTGTACTTCATGTCTGGACTGGCCTCGAGGATAGATATCACTCTTCTCTGCATCGGGGTCCAGTTGTTCGCTACATATAACATTAGCTCAACGAGAGTGTTCACTTCGACGAATGACTCGTGGGACTCTGGCTCGATCACGAACTCGACTCTCATCGTCTTGGCGGTAAGTACTGCATGTCTAGAAGCATGAAAGGCCTTGCCATCCATTTCCGTCGGTCTCATCCTGAGGTGAGACAGGCCACGCGGAGTGTTGATCCCACCCACGCCAACACCGTAGTAGAAAGGCACACCTAGTCTTTTCTTCAACAGTTTGAAGATATCCCACGCTACCTCAATCGATTGTGTCTTGAACACACCTTGGAATTCGTCACCCAAGGTGAATTCAAATGGGGCCAAGAGCACCTCAGAGTACAGACTGTTCAAGCGATGCAGGAGTTGCTTCGTCCTAGATTGCACCTTGTCTCTGTTAGCTAGTTTCCTTGATCCCTTAATGTCGACCGTGACCACGTAGACGTCCCCAGCTTTTCTGGACAATGTAAACCTCTAGGAGTTTACTCTCATATGTAAATCTTTAGGGGTTTACCCCCTTGGCCACCACACGACCAGCGCGCGGATTCAGGCATCTGGTCCTGTTTCGGGCATGTTGGCTGGGCTAAGGGCATCAAGAGAAGCCATGTCAACAGAGAGATTGTGGAGCCAAGGAGAAACGGAATAGTGTACGCATGCGAACATGGAGTGAAACCATTCAACGGCAGTGCCACAAGGACGCGGAAGAATCTGACGACGGCGGGATATGGATGAGAAGCGGAGAGGAAACTCGTGGATCTTGGTCGGCATCCTGCATTGGTCTTGTATCCCAATCCTTATCTTTCGCGCGTGCAAAACGCATCAGAGTCTGGACCGAACATGGAGGATAGAGGCCTCATAGGCATGCTCACCGCAGCGTTCATCATCTTGTTGGTGTTGACAGTCGCAGCCCCTTACTTACGATACAACAGGAATCCAAATGTGAAGAATCACTTGTTCTTTGGTGGGTGGGATCGAACCTACTATGTCCACGTTCCTCTCGCATACAACGGGTCGCATCCTGTCCCGCTGGTGATAATGCTGCACGGTGCAAGGGGGAGTGGACTCGCAGCCGAGATGCAAACAGGTTGGTCGGATCTGGCGGAATCCAATGACTTCATAGTCGCGTATCCGGACGGAGGTACGTGGTGGAATGTCTTCGATTTGGGTGGACCAAGCACCCTTCCCTTCGGGTTTGGCGCCGGTCCGGAACCGATCTCTCGAGACGATGCCGGATTCTTGCTGGCAATGATAGACGAGTTGAAGAGTGACTACGCAATCGACGCCAGCCGGGTCTACATGACCGGGTATTCCATCGGTGCCAGCATGACCATAACCTTCGCGTTCAAGTTCACAGACGTGCTAGCGGCCATAGCGCCAGTTTCGAGCGCATGGATGACAAACGATTCGATGTATAATATCGACCCTTACTCGGTGCCTCAACCGAAGGCGCCAATCCCGGTGTACCTGTGGCGCGGAGATCAGGAATCCTGGCCATCCCTTGAAGAGGACCAGTCCCAGATGCACTATTGGATAGCTCTCAATCACGCAAGCAATACGTCCACGACCGTGGTAAGTGGGAGCTACAAGACTGAGATCTACGTCGACGGAGATGCGGAAGTCCGCCACACTGAGATCGCAGGTCGGGGGCATGCCACCTCCTACGACCACACAACAGCGCAGATGATATGGTTCGACTTCTTTGTGAGATTCAGCAGAGAGGCGGGCCAGATCAACGAACAGCCTCCATCCGCTCAAGGATAGTCACGGCCCTCTCGTTTCCTCAACATGAACGGCCCTCATCTCATGACACTCGCACACGTGAGCGTTACAGGGTAGACTCGGAAGGCTTCACGCGCTGCAGGCCGCTGCGACAAATGATGTCAAGATCAGACAGGCTGAGGACAAGTTGGCTGATTTCCTGTGCAGAACGCAGTTGCGCTCCTTGAGATATCTGTACTTGAATGGTTGCTGGATGAGGAGCTTTGACCACAAACGATGGGAATATTGGGGCAGCTCCTCCGACCTGGGATGGGGCGCATGGTGTGTGGAATCTGGCTGGATGAACACTTGGATCTCCTCGGTCTTTGCGATGCGGATCCTTGACAGAACTCTTTTCAATCTATCGAGATTGAACGAATTCAAGAACAAATTCAGCAAGATCTTGCTAGAGATGCTCTAAGAGAGTACTCACTAGGCAGCAGTTCACGACTGAGCTCGTCGACAAACACTCCATTGGAATTTGTGGAGTCATTTTTCGTTCGTTCCACCTTGCTGCGCCGCATGCGGAGCGGGACTCTTGCGCAGGAAGCTCGACCACTTTCTGTCGTGATCGCCAGAACTTCTAGAGGGGCTTCTTCTTGTTGACGAGATCCGCGATCCTCCTTGCGTACTCTGGCAGAAGCCTGGGATTGGCCATCCGGTAGTAGGAAGTGTTCATCGCCGCCATCTCTTCTGCCCTAGCCGCTGAGTATTCGCTGCGCGCGTCGTATATGATGGATAGAATCGCATGCGAGTAGAATTCGTCGTCATTCACCCGAATCTGCTTCATGAACTCTGTCTCAGCCTGCTCGATGTCTCCGAGTTCTATGTACGCTTTCCCCAGTCGCGCGTGGACGTCGGAATGATCGGGATTCAGGCTTGCTGCCTCTTTCCACTTAGCTAGTGCTTCCTTCCACTTGCGATTGTTCCAGTAATCTGCTCCCTCCTTGATGTGCTGCTCAGCCTTGTCCACTACAGACAACTCTTCTTGATCGACTCCCAATAAATCAGCTCTTGACAACCCGGTCTTCTTGAGTTTCCCGCTCTCAGCCATTTTGAGCATACCCTCACGCCAATCACTCTTTGCCTTTCTGAAGGCATCCATGAGACCTTCCCTTACTTCTTCTCCTCCGATCTTCGCCAGTGCTTCAAGGGCAAGAGATCTCAGCAAATCTGTCTCCGATTCTGACTCGAAGATCTCTAGCAAGGGTTGGACGGCTCTCCTGTCGCCTAACTCTCCGAGCCTTACCGACGCCATCTCGCGAGGCGAAACCGCAAGCCCTCCTGTCGCTATGCTCGCGTCTCTCAGGATCTTGATGTTCGCAACGACCTCGTCCTCTTCTTGTGGTTCGCTTGCCATCTTTCCTACTACAAATAACCTCGGATTTGTATTAACCCTTTACCCCGAGGAACCGTGCACAGAGTGAAACGCTACAACGAAGATTCCTTGGGCACACATAAACAACTATGCGAGATTTCTCAACGGCATTCCTATCGGGGAATGCCAGCGGAAGCGTTTCGGCACGAGTGAGATTCGCAGGGAGCTTGGCTTGTTGCATATCGACACGAGAACCCAGAAGAAATCTCCTTGGGCCGAGTGCATACCAAGTGTGATAATCGAAAGAAATCCTTCTACCACTCCCGCGATTGTCTCCTATCTAGTCGTGTTTCTTGAAGGCAGTGTCTTGGGTTGGGTCACTTTGCCTTATCCATTCCATGAGCATCGCAGCGTGTTCCTTCTCCTCGTCTCTGTTGTGTCTCAGGATCTTGCTCAGCGATTCATCCTTCGTTGTCTCTATCCTTTCCTGATACCAGTTTATCGCCTGGAATTCTTCTATGAGTGATTGCCTCGCTCTTTCTAGGTCCAACGTCTTCGGACTTAGATCCTCCCTTTTCTCATAAGTTGGCATTTTCTACTTCATCTGATAGCGACACTCAATGACTTTGGATTAATACTTTTCTAGCCACGCGAACACACCTAACGCAGGCGCAACACACGCGTCCGGAGCACAACGGGGCGAGAGTCCTGGAACGTTCGCGTACGGCATCGGTTTTCGGCAGCAGGCGCGTCAATCGCCTTTCTGCTATCTACTGACCCGACTTACCTCTTCTCTCGCAATCTGTGTCCAGCGATCGAAGCGCTCGGGATGGTGTTCGCAAGTGTGGGTGTCTTTGAGTATCATCTCAAGCACGCAGCCGTGCTTCTGCGCCACCTCGATTGTGTGCCTGATGTAGCTTCGGATCGCTCCCTCATCAAATCGGCCCACGAGGTGCGCAGGTTGTGGCTTCCACGAGAAGATGTAGTCTCCCTTGAGTTTCTCCGCGCACTTGTCGACATCCGCAAAGGGCGAGATGGAGATGCGGCGGATGTTGGGGATGGTGAACACGTCATCGAGCTTTCGGGTGAGGTCTTCGCAGCAACCGTAGCCACTCAACCCAAACGGCTCCAACAGTCTCTTCTCATATCGCAGCGCGAATTCTGCGTGTTGTTTGGGACCAACCTGTGCCATCTCTTGCGATTCCGCACTGGCCCACATGTCGCACGGACGCACGCGGTCTGGATCAAATCCGGGCTTCGGCAGTTCACTCGTGTAGCCGTTGCCGCCTGAGCTCTGATAGGTGTTGTCGTTGTTCAGCGACAGCAGGTTCTGGCCTATGTACTGTTGCAGAATATGACGGTGACCTCCCTCCAAGAACGCCATGGCATCGCGGACCATCTGCGGCCGGAGGTGTATGTCGGTCATCATTTGCTTCAGTCCACGCCAGCCGGTGTACAGGTTCATTAGATGGAACGAGATTTGCGAAACTCCCCTAAGCTGAACGTCAAGTATGTCGCCGAACAACTCCCTCGCTTCTGCCAGTTTCTGCCCGGTCTCCTCTTTGTCGTAGACGATCTCCGGAAAGTGCAGCTTCTTCAGGTCAGATGGGCCTTGGATCACGGGATCGAAGGCCCACGCGCCACGTGCTGTGGGACTGGGAATATGTCGGGCTTCTAGCCCCCAACCAGAGTCACGGATCACTTTCTGGATGACCCACTTCCGTTCCACTATCATGTCGTCCTGGAAGTGCTCGTGACAGTAAATGCGAACGCGCAGTGTCCATTCCATGCGGCAGGCTTCTTCCCCCTTGCACCGAAGGCCCTTCTCGGTCAGCAACTCCTCCCATCCTCCCTCCGGGAAGACGAGCATCATAGGCCGAGTCTGTTCCAGATCGTTGTGCATTCTCCAGAGTTCACGACGTTCCGCTTGAATGGGGAGTGACGCGATCTCGGATACACGCCCGGCGAGATCCCGCAAGACAACACGATCCGGATCTGAGATCATCTTCCCGCCTCGAAAGTCGTTCAGGAGACTCATCCGTTGTGACCTATAAGACTTCAGAGCGATCGTTTGGGTTGCATGCACCAGCATGCGAACTCGCGGATTCTGGCCAAAGATTAAATCCCCTCGGATGGATTGCGATCCGATGGAACCTCAGAAGATCATTGGAGGCTTGAGTGCCGTCGCAGCATATCCATTCATAGGTGCATCCATCATCCTTTCTCCTTGGTTCGACCTCAGCAACAACGCACTGAGCGATCTGGGGAACTCAGCCCTTCATGCCTCAACCGCATGGATCTTCAACTTCGGCCTGATTCTCTCGGGAGGACTGGTAGCATGCTTTGCAGTTCTCATCTCGGTTCGACATCGTTCCCTGAAGTACCTGAGTTGGTCGATACCGACAGCGGCGGCAGGAATAGACCTTGCCCTAGTTGGCTTCTTTCCCGAAAACACAGGTTCGATACACTTCGTGGTGTCCGTGATACTGTTCTCCTTGATGGCTGTGAGCATGCTGATGTACAGCTACTATTCGCGGGCTTTGGGTTCCCCGAAGATCGGGGCGATCAGTCTGGCTTTCGGCATAGCCATTCCGGTTATCTGGTTCATAGGGTGGCCCTGGCACGGTGTGGCAATACAAGAGATCCTTTCCTGCCTCATGACATCTGCTTGGCTTCTCATGGTATCCAACAGCAACGTTTAACGCGCGAGAGGGAATTCTCGTAGAAGCCGAGCTCGAACGAGTGCTGCGCGAACTAGCACACAACGAATTCCAAGAGCCTTGCTTTCCACGGGATGGAAGTCTGAAACCTTATTTTCAACAGTGTGAGAGGTCAGAGGACGACATGGGAAAGGAGATGATGCTTTCCAGCGAGAGATGGCTGGCTGTCCTGAGAAGAAAGAAGCCTGACAGGATACCGATGGACTACTGGGCAACCGATGAGACGAGCCGGAATCTGATGAACTACTTGGGAGTTGGGACACTGGAAGGGGTGTACGAGAAGCTTCACATCGATCCTCCGGTGACAGTTCACTCTACATACATTGGCCCCCAAGTTCCTGAAGGAGCAGATGTCTTTGGATGCAGGTTCGAGAGAGTTCACTACTCGGCTGGAGTCTATGACGAGTGTGTCTTTCACCCACTAGCACGATATGGATCCGTAGGAGAGATAGAGAGGAACTACAGATGGCCGGACGTTGATTGGTATGACTACTCATCAATCCCGGAACAAATCAGAGGTAAGGAAATGCATCCGATCAGAGGAGGAGGCTCGGAGCCATTCCTCACTTACAAGTACTTGAGGGGCCAAGAACAGGCATTCAAGGACCTAATCATCAACCCGGACATAGTTGAGTATTGCATGGGCGCGCTGTTCAATCTCTCTTACGAAAACACAAAGAGGATCTACGAGCAGATTCCGAACAAGGTGATGATCACCTATGTGGCAGAAGATCTCGGGGGACAGGAGGACTTGATGTATTCGCCAGAACACATCAGAAGATTCCTCATCCCCGGGATGAAGAGGATGATTGACCTGGCTCATGGAGCGGGAGCTTTCGTTTTTCATCACTCTGATGGAGCGATAAGGAGGATCATACCAGATATGATTGAAGCGGGAATCGATCTCTTGAATCCGATTCAGTGGCGATGCAAAGGAATGGAGAGGGAAGGGCTGAAAAGGGACTTCGGCAATAAACTGATCTTCCATGGGGGAGTTGACAATCAACAGACACTTCCCTTTGGCACGGTAGATGATGTCCGGCGAGAGGTGATCGACAACATCAGGATTCTTGGCGAGGGCGGAGGGTACATCCTTGCACCCTGCCACAACATCCAATCGATAACTCCGCCGGAGAATATCGTTGCGATGTATGAGACGGGCTATGAGCACGGATGGAACTAGCCCGGCAGGATCATGGACTGGCCCGTTGAAGCATGTCTTGCGTGCGGCAAGCTCAGGAGTCTCTTCATGATGGTTCCAGCTCATAGCTTCCTATGTATTGGTCTCTTTCTGCATGTGATGTGGAGATCGACCGCTTCCGGAAAAGCGATTTAAGTTGTGTCCATGTCGTAGGGGCTATGAGGAAGCTCAGGGTCGGCATAATCGGAACTGGGAACATCGCCAAGGTAGCGCACCTGCCCAACTACAAGAAGCTCGAGGACGTCGAACTCGCTGCCTGCGCTGACATTGACCTCAAGGCGGCCAAGGCGGTTTCAAAGGAATACAAGATCCCTCACTTCTACAAGGACTACAATGAGATGCTTGAGAAGGAGAGCCTGGATGCCGTCAGTGTGTGCACGCCGAACGTCGTCCACAAGGATCCGACCATAGCCGCGTTGAAGGCCGGGGTTCACGTGCTGACCGAGAAACCGATGGCAGGAAGCCTGTCGGGAGCAAGACAGATGTACGAAGCGTCAAAGAGATACAAGAGGATACTCATTGTTGGATACCAGACGAGGTTCAGGATAGACCTGAACTCAATCAAGGATTTCGTGCAAGCAGGAGAACTGGGAGAAGTGTACTACTCGCGCGCTCTCGCCCTGAGGAAATGGGGTGTTCCAGTCAGGCCGACGTTCATCGACAGGAAGCTCTCCGGAGGCGGTCCGCTCCTGGACATAGGGTGCTATGCGGTTGACATGATCATGTACGTCCTGGGATTCCCTGCGCCCAAGACGGCGTACGCGGTGACATACGACAAGATCTGCAAGGATCCATTGATGGCCAAGAAGGAAGGCTGGGGCGGACACTGGAAGCCGCAGAACTTCAATGTCGAAGACAGCGCGTTCGCGTTCGTCAAGTTCAGAAACGGCATGACCATGCTCCTCGAAACGAACTGGGCGTCTTTCTCCCCTGCGGATGTCTTCAACATAGTCCTGCTCGGAACGAGAGGCGGCGCTCAGATGACTCCCCTTGAGCTCTACAAGGACATCCTGCGGAAGAGGGTGGTCATAAAACCCCACGACGAAATCAAACAGCCTGACATATATGAGCAGAGGATCTTCAAGTTCATTGAGTCCGTGAAGAAAGGCAAGCCACTGTTCTGTCCTGCGATTGAGGGCCTCAAGGATCAGGCGATTCTGGAGGCAGTGGGTCGGTCGGCCGAACTCGAGAAAGAAGTGGAAGTCGAGTGGGATTTCTGAGGCCCCACCCGCTTGCGCGCGTGAAGAAGATGGGACACAACGCACACAATAGCACGCCATTCATGTTAGAGTTCCTTTCAGGAATTCATGCTGAGCCAAGGGCTTGAACCAGATGTGATGTGACGGTCGGTTCCATTAAGTGACAAAGCGGTCATCTGTGTGCTCCTCTAAGCTCATCCAGTTCCCTCAAACCCTCTTGCGTCAAAGAATAGTATCCGCCTTCATATACGACCAGATGTCCTTGACCGATCAGAGTCGTCAGCTCTTCCGCAAGTTCGTCAGAATGAAGACCAAGGTCTTTCGCAATCTGGAAAAAGCTGGGCGTATCATTACCCGCTATGTACTCCAATATCCTCGATCTCAGTTCTACTCCTTCTTTTCGCACGGTTCTTTCACACACTCACAATGTCACTCGGAGGGACTTAAACTGTGTCGAGGGATTCCTCGCGCCGACCACTGCACTTGAACTTCTTCACTGACCCGCCAATCAAGCTCCCTCTCCTCCTTCCTCTGGATCCTGAAGCGAAGGCTTAGCCCCTACAGTAGTGCCGCTCTTCACCGATCTCGTTCAACGGAATCATTGCCATCGTTCCGCTCTTGGACGAGATCAAGCCTGCCTCGAGGACTTCCTGAACATCCCTAGAGAACTTCGGGCTACACATTCCCTCCACTGGCTTGTTCTCCTTGATTCTGGTCAGGAAGTATTCCACCGCGTTTCTCTCTCCCTGCGGCAAAGGGTCCACCTTCATGGCCTCGCCTTCTTGCTTGTCCTTGGTGAAGATCATCATTTCTTGCGGCCCGAGAAAGATCGATCCCTTGGTGCCGTAGATCACTGGGTCCACTGGAATCCTGCCTATCTGACTCCAAGTACCTTCTATCGTCGCAGTGCCTTTGTCGTACATCATGACCACTATCCCGTTGTCATAGCTCGGAATGAAGTCTTTGACGAAGTTGCCAGCAGTCCCGAACACGCGTTTCGGCATTCCCATCAACGACACTGCTAGCGCAACACCGTAGCAGCAGAAGTCCAAGTATGCTCCCGCGGCCTCCTTCTGCCCCATCCACTGAAAGCAAGAGCCCGCGTAGTTCTCCCTCTCGCATGAGTTGTGGCCCACCCGTGTCCTTATGTGGAAGATCCGACCAATAACCCCGTTCTCAATCAACTCACGGGTCTTCCTGTAGGCCGCGGACCACACGGTGGGCCAGTTTACCATGAGCTTGACTTTGTACTTCTCAGCAGCTTCAAGCATTCCCTCTGCATCTTTCAGGCCGTAAGCCATTGGCTTCTCCACCATGACGTGCAGACCTTTCGATGCGGCCAACTCAGTCACTGGAGCGCGGAGGATGTGGTCAGTGTAGTTGAAGACCACATCGATGTCCTCCTTATCCAACATCTCACGATAGTCACTGTATGTCTTGGTAAGGTTGTGTTCTCTCTCCAACCTTTCCCTATCAGAATCCCGCGTTGGCTCGTCCAGTGATGCAGCACAAAGAGTCCCGAGGTTGCCCTCCCTGAGTGATGTGAGGATCTCCCAGACATGCGGATGCGCAACTCCAACCAATCCAACTCGTAGCTTTTCCCCCAATCCGATCTCCACCGATTGCACCGTAGTCCGACTGGGATATATATACCCAAAGGAATGACCACAGAGTCATCGTAGTGAGGGTTCTCTCGGATTCTGGATCCACCTAGGGAACGCGTCAGTGTGAAGGCATAATAGCACTGCACTAACAAGCCGCCTTCATGGAAGAGAGGATAGCGGGGATAGTTCCGCACCTTTCGAAATCAGCTGGCTATGCCAGGTCGCGTCAGTACACGCTCATTGCAACTGACCGGCGATTGATCGTGGCCCAGTTGACAGCTCAGATGATGGAAGAAATCAAAGTCCAGTCAAAGATCAGAGCACAGCAAGGAAAGAAAGGATTGTTCGGAGGACTGCTCGCCGGAAAAGTCTTGACTGCAGGTGATATCATCGAATACACAAACAAGTACTGGGGCATGACTCCAGATCAGATCATCGTCGAGACTCCGGGAAACCTAGCCGTGGAAATATCGAGCGTATCTGTAGCCGCGGTGGAGCACAAGCAGGAGGAGCCTGACGAGGACTCAAGCATAGGAGTGGACTATTACGTTCTCGATCTAGTGACACCGCAGGGCGACTATTCCTTCAACTTCGACGCAGACCCTCAGGACATGAACGTGCTTAGGAGTGTTTTGGGAGAGAAACTGGTTGGTTTTGGCAGGTCCCGTCCAATCAGGCCAGTGAGCACTGGGTCCACATTCGAGCAGGGCTTCCCCCCACCGCCTCCACCGGGTCTCCCTCCCCCGCCATAGCGCGGGGCAAGGACTGTAGAGATCTACCATCGGTCGCGCGTCAGAGATGACCGACGAGAAACTAAGGCTCCCTAAGTGCTTGTGTGAAACCCATCTTTGGCGCCGTGCCGTAGTGCACTACCACAAGTACGGAGGCTCAAGGACCGCTCGTAATGTTGCAGGAGGCCCTATTTCTACTTACCGCAACAGTCCTTGGTCTTCTTTCCGCTTCCACATTCACAGGGCTCGTTTGCCTTTGACTTCTTCTTTCCCTTGCTTGCTGGCATTCTCTCTTCCTAGATGGACGAACTCGATTCAGCTCTTAAGTCTTGTGGCGGCGGGTTCTGTTAACTCTGCGGCTCATTCAGAGTCTTGCTAGCTCGGCCTCAACGGCCGGTCAAGGGATTTCTAGGTAGGCTCGGTTCGCGCCCGGGTTGAAGTACAAGCTCCACCCTTTGTCCTTCAAAAGGTCGGTCCCAACAAGGCTCGGTATGGCCTCTACCTGTTCCAATGTCTTGCTGTCCATCTTCGTAGGCACCAACACATTCATGGATGGCACCTCCACGCTGAGCAGTCTGCCATCCTCCTTCCTGAAATACAATGCTACCGTTCCGATGTTGTGACGGAGAAATGTAACCAGCCAAGCCAATGGTCGGGCCGCTCCTCATCCTTGAGAGGGGCAACCTAGTGCTCAGTGCATCCTTGGGCGAGAGCACTGTGAACGGGCTCCCTGTGTCCACAAGCGCGTCAATTGTGACATAGAGGGGAGGCTGAAGAATGCTGAATGTCACAAAGGGCAAATACCCATCTGCGAATCTTCTGACAGTGCAAGGTATGTGGGTCATCTGACCCGCCTAGAGAATGAATGAGATGCCCTTGGGCGGGATGGCTTCGATGAGGAAGAGCGATGGATCCTCTCCTCTTGCCTGTAACTTGCTCATGAGATCGTCCACGGTCTCAGCCGCCTCAACAACTCCCTGATCCTTAACGGCGAAGACCTTGCCTTCGTACTTCTCCTGAAGCTCATCATAGCTCTCGCTGACCCACTGGCTGTCTTTCTGGGCCCTCTCCAACCGTTCCAAGAGTTGTGTTTCTTTCATTTGGCGTTCAAAGGAGTGGAGAGCTTTACCATATTTAAGACTTGTCTGGATAGCCTGGACTGGCGTAGCTCCAATAGGACATCAGCAGGAAGGAGGGAGGGGTTCAGTAAGCCAGGCGCGACAGACAAGACACGAGCAGTGGCAAGGAAGGCTAGTGCCTCGATGCCTATGCCTGTGCTGGAAATGTCGCAGTATTGTTGGGCACCAGTCACCAGTTGCTTCTTGGGAGAGGCCAGCGGGTCGGGCGAACTGGCTCCTGATCTCAGCGCGCTCTTTAATACGGATCCCGACATATCATCTTCGGTGGAGAAGGACTGGTTTCGTTCAATCTCGGCTCCAGAGTTATCATAGATAACAAGCCTGAACGATTCCTGCATGGTCCGGCAGCTGTGGCAGCTCCCAACGGGGATTGGCTGGTCGCGTACCAAGACAGCCTAGACGACCCGGGACGGGATTCTTTCATAAATCAGATGCGGAGTCGTGATCAGGGGAGGAGTTGGCGGCAGGACAGCATCGCCTACGATGAACGTGACAAGCGAGTCGGATCCCGCAACCCTGCATTTGGTCTGACGGCGGACGGCAAGATCATCCTCGTGATTCAACGAGCAAGCCCGGATGAGAAGCTGCCACATCCTGAAAGCCTGCTGAACAGCACATACTGCATAAGCTCCGACAACGGAAAAGGCTACGAGTACATGGGATACGTGGATCCTATCAGACCAAGAGGACATTTTGGCTCCTCTTCCCACATTCTCCTGCGGGACGGACTTCTGTACATGATCGCCTACAGTCTGGATGGCATCATCCTGTACGTGAGTGAGGACAACGCCTCAAGTTGGCGGAGGAGATCCCTGGTGTTCCAGCCATCCGAGTTTCACGAGGATCCGTGTTACCCCACGGTAGTTTTCCGGCCAGACGGCAGCTTGCTCTGTCAATGCCACTTGGACAGAGCGATGGAGAACTACCAGAAGGTCAGCAAGGACAATGGGTTCACCTGGTCAGAGTCGAAACTGGCAAACATTCGCCTCCGTCACCCGGTCCTCGCATACGTTGGGGGCGCCCTAGTCGCAGTCGGCAGACTGATGCCGGTGAGGTTGCGCACGGGGTTCTACCTCTCGGCTGACGATGGGGAAGATTGGACAGGTCCGTTCGACTTGGCCCCTGATCTTCCAAATGGGGGAGGGGGTTATACGGCGGTGATGCCCTTCGGAGACAGAGCATTCATCGCTTTCAGCTACTGCATCCAGCCCGCTCGAGATGCATATCCCCAAGCGAACTCTATATTAGGCGTCACGTTGAACGATGTCTCCATATGAGCAAGGGAGAACCGCGCACGATGAAGTGCCACGATTGTGACACGCGTTTGGGCTGAAGACACAATCTGATACTCCACTCTCGGTCTTATCAGATTGCACGCACTTTGTTCTACCCCTGCAGTACGCACAATCTCAGCTGAAGTAAGAAGTCCTAGGCCAAGTCTTATAAGTAGAATCTGCAATATCCCTTCTGTCCGTTGGGGATTAGCCGCGAGACACTGCCGCCTCCGCCGGCCTCAGGCACTACGCGAGCGTTCACCACAGTTGGCGTTGTTCTCCTGCTTGTAGATGCGGTCCTTTTCGGAATCGTACTGTGGGAACGGTACCCTGCCCACTACTCCCTTGAAGACGAAACCAAGACCTTCACGGTGACCTCATCTTTCCTCTTCGAGCCTCGGCTCGTGATCGAGGTTTCGTACAAGTTCGCAGTGATGGGGATCAACGTGGTATTCACTGATGTCGAGATATCAGACAGCTCAGGAGCAGTCTGGACGCATCGGTTCGAGCTGAGGTCGCCTGGTGTCACCGTTGAGACGAAGTCCGATAATGCCTACGTGGATCTGTCTCCAGGGATCTACTCCGTCAGCAGCAGAGGTGCTCCGACAGAGGTCGATCAGCAGTTCTTGGCATTGCCCGGCCAGTTTCTGGCCTATGGCCTTGTGCCCGCGCTCGCGATAGTCTCTGTCGCTCTTCTGTCATATGCTGATGAACCCGACAAGCTAATCTCGGAGATCAGGAGAGACTTCACGAGCGTTACGGGGCTGCTGAAGGGAGTCGTCGTGCTAGGTGTCGTATGGGGGATATTGATCCTTCTGCAGGCCTTTGTGATAGCGAGTCTGCATGAGGTCCTTAACCTCATCATCCTGTTTGCGATCCTAGGAGTCGTGGTGGCAATCTATGAGGCGCTCAAGAAGATGGGCGGCAAAGTGAAAGACAGGCTGTCCGCCTAACGCGCGACGCACGCGAGCTCCCGTGGGAACCAAACGTCACTCTAATAAGTCCGGTGCACAAACGGGTCGGTGAGAAGACAATGGAAGAAAGAGTCAACCCATGGGAAGTGTTCAAGAACGAAGAACCTGAAGTCGTGAAGGCTTACCAAGAAATGATGAGACACGCGAACAAGAACAATGCTCTCAACAAGAAGACAGCGGCACTGATCCATGTTGGGATATGCTCGACCATACGAGAAGCAGGCGCGCTGCGTCATTTCGTCAGTCAGGCATTCGAGGCCGGAGCAACGAAGGAAGAAGTGGAAGCAGCTGCGTTGCTAGCTTTCTCCGTGGGGGTTTCGTCCGCTGAACTGAGCATACCCATAGTCCTCGACCTTGTGGGGAAAGGCCAACACAAGTAGTACTCACCCAAGGGCTTAAGATAGTAGAGCGACCTACGTGAACGAGGAAATGTCCCGCGATGACCTAGCAAGGCTTCCCTTCATGAACCAGAGGTTGGGCATCGAGGAGAGGGTAGCTGACCTGCTGAAACGATTGACCCTGAAGGAGAAGTTCTCACTATGCGCCGGCAAGAACCTTTGGTCGACGAAACCTGTAGAACGACTGGGCATCAAGGGGTTTAGGATGAGCGATGGTCCCAATGGGCTCGGCGCGATTCTATCCGTGTTCAAGAAGGGCACGTACTTCCCCGCGAGCATCTGCCGGACAGCCACGTGGGATCCTGACCTCTCGAAACAGTTCGGAGCAGCTCTGGCCCAGGAGGAGCGCTCGATCGGGTATCAAATGGTTCTCGCCCCCGCGGTCAACATCGATCGAACTCCGCTCGGCGGGCGGACGTTCGAGTATCAGACGGAGGATCCGTACCTGAACCGCAAGATGGCGGTTGCCGTGGTGCAGGGGATCCAAAGCCAACGCGTCGCTGCATGCGTGAAGCACTTCGCCTGCAACAACCAAGAGACCAATCGCACGAAGGTCAGCTCGCAGGTCAGTGAGCGTGCGTTGCGGGAGATCTACTTGCAGGCCTTCGAGGCTGTCGTAAGGGAGGCGGATGCATGGTCGGTGATGGCGGCTTACAACAAGGTCAACGGGACCTACTGCTGCGAGAGCCATGACCTGCTGACAGAAAGGTTGAGAAACGAATGGGGTTTCAGGGGCTTCGTCGTTTCGGACTGGTACGCGGTAAATCCGACGACCAGCACTGAGAGCTGCGTGAACGCGGGGCTCAGTCTGGAAATGCCGGGCGGAGGCAGTAGGTACAATGAGAAGGCACTGCGGGCAGCATTCGAAGCGGGCAAGTTCAGCGAGGACGCACTCGATAGGAACCTGACCGGCCTGTTGAGAGTGATGTTCCTCGTAGGTCTTTTCGATGACGAGAAGACCCTGCCTGCTGGAAGTCGAAACACTCCTGAGCATCAGGCGTTGGCCCGGAGGATTGCGGAAGAAGGCATCGTCTTGCTCAAGAACGAACGTGACGTGCTGCCACTGAAGATCGAGGAGGTCAAGAAGATCGCGGTGCTAGGGCCGAACGCGGACAAGAAGATGGGGTTGAAGGGAGGCAGCTCCATGGTCAGGCCGCCCTACGAAATCACTCCGCTCAGGGGCCTGAGGGAACGATGCGGTGAGAAGGTGGAAATCGTGAGGAACCCTGCCGAAGCAGACGTAGCAGTAGTTTTCGCTGGGCTGTCCCAAGGCCTGCTCAAGGGGATTGACACAGAAGGCGAGGACAAGAAGAGCCTCGAGCTACCGTCCGATCAGGTTACGCTGATCAACAGCACCGTAGAAGCGAATCCGAGGACAGTCGTGGTTTTAATCAACGGTAGCCCAGTGACGATGGACGGCTGGCTCAAGAAGGTGCCGACCGTGGTGGAGACTTGGTACGCGGGGCAGGAGGCTGGCCATGCAATCGCGGCAGTACTGTTAGGCGACGTGAACCCCTCTGGGAAGCTACCTCTGACGTTTCCGAGAAGGCTCTCGAATTCCCCCGCACATGCATCGGAGAGAACCTTCCCCGGGGCAGAGGAGGTCTACTATGACGAGGGGGTCTTCGTTGGCTATCGCCATTTCGACACGAGAGGCACAGAACCGTTGTTCCCGTTTGGACACGGACTATCGTACACCAAGTTTGCCTACGCGAACCTGAGAATCAGCGGCATGAAGGTATCAGCCGATGTGACTAACACAGGAGATCGTGCTGGCGCGGAGGTGGTCCAGCTCTACGTGCATGACTCTACCTCGAGCGTGGAACGCCCCATGAAGGAACTGAAGGGTTTCGAGAAGGTGCACCTGGACCCCGGACGGACGGAGACTGTGACATTCACACTCACGGAGGAAGACCTTTCCTTCTGGGATGAGAAGACGGGTCACTGGACCGCCGAGGCAGGCGAATTCGATATCCTTGTGAGCAGCTCATCAAGAGACATCCGTCTACAGGGTGAGCTGGAGTATGTGGAATGAGCTTCCGCTCACAGGATGACAACTTTCGTCATTCCCTGTCCAACACGTTGAATATGTTGACCGCAATGACGTCTGGCATGATTGGTCCCCCACCATAGGTGCCGGTTGTGGTGTGGTGGGCGTCATGGAAGAGAGCGTCCCAATCTCCGCTCTTGACCCGATCCAGTGAAAGAGCAGTGTTGACTGTGTTCTCGTGGTCGATCATCCATCTCAAGACGGCGATGGTGATGCCTCTCTGGTAGCGGTGCCAGTCAATCTCTGGATCGATCTCTCCCCAGTCTATGCCCAGTTCAGCAGACTGGGCGAAGGTTTGCAGAACCTCCCATTGAACTTGTCTGGCCACCCAGTCTGAGAGCCACCAATCAGTCGCGCAGAAGCATGGTTTCGTGTTGTACATCTGGGGCAATCGATATGGTTCCCACAGGTGGGTGAAGGGAAGCAACGAACGGATCCAGCGAATCGCCTTCTTCAGGTAGCGTGGATCCTTGAAAACCTTGTAGCCGAGATAATAGGCGATGGCTGCATGACCAGCAGCCAGCAGGTTCGGGCTGTGCAGAGGGGTCTCCCACCAATCGCCGCCTTCAGGACGCTTCATAGGCAAGCAGTAATCCAAAGCTTTCTTGGCAGCCTCACGGAACGACTTCTCACCAGTCATGTCGGCCAATATCAACAGATCGATCGCAGGCTGAACACATAGATCTAGGGCAGTATCGCCCTTCTTCCCCAAAGGCTTCAACGTTCCGTCAGAAAGAGCGGAGTGGTCCGGGAAACTATGTCTGCCGTCTGGTTCGAATGGGAAGGAGCCATCTTCCCTCTGATAGGACAGGAGTTGGCGGCCGTATTCGAGCCGTTTCTCCGGGCTCCAGATCTTGAATCGTCTAGAGCCACCCCAGACTTCATAGGTCTCATATGTGGGCTGTCCTCGAACCCATTCCAACTTTTCAGCCAAGCCCTTGGCACTCTCGCGGTCGTGACCATCTTTGATGTAGCGTTCCATAAACAGGGGTTCCGCCGGACTCGCCGCGCCATTTCCCTCGCGGTTCATGCCCCAGCCCTTGCCTTCATACCAGAGGTTGCTGTTGTAGGCACGGGCTATGCGGTCCAAAGCTTCGGAAAGCGGATAGCGTGGCTTCGGCGGTTCAGGCAAACCATGCCGCTTGACCCAGTCTATCATCACGTCCAAGCTGTCGCCTTCGACCAGAAACACTTCTGCTTCAAGCTTGATGGTGCTATTTGTGCGTAGCTCCAATGGCGGGTCGGCTTCCAAGACGTTCTCTTCTGCACCCCAAGCAACGCTTGGAAGCATCAAGCCCATGATGTGGTCGTTCTTCCGGTCGATGAAGTTCGGCGAAGCGAATACCGGCTGAGGATAGGGCCGATCTGGCGCGAAGTTCGCCAACGGGTCCCAAGCTAAGCCGATGCCAGTTCCATCATGGCTCAAAGCCATGAGTCCCGCTGCCACTTTGAACGGATGAGGAACAACACGTAGGGCCCATGGATGCTGGAACCAGTCGGTGCCGCTAGACCACTCATTTCCGACAAGCCACTCAAGGCCCGGAAAGATCCCATCGTCCTTCGCTGCGCCGAAACTGTCAGCACCAACTTCGAGCCATGGTCCCCGAAGATAGCTCATTTCCAGTATGGCCAGAAGCTTGAACTCGTAGGTCATCCTCAGGACCGGGGATTCAGGATCTAACGTGACTGTCACTTTTCCCTCGATGGCCGGCTGAGTGAAGGGTAGTTTGAACCAACTCTTGAAACTTGAGGTTCCAGCCATGTCGCTCAAACTCGTCAACGTCACAGGGAAGGTGAGACGCTGACCAAACTCACCCTTCTCCAACTCATACTTCTGAGCTTCCATGCGCAGCGGAATAGCCAGACCGGGAAGCTTGACCTCGCCGAAATGGTCCAGCACGGCAATCAGCTGGCCAGTCGCGTTGAAGATTTCAGCCCAACCCCAACCTGTCAAACGTTTGTGGATCTCGACACGCATCTTGAAGTTGCCAACCTTGACAGTCTCGCCACCGTAACTTGCATCCTCATAGATCGGCAATAGAGTGTCCTCCTTCAGACGCACAATACATCCTTTGTCTATATAAGGCGCCGCTTTCTAAAACACAGACCCAGCACCTGCATTGACGTCCTTTGCGGCCGGTGGAATGGGTATTGCGATTCCCGTTCTGCCCAGCCTCTTGGACGAGCGTCGGCAATGGCAAATCGGAATAGGCCTGCGCGCCAAGAAGCCATTTAAGGCAACGGCCAGTCGAATTGATCGGTCAACATGGTGAAGATAGCCACTGGTAAGGGCTTCGAACTCGAACTCCCCGAGAGCTATGACAAGATGAAGCGGGAAGCGGAAGAGACCATAACGGAGATATTGGGGGACAAACCAAAGGCTCTGAAACTCTGGAAACTCATGCAACAGGACGCTGAAGTGAATGCGGATTGGGACATGTCCAACTACATCGCCGTCGCTAAGCTCCATTTCAACGACCACGGCGAGATTCACATGAAGATAGTTGCGGCGAATGCGCTGAGAATGCTGAAGTTGCTTGATCAAAGCGGCGTCGTCGGCGACTTGGTGAAAGAGAAAGCAGGAGACATAGATGATGACTACCTCGTGGTCTTGGCAGGAGGGCTGCTGCACGACATAGGAAATCAAGTACACAGAGTCGATCACAACCTGCATGGTGTGTATCTGGCGATACCTCTGTTGGATCGCCTTCTGCCCGAGATATACGAAGACCCCGAGATCATGTACGAGATCCGCGGCCACATACTCAACTGCATCTACTCACATGAATATGATGTGCAGGATCTAACCATAGAGGCAGCTCTCGTTGGGATAAGCGATGGGACGGACATGACAAAGGGCCGAGGGAGAATGGCGTTTGACAGCGGAAATGTGAACATACACACGGTTTCGGCCCTCAGCATTGAGGAAGTGAACATAACCCAAGGCAAAGATTGCCCGGTCGGGATATTCATCAAGATGTCAAACAGCGCGGGGATTTTCCAGATCCAAGAAACCCTCTTCAAGAAAATCGTCGGCGGACCCATGGAGCCTTACGTAGAGGTGATTGCGGAGTCTAAACCTGACGAGCCGACTCAGGACGAGAGAATCGTGCATCGAGTTGTGTTGCAGGGCAGAAAGTTCAAGGCCCTCTGAACAGATCCATCAAAGCCATCTGGTGCAGCCCTGACAAAGCCTCAACTCTGACCCAAGTACCGCGTGACGCGTTCGGCAGATTCTCGTTCCAAGGCTTATATTCAGTTGCCGGCTAGACCGCGACAATGGCCGGCATCTGGGACAGGATGAAGCAGAGGGCCGAGGAAGAGTGGGAGAGAAAGATCCTGAACGCAGCACAGAAGAAGACACCGGCCGAGATAAGGATAGGATATGATGTCTGGACAAGAGAGCACTGGGTCTATGTGAACGACACCAAAGTGCACATGGCCAACAGCAGGGATGATTCGGAGAAGTGGATGTACAAGATAGCACAGTTCCTCAGAGAGAAAGAGTATGACGTTAGAGAAATGGGAGGCTTCAAACTTGCGGCAAGCGACATCGGAGCCATCACAGTGGATGAACATAATCCGCCGCCGGCTCCACCACCCCCCGATCCGCCTCCTCCCCCACCATAACGCGCGATGTGAGCTCGCATCTCTTGAGATATGACCTCCTAGAAGGCGACTCCGATTCAATACACCGCGTTTACAGAAGGCCTGCCATTCCAGTCCCTCAGTCAAAGAGACTAATATCGGCCGCACCAATCTTCTGGGCAGCGGAATTGCGAGTCGCAATCAGGGACTTCACCGTGAAGTGGATCGGATACGAGAGCGTCTTCTCTGGGCTGAAGGATCTGGGGTTGGATAGTTTCGAACTCTACTTGGATAGGGAACTCAAAGGAGCCAAGTATAGTGACATGGGCCAGGAGGTCTCACTCGGCTTTGACATGTCCTCGCCGCAGAAAAGGCACGAATTGTCCAAGAGACTGAAAGACGAAGGTCTGACCGTATGTGCCATACTCGTGGAGAACGACTTCGCCCGACCTGATCTGGAGGCTGAGGTGAGATGGGTGGTCGACGCCTGCAATGTCGCACCGGACATAGATTGTGATACGGTGAGGATTAACCCTCCGATGAGAATTGAAGAGGGCGTCCCGGAAGACGAATACGTGAAGACGACGATCCGGTGTTGCCAGGACATACTGGACAGAACGGAACAGACGGGCGTTTCTCTGGCGATGGAGAATCACGGCCTGATGGGCAACAGGCGAGAGTTCCTCAAGTCCGTGTTTGACGGCCTTGATTCAAAGAGGATGGGACTGACCCTCGATACGGGCAACCTCTTCTGGTACGGCCACCCTTGGGAGACGGGGTACAGCATCATCCAGGAATTCGCTCGACGCGTGAAGCACGTGCATGTCAAGAACCTATCCTTTCCGGAAGAAAGGAGGAACAGCAAGCGCGAACCTGGCGAGGGTTGGCCAGACTCCGCGGCGACAATACACGAGGGCGATGTCAACATCGGCAGGATAGTCAGAGTTCTCAGAGCGGCCGAATATGACAAGGACCTTGCCCTTGAGGACGAGTCGCTTGGCAAGTTCCCGCGCGATCAGAGGATAGGAGTAGTCAAGCAAGATGTGAGCTTCCTGAGGAAGCTCTTATGAACGCCCTGCGAAGCCACTGACTCGAACCTACCGCACGTGTCTCCTGTGGATCAAGGACGCCTTTCTATAGGGACCTGTAGATCTCAGTCTTGCTTTCTTCTTCCTCTCGATCTCTCTTCTGATTCTGCCCTCCTTGTCCTGCCTTTTCGCCATCCCTCTCAACGTCACCTCTAGTGCTTGGCCCTCACGCCGTGTATCCGTTGACTATGGGCATCTTCCATCCGATGCCGAAGGACTTCGGTGTTATCTTGATGCACGGGGCCGCCTGCCGCCTCTTGAACTCCGCTCTCCTGATCCTGTTGAACGTGTCTTCGACGACATCTTCCGGGTAGCCTGCGCTGATTAGATCCTCCTTGCTCCGGCGATGTTCTATGATCTCATCGACCAACGGGCTGACAATGTTGAAGTCAAAGGGGTCCACTTGCTGTTTTCTGAGCTCAGGTGATGGCTTCTTGACGAACACGCTTGTTGGGATTATCTGTCTTCCCTTCATCTCGTTGAAGTACTGCGCGATCTTGTAGACATCCAGCTTGCTCACGTCACCAAGTGCACCGATCCCGCCAGCCATGTCGCCGTACAGTGTGCAGTAGCCCAAGGCGAGTTCAGTCTTGTTGCCCGTGTTGAGCACCATTATCCCTAGTCCCCGCAGTCGGTTGGAAATGTCCATCAAGCAGTTGCCTCTCACCCTTGGTTGTATGTTCTCGTCTGCCACAGGATCGTCCTGCTCCATGCTTGTGCCGAAGTGTCGCCGCACTTCCTCCAACGGCTCGCGTAGAGTTTCTCGATAGGAATCCAATACCGGTTGAATTCCGAATCTGATAAGGCAGATCCCGAGGTTGTGAGCTAACTCCTCTGCATCAGCCTTGCTGTGGTCGCTTGAGAACATGGACGGCATCGACACGCCTATCACGTTCTCGTTTCCGAGAGCTTCGACAGCTATGCATGCACTCAATGATGAGTCTATGCCTCCGCTGAGTCCAACGATGGCCCTTCTGAAGCCAGTCTTCCTGTAGTAGTCTCGTACGCCTAGAACCAGAGCACCGAGGATTTCCTTTTCTCTGCTGCAGGCAGGTGGCTCGATTCCGTCTGCGATTTTCTCCTTAGAGTCAACCTCGACGACCACCAAGTCCTCTTCAAACTGCCTGCCTATGGCTGTGAGGTTTCCATATCTATCTGTCGCGAGACTCTGCCCGTCAAAGACGAGTTCATCCTGACCACCAACCAAGTTGACGTAGAAGATGGGAACTCCACTAGCACCGGATTTCTTGTTCAACTGCGCGATCCGCTCTGACCGCTTTCCTGCGTAGAACGGTGATGCCGAGATATTGACTATGACGTCTGCGCCTCTCCTGACGAGCGTGTCTGTGGCTTTCAGCTTGTATTCATTGTCCCATAGATCCTCGCATATCTGCACTCCTAGATTGAGATCCTGCCCACCGAGGTTTACACGTATTGGTTTGATGTCTTCCTCTCTTGCGGGCTCAAAGTACCTGTCTTCGTCGAAGACATCATATGTTGGCAGCAGAGCCTTGTTGACCACACCAACCCTCTTACTCCCAATGAAGACGGAAGCGGAATTGTGAAGCCGTTCGCCTTGGAGGTCTACGAATCCAACTATTGCAGCCATGTCAGTGTTCCGGTCAATCAAGGAGTCCAGCAGTTCCTTGCCTCTGCGCACAAATTCTCTGTCTAGGATTAGGTCCTGAGGAGGATACCCCGTGACTGCGAGTTCAGGGAATGCCACCAAGTCCACGTTCTTCTTCTTGGCCATGGCAATGAAGTCCTCAATCTTCTTGACGTTCCCCTCAAGATCCCCTACAGTTGCGTTGACTTGAGCCATCGCTATCTTCATCCTACGCTGAAACACCTCCATATCCTTCGAGCGTTTCGCCACGAAGCATTGGCCTTGGGTAGGAGAGCTGACGCTTATGAACGTTAATCTCCCGAAAGCACGCGGCTGGGCCGCGCGTGTAGTCTCCACCCTGAGGTTGTGCTGAGCCACACAAAGCAAGTGATACCCCACGTGGACCCCAGATCCTCAAGTTCCTCTCGCTCATCAATGGGAAATTGCCCGCGCTGGGAGGCAGGTGTGGAAACGAAGGGATATAGCCCGGTCTTCAACTACCTGATGGCAGACATGGAGAAGACAAAGGTACTCTTTGTGTGTTCTGGCAACATTGACAGGAGCCCCACGGCAGAAGGGATGTTCAAGACGAGACCTGATCTGGAAGTGATGTCAGCAGGTACCTCACTGCTTGCCAGAAGGAGAGTGACCAGACAGCTTGTAGAGTGGGCTGATAAGATCTTCGTAATGGAACAGAAACACGCTGACCGTCTTGAGCATTTGGAGCCAGGGGCACGTGCAAAGATCGTCGTCTTGAACATACCTGATGAGTATCACAGGAACGATCCAGAGTTAATCAGACTCCTGAACGAGCGCGTGACCCCGTATCTGCAGCAGTCTAGCACGTGCACAACCCATTAGGCTAACTGGGCGTAGTCTACTACTTCACAGGGCAGAAGAGACAATAGGAAGAAGCAGTTCACGCTCGTGCGTGGCCAGCCGGGTGACGAAATACAGGTCGGGGAAGTCACGATAGGAAGAGCATGACTGAGACAGAACGGGAGCCCATCATTGTATGCGTAAACGACTCTCCTGTCATCTTGTCATAGCTTTCTCGAACGCTGGAATGGCTACTATCAACATGACCGTGCCGAAAGCAACGAGGATCGCCATGTCTGTGGCTACGTCCGTCAACCCGACTCCGAAGATCATTATCCTTCTCATGGCGTCGACAGCGTACGTGAAGGGAAGCCAGCGAGAGATGGCCTGCATGAAGTCCGGCATCATCTGTATGGGAAAGAATACCCCGCTCAGGAATATCATTGGGAATGTCAAGGTCATCATGATCATGGCGGCGGTTTCTTCATCCTCCGCTACCGAGGTCAGCGCGATGCCCAACCCGACGAAGCTGTACACACCCAAGAAGAGCGTAAGCAGGACCAACACGAGGTTCCCCTGAATCGTGACCCCGAACAGGATGATGGCCAGCGCTAGGGACACGGTCGCCTGAATCAGTCCTCGGATCATGTGACCTAGGGCCTTTCCGCCGATGATGGAGACTCTGCTTATGGGTGCCGCCAAGAAACCTGCCAGCGTCCCGGTATCTTTCTCGTACGCTATTGCGCGGGGCAGGCCGGTCATCAGGGAGGTTATCACATTCATCATGAGCAGGCCCGGGATTATGAATTCGATGTAGCTCCCTCCCCCACTGACGACGCCCTCGATCTCAGCGGAATATGGGACCACGATCGCGGTGGGATTGACGTGCACCTGCCTCGCGTATGCGTAGACGTTCAGTGTCGCCTGCATCAGGCTCATTCCGTTGATGACCTGAGTTAGAACCTGAGAGAGCGCTTGCGAAATCTGCGGGTTTGAGTTGTCGGTCAGTATGGTGATGTTGGCAGTATAGAGGTGCGTGGTCAATGCATCTGAGAAGTTCTCCGGAATGATTATCGCTCCCAATGCTTCGCCCCTTAGAATCATGTCCTTGGCTTCCTGAAGACTGGATGCTGCTTTGAACGTCATCAACCCTTTCTCAGCATTCAAGGTTGACAGAGTGTTCAGTAAGATTGCGCCTTGAGGGCCCGAATCGTTGTCTACGACTGCGACCGGTATGTTATTCAGCACGTTCTGGGAGGATGGGAATATGAAGCTCATTATGGTCATCATGATTAACGGCATGAGGATCATCATGGCTAGTCTCATCCTACTGCGCCACAACTCCATCAGGTCCTTCCAAGTTATCCACAGAGCATGCGAGAGTTCTTGCGTTAGTCCCATTGTCCTGTCACCTCCTCACACCTCAGAATCCTCCGTGACGAAATCTAGGCCTCGCGCTAGCACCCTCGCGCACCACGTTCATCTCCGCCCTCCGTCCGGTTATCTGAAGATAGGCATCATCTAGGGTTGGCTCGATGTTCTTGATGTAAGCTATCTCGCCCTTCCTAGAACGCACTTCGTCTATGACATCGTCAATGGCTTCTTTGCCCTTCGCGTAGATCCTCAGCTCCGTCGTGTCTTCAGTCAATACTTCGTTGACACATGCCAGAGACCTGATTCCCGATATGAGCTCGGGAGTCAGATTAGGCACCTTCAGTTCCAAGACGACTGTATCCGACCCAGAGACTCTCCTTTTCAGTTCGGCAGGTGTGTCAAGGGCCGCAATCTTCCCGTGATCAATCAGGGCTATCTTATCTGAGAGAGCGTCCGCTTCCTCCATGTAGTGCGTCGTAAGGATCACCGTAATGCCTTGCTCTTCGTTGAGCCTCTTGGTCAATTGCCTGATTTCCAGACTTGACTGAGGATCAAGCCCTAGAGTGGGTTCGTCCAAAAAGAGCACCTCAGGCATGTGGAGCAGCCCACGGACTACGTTGACTCTTTGCTTCATGCCGCTTGAGAAGTTTCCCACCCTACTATTTCTCCACTTTGTCATTTGAACCAGCTCCAGAAGCTCATCGATTCTCTTGCCGAGTATCTCCTTCGGGATATCATGGAGCTTTCCAAAAAGCATCAGGTTTTCGAAGGCCGTCAGGTGGTTATACAAGATCATCTTTTCTGCGACGAGCCCAATGTGCTTTCTGACCTCATTTGCCTCCTGAACAACATCGAAACCTGCAACCGTTGCGGTACCGCTGGTTGGTCGCGTCAAGGTGCAGAGCATCCGTATGAGGGTGGATTTCCCAGCACCATTCGGCCCAAGCAGGCCAAACACTTCGCCCTTTTCAACTTCAAAAGAAACACCGTCTACGGCTCTGACCTTTCCACCGAAGACTTTCGTCAAGTCCTTTGTCTCAATGATCGATGGCATCTGCGCTTCGCCCCTTGACTATGATCCCCTTCTTGTCACTCAACTGCAACACCTTTGCCTAGTTCTATATCGGAAACGATATCGGAACCGTTATTTAAGCCTTCCGAATAATTTGTTGCTCACAGACTCCAATTGCGGGCGCAGCAAGCGGGTGGTATATATGCGTTGTCCAGAAAACGGCAGATCAGCAGTCAGATTCCGGATTTCACGTCATGTCGGCGGCACTGCGGGTGGCAGAGGAGGTGTCGTCGTGACGGCAGCTTTTGGTCTTCGGAGAACCAAGAACGCCACCACTGCCACGACCACTAAGATACCTGCTGCCAAGCCACCGACAATCACGAGGTTAAGTTCTGTCTTCCAACTCGCGGTCAACGACACCGACTGGCTGACTGTGAACGAGTATGTGGCTGAAGAGGAGACGATGATCCCTCCCGCCCTCCAGCCCTCAAAAACGTAGTTGGTGAAGGTATCCTTTTGGATAGTTGTAGGCGACACGGTCACTGTGGCTGTCTCTCCGGCCTGGTAGTAGCCTTCTCCGGATGCGGTCCCATATTGACTTGTCACTTCGACCCTATTTGCAGGGACCAACTGGATAGTTACATTGACTTCCCCAGACTTCGGGCCAACAAACCCTGTGTTGGTCTTCGGTGCGATCACCAAGTAGTAGGTTCCTGGTGACAGTGTCAATTCGCAGCTCGTCACGTTGCCGAGATCAACTGAGTTCGTGTAGCTCTTTGAACTCGTCCCGTAGGATGCTGCGTAGCCGGACGGACGTGACACGTCAGGGTCCGCGGCAGAGGGGACTATTTGTCTGTCGTACACCTTCAGCTCGTCGTAGGTTCCCAGCATACTGTGCGGCCCATAGGGCCAATAGGCGTTGGCGTGCGTCTGATTCGTCGGATCTTGCCCTAGAGAAAAACTCCCGGAAGTGCATATCTGGCCGGTATGCCCACTCCTCGCCCATTCCCGTCCGTTGACGTAGAGGATATTCCCGTTCGGCCCCCAAGTCACTGTTATCATATACCAAGTGTTCGGATCCCATAGCCATATGGGGTAGGTTGAATTCCAGGAGAGCGTTGCCTTCGAGCCGCTTACCTCGGCGCTGATGATCGTGGGACAACTGCTGCGAGTGGCGCTGGCGCGGTACCACGTGCTGCCATTCCACATGTTCATACCCAAGGTCGAGCCAGTTGATTCTGCCGTGAGCGACACAACCGGTCCGAGCCACAGCGCAAACGAGCCTTTGGACGCCGGCTTCCAGCCAACGTTATCCAGCAGGAAACCGTTGCTTGGGGGAGCGTTCTTGGAGTAGTTGGTCCAACCTTGATGTCTGTAGGAGTAGAGGCCATATATGTCCGCAGGTGGCTTCCAGTAGAACTCTATCGCTCCCTGACCCGAAGACAGGATTGAGCCACTGTACCTGATGTAGCTATCGTCAGAAGCGAATTGGGCAGCAAGCCCCTGACGGCCTGACACGAAGGTCACCCTCGCATTGTCATTGCCTGTGGACGAACCATCCAGATGATCTACGAAGACCGGTGTCACGTCTTCGGCAATCACAGCGCCCGAGCATTGCAGTACGAGCGCCAACACTATTGCCAGTGCGAGTAGCTTGCGCGGCATACTAAGGCATCCTGACAATCTTATTTAAGGTTGCCACCTGACGTGACCGGTATCGTGCGCTCATTTCCTGCCGACGCATGTTGAAGAGGTCGTGTTCGCGAGTGGGCGACCTAGGTGATGATGCGCCTCAACAGCGGGGACAACCAGAGATCAAAGAAACAAGACTTAAGTGTCATGCAATGACAGAGAGAGTCGCGCACATTCCCAAGAGCTGACTAGAGTATGAACCTTGTGAAAGCTATACCATTTCTTCTGGTCCTTCTCACAGCAACGATGCTGCCAACACCCAATGCCGACGCGGCAAGAATCCGAGTTGCTGTCTCGTATGGTATGATCGCGGCTCCGGTCGAGGACGTTGGGCGCAACGTGATCGAGCTGGTTGAATTGTTGCCGCCCAATGTAGAGCCGCATGAATACTCTCTTTCGCCTGCCTTGGTTGCTGAGGCCAGCCAAGCCGACATCATTGTCATCTCGGGACACTTGAGTTGGGAGCTCGACCTTGCCCAGCAGGTAGCCCTCTCTAAGGGGATGTCTGAGAAGAATGTCACCATCGACCTGGTTCATGACTTCCCGGATAAGATCAGATGGCTGACGCTCCCCAATGAAACAGGCGTCAATCTGCACGGTTTTTGGTATTTGCCCGAGAATTACCTGGCCATAGCCGGAGCTGTGAAGGACAGGTTGGCAGCGCTCAGGCCAGAATTCGCGCAGGCACTGGAACAGAACTATCAAGACATAGTCACTAGGATGGGGGGTCTGACGACGAGAATATCTGTGATCTCAGATGATCTCAAGCAGTACAATCGCAAAGTGCTCATAACATTTCCAGAGGAGCAGTATCTGGTCGCACCTTTCTCTCTTGAGGTCGGGGAGTCCCTCGTCGGATCCAGCGAGGAGATCACACTCTCTGCGTCGCGCATGCAGTCCATCGTCACCAACCTAAAGACTGGAAAGTACACACTCATCGTCACTTCAGACCTGACACAACTCATGAGCATATTCGAATCGGCAAAGGCGATATCCTCAGAAGCGGGAATCCCGATAGTCGTACTGACCGCCATCCCGAGCCCTTCCTTTGACTCACTGCTGATGTACAATGGGGGAGCGTTGGAGACTGGATTCATGCTGCCGACGAACTCCGCCTCGTCCGGCTTGAGCTCGCTGGATCTGCCGTTGCTCGCCATCATTGCGTTACTCCTTGGCATAGCGACTCTGGAGTACTATTTCCTCACAAAAAGGGGCGCTGGCCTTCTGAACCGACCTGCGGTCACACCCGCAAAATGGATATATGATAGGGAACTGTGCAGCTTTTTGACTGATGTCTGCTGGTGAAGCTCTCAATGCGAACTCCATAAGAGCGGAATCGCTCACGGTGGCCTATGATGGAAACGTCGCTCTCACCGACGTGACGTTTGAGATCAGACATCCTTCCTTCGCCGTGATACTAGGACCGAATGGATCCGGAAAGACCACGCTGCTGAAGGCCATGCTGGGAATGCTGAGGCCGCTCAAGGGATCTGTGCGGATACTGGGCTATGACCCTCTGGTCGATCAGGAGAAGGTGAGGAGCATTGTCGGCTATGTGCCTCAGAAGGAGAGAGTCTCAACGGAGGTTCCCCTTGAGGTTAGGGATGTCGTTGAGATGGGGATCCAGATAAGGAAGGGCCTACCCAGAATCACGACTGCAGACGACCTGAGGCAGACCAGCAGTGTTCTCAAGATGGTCGGTTCAGGCGACCTGGAAGGGAAGCTCATCAACGAACTCAGCGGCGGGCAGCGACAGAGAGTGATGATAGCCAGGGCGCTTGCCTCGAATCCCAAGGTTCTATTCCTCGACGAACCTTTCATCGGGGTCGATGCGAGAGGTCAGAAGAGCATAATAGGACTGCTCGAAGAGCTGAACGCAGAGAAGGGAATAAGCATTCTGATGGTGGTTCACGACTTCAACATCTTGTCGGAGCACATCGATGTCCTTCTACTGCTGAAGAATAGGCTGATCTCGTACGGACCTCCGCTCGAGGCACTGACCCAAGAGGCTCTGGAAGAGGCGTACGGACCCGGTTCTAGGGTTCTCAATTTCGCTGGAGTGTGCTACACAATGACAGGTGACACCCACCATGGTTAGCTTGCTCGACATCCTGATGGAACCGTTCATGATCAGAGCCATCCTCGGCATAGTCTTCTCGGGCTTGGCGACTCTGCCTGTGATCTTCTCAAATTTCAAGGGCTTGGGGTACATGCCAGCCGAAGTGTCGCATGCGGCATTGGCGGGAGCCGCTGTCGGGATCTTCCTCGGGAGCGTTTTGAACATCGGAATAGACCCTCTGATATTCGCTCTCGCCTTCAATTTGTTGACAACGCTCCTGATCGCTCGAGCAGGCGAGGGAGCGGAGACAGAGAGAGCTGGCGTCGTGTTGGGATCTATCCTGGCCCTGTCAGTGGCAATCTACGCCTTCATAAAGGGGCTAGGTTCGAGCGAGATGGCGGCCCGCATCGACGGCTTCCTCGTGAGTGACCTCCTGCTCCTCACCTGGAACGACATCGCCTTGCTGGCCTTCATCTCCATCGCGACTCTGTTCTCGATCCTTCTGTTCAGGAAAGAGTTCACGTACATCGTGTTTGACCCGGAGGGGGCAGCCCAGCTGGGTCTCAACGTGAGATTCTACACATACTTTCTCTTCTCACTGATAGCTGCTTCAGGGGCCGTGGTCGCCAGAACAATGGGAGCGCTTCTAGTTCACGCAGCCATAATGCCTCCTGCGGCCATCGCGGCCCTTCTGACGAAGAGACTGGACAGAATGCTGCTTGCTTCCTTCGTCATCGCATTGGCGTTCGGTTTGGCTGGGTTGTTGATCTCAGCGGTGATCAACCTTCCCTCATCAGGGACGATCGGCTTGTTGTCCAGCTTGGCTTACGTAGTGTTGCTGTTCTTCAAGAGCAAGCAAGCCTAGTTCCCACGACAGAAACGCAGAAGGGGTCAAGCGAAGGTGCTATGCTGTCCATTTCATGAGGACCGTGGTTCTGACTCAGACTTACCGGGCGCTATGAGTGAGGACAAGCAAGGTGGACAGTTCGTGAAAGCATATTTCGGCTCCGTATCAAGATGCCTCAAGGTTGGGAGAGGCTCCTAAGGTCAGACTCCGGTCGCAGCTCACTCTTTTCGATACCACGAATCTAGTGGTGGGGGCCACAATAGGTGCAGACATCTACGTGGTCTCATCGTTCGGAGCCGCCTACCTTGGCCCGTCGTCACTCTTGATATGGGTCATGGCTGGCATCATAAGCATAGTGATCGCACTGTGTTTTGCCCTATGCGCAACTCTGCTCCCTAGAACCGGTGGGCCTTACGCTTACGCTAGGAAAGCATGGGGGCCGTTTGCGGGATTTCTCGTGGGCTGGTCACTTTGGCTTGCCGAATGGACATCGCTGGCCGTTTTTCCGATAGCATTCGTTCGGTACCTGATGTTCTTCCTTCCCAACCTCGACTGGACACAGCAAACGATTGTCAAGGTGCTGTATGTAGCATTCCTAATAGTCACGAACGTCGTAGGCGTCAAGGCGGCGGGCAGATTGAACGACGCACTGACCTTTATCAAACTCGCCCCGCTAGTTCTCTTCTCCGGAATCGGCCTTTTGTACATACTCTCTAATCCGTTGGCAGTCGCGTCCAACCTGACGCCATTTGCACCATATGGCTTCACGAACGCGGGGGCGGCCCTCATCCTGATATTCTGGGCCTATGCTGGCTTCGAGATCTCCAGCATACCAGCCGGGGAGATTGAACACCCACGCAAGACTCTGCCAAAGGCCATCGTAATCGGGATGCTCATCGTGACCGCCTTCTATCTAGTGGTCAATGTGGTTCTCTTCGGAGTGCGACCGTGGTCCCAACTTGCTGCGGACACGACTCCTTTGGCTTCAGCGACTGGAGTTCTACTGAGTGCGAGCCCTGCTCTTTCGCTGATCGGTGGAAGCATCGTAGGGATAGGGGCTCTGATCTCTGTAGCAGGCGCGGACGAATCGGGGATGATAGGGACATCGAGATTAGGATATGCGCTGGCCGTTGATGGCCTGTTTCCCAGAATCTTCGCAGAGGTTCACCCGAGATACAAGACTCCTTACTTGGGAATCGTTATCCAGGCCGTCACGGCTCTTGTGGCCTCGATGGTGGCGGACTTGAGCACGCTGATTACGACCTCCGTCTTCTTTCTGGCTATGACTTACGTGGCAACCAGCCTCTCGATTTTCCCGCTCCGAAGGAACAACAAGAATCCAGAATCCAGCTTAAGAGGTGGTTCGCTCATCGCTTTGTTGGGAACTATCTCTTCGCTCTATCTGATCACGCAATGCTCCCTTGTCCAGATCACGACAGGGCTTGTCCTGATCGCCGTTGGTATCCCGATGTACATCTGGTATTCCCCGAAAAAGGAAATGGATGAACTCAGGGACGTGTTTCTCTCAAGAGATTCCATCCTACAGAGAACGTATCGTGAGGAGGAGAGATTTCTGGCACATATGTTGCGACACGTGAAAAGGCTCTACAGGAGAATCGTAGGAAAAGAGAACCCTTGGATTGTGGCAGAATAGGCCATGCAATTGAAGAGCGCGCTGTATGCCTTGGTGCAACGCGTCAAAAGCGATCTTGGTGCCAAGGTACCTCGGTTCCTGAAGAAGACAGCCCACATCTAGAGACTTCGAAGTGCTCCTTTGATGATTTCCTCCATGGCCTCTAGATTCGCTGCGATGATGCTTCTGCCAGCTTCAAAGGAAGCGAACCGTCTTGGGTCGTCACCGGCTGTCCCAAGTGGCCACTCTTTCGGATCCTTCGGAAGATTCTCCATCTTGACCAGTTCCGGTTTCTCGGCAAGCAGGACCGATGTCTCGTTGCTAGCCCCATGATCGATCATGAACCCTTTCTCACGCTCGTCGAAGAGTCCCCACATCGTGAATAGCCTGACGCCGTGCTTCTTCTCCAACTCCTCGGCGTGAACCAGAAAAGACGTAGTTGACGGTCCGTGGCCGTGTCCGACGACGATCTTGAACCCAACGCGACGCAACTGCGCGACTATCGCATCGAGGTAGTCGGCGAACAGATGCTCGTCTATCCAATAGGCGCTCCCCGCCAGCTGGATCGGCCTCCCGAGCACCAAGTCGTTGTTGTCCATCCCATAAAACTCCCTGCCGTCCTTCCTGATTACTTCATCCGGACCCATGAACAGAGGGGGCAGGACAACGCCGCCAACCCTCCGGGCCAACTCGATGAAGAACTCTCTCGGTTGGATCATGTCAGCCCCCAGCGGCATGTGTGGACCATGCCACTCAAGTGTTCCGAGGGGAAGATAGGCCACAGGTGACTCCTTGATCCGCTCGGACAGCTTGTCCGGCGTGAGTCGCTCGTAGAGTACCTCCATCACTTGTCACGGCACCAACTTGCTCGGGGAGTACAATTCCGGGTTCATCAAGTGGACCGGCTTCTCACCGTCTAGGAACCTGAACAGGTCGTCGACGATCATCTCGGACTGTCTCTCCACCGTCTCCACCGTGTTCCCGCCGATGTGCGGCACCACCACTGCGTTGTCGAGCTTCAGGAATGGGTTGGACGAGTCCACTGGCTCGTTCTCCTGGGTATCAAGCGCGGCACCTGCGATTTTCCCTTCGCTCAACGCCTTCAACAGAGCAGAGTCATTCAAGGTGCCCGGAGAAGCAGTGTTCACCAAGACTGCCGACGACTTCATCAGTCCGATCTCCTTCTCACCGATGATATGAGATGTCTCTTCAGTCAGCTTCACATGTATGGAGACTATGTCGGACTTCCTCATCAGCTCCTCCAGTGTGACTCTCCTCGCTGGTACGGATGCTATCCTGTCGTCAGGTACATATGGGTCATACACTATGATCTGTACCCCAAAGGACAGCAATATCTTCGCGACGCGGACGCCTATGTCTCCAAGTCCAACTATCCCCACTGTCTTGCCTGATATCTCCCTGCCCTCAAGCGAGTTGTACATCCGCTGGAAGTCAAACGAGGTATCATAGGTTATACCTTTGGACAACACACGCTGCGACACGACTACCTTCCTGAGCAGCGCGATCATCAACCCAACGGTGAGCTCAGCTACTGCCTGTGAGTTCCTGCCCGGAGCGTTAACCACAGGTATTCCTTTCTCTGTCGCGGTTGCCACGTCGACAGCGTACGGATTTCCCCTGCATGCACCGATGAACTTGAGGTTCGTCTGCCTTATGTTCTCTCCGGTTACTTGGTCGGCCTCCACGATCAGGAACTCCGCGCCCTCCTTGTTCAGCTTCTCGCTGAGCTCATCTCCGAAGTATATCTGACCAGTTGTCCTCCAGTCCTCACAGATAACGTCGACCCGCGTGCTGAGCCTGCCAAGGGCCTCCTTCGTTAGGTGAGCGGTGACCAAGCACTTCGGCTTCTTCGACATACGGGGGCTTTGCGTCATAGTGCTTCAACTCTTGCCGTATGGAAGCCACCACATCCTAGTCGGTTCCCTGAGCTTGTTGATGCATATTTGCCTTATGTTCACCATTTCCAAAAGACCGTATCTGGAAGAGTGCCGACCCAATCCACTTTCCTTGACTCCTCCCCAAGGAGCGTGCGGAAACGTGACCGCAACGTCGTTTATCCAGACCATCCCGGACTTTATGTCACGTGACAGACGAAGAGCCTTGTCCTGATCCGCCGTCCAAACGGAGGCACCCAAGCCATATCGAGTCGCGTTAGCCATAGCGATGGCCTGCTCCTCATCTTCAAACGACATCACCGGTGCCACCGGTCCGAACATCTCCTCGGTGACTAGCTTCATTGACGGTTTCACGTTCGTGAGCACGGTCGGGCTGTAGAAGAAGCCCTTCTTCAGGTCACCGGGTGCAGATCCTCCACATTTCACCTTCGCGTCTGCAGAGACAGCCTGTCTGACGATCTTCGTCACGTAGTCCCTTTGGTTTCTGCTGATCAGGGGGCCGATGTCCGTGGAGGGATCCATGCCGTTGCCCACCTTGAGGGCGGAGGTCTTTTCGGTGAATCGGTTGACGAACTCGTCGAATACATTCTTGTGTACCAGAATCCTCTTTGCGGAGACACAGATCTGACCAGCACCGAAGAATCTCCCGTATATCGCACCGTTCACTGCCTCGTCCATCTGAGCATCATCGAGTACTATGAAGGGATCGCTCCCGCCTAGTTCCAGGACCGCTCTCTTCAATCCCTTTGCGCAATTGAGTGCCACTTGACTTCCGACCTCGTTGCCCCCAGTGAACACAACTGCCTCTACGCCCGACCGAACAAGCAGATCCCCGACTTTCCCGTCACCTTGAACCAGATTCAACACGCCGTCCGGGAGACCCGCCTCCAGGAACAACTCAGCCAGCTTCTGTCCGACCATCGCGGTCAGGGAGGACGGCTTGTACACGACCGAGTCGCCTGCTAGAATGGCCGGAAGAATGGTCTGCATGGAGATCAGGAAGGGCCAATTCCAGGGCGCGATGACAGCCACTACGCCGAGCGGTTCGAAGGTCGTCCTGAACTCGTAGTTACCGGTCTGGGGGAAATCGACCACTCTCACTTCATCCTGAAGCAGCTGTTGAGCCTCAGCTGCGTAGTAGTCAGCGTACATCTGAGCGCCCAGCACTTCCATGTTGGATTCAACGATAGGCTTGCCGGTTTCCAGGGTAATGGCTCTGGAGATGTCATCCATCTTGTCGGGAATCAACTGGCTGATCTTCCTCAAGACCTCAGCCCTTTGGTCCACAGGAGTCTTGCTCCACTGTCCGAAGGCTTTCCTCGATGACGCCAATGCCGATCTCAGATCGGATGTCGTGACTATCGGAACCTTGTGAATGACTTCTTCTGTGGCTGGATTTACCTTCGGGATCTTCCTACCGCGCGGGATCTTCCACTGACCACCTATGAACGACTTCACAAGTTCCATGACTGACAAAGAAACACATCTTCATGCTTCATATTTAAATAGAAAATCGACCCGTTGAACTCATGCCTACCAAGGAGCAGGTATTCGAATCTCTTGACGGGATCAGGAAGAAGTTCGATGAAACAGACATGAAGGAGAAATTCAAGGGTTTCAAGAGGGATATGCAGTTCAAATTCCCTGACCTCAATGTCACCTATGTCCTGAGTATCACTGAAGACGCGAGCGCTATGCTGAAGGAAGGGACTGTGGAGAAGCCTAACATAGCCGTTGAGATGGACAGCGCCACCTTCTTGGGGATAAGGAACAAGACGATAAGCGGCACCCAGGCCTACATGTCAGGAAAGCTCAAGGTCAAGGGTGCGATGCCCGACCTCCTAAAGCTACAAAGGTTGATGTGACCGTCTACATCAGATTCGTCTTGAACAGCTCGCGACCGATCTCGATCGTGGACTCAGGTAGCATCTTGGGTGTGCCCATGCTCCTCGCCAATGTGTAGATGGTCGCAGCTTTCTCGAGCAACAACGCCTTGTCGAACGCGTCCTGTAGATCCTTGCCACAGACCAACGCGCCGTGATTGGCGAGCAATACCGCGTTCCTGTCCGTCAGGCCGGCTGCCACATTGGCAGCTAGTTCTTCAGTGCCCGACATGGCGTATCCAACCGTTGGGATGCTCTCCCCCAAGAATGGGCCCAGCTCTTCGAGGAAGGGAGGTATGGTCTCGTGAAGTGAGGCCAGTGCTGTGGCGTGCAGTGAGTGAAAATGGATCACGGAATGGACATCGGGCCTCTTGGAGTATATCAGCAGATGCATCCCTGTCTCCACCGAGGGATTTCTCCTGCCCTGAATCACGTCGCCGTTGCCGTTCATCACCAAGATGTCGCTCGCCTTGATCAGGTAGCGAGGTACCTGACTCGGGGAAATGACATACCGGTCCGCAAAGTCAGTTCTGACGCTCACATTCCCTTCCTTGTCCAGCACGTATCCGATGTCATAGAGCTTCCTCATCATCTTCGCGACGCTTTCCTTCAACGGACCGAGTGAAGCCATGATTACATCAGCTCGCGAACCTTGTCATATATAAGCCTCCATCTCCTGTAGTCTGACTGATAGGGCTCGGAATCCTTCGTCGGGGCTGTTGTCTTGGTGCTTACTATTTCGCCGATGATGTCCTTCGGCCTCTTCGATCGCAAGTGAGACCAAGCTGCAATGGAAGCGCCCACTGCGCTTGCGCGGCTTTCGACTGGGGTGATCACAGGCGTGGCAAGCACATCAGCCAACACCTGCATGAGTACACCGCTCTTGGAGAGGCCGCCGCCTGCCCTCAAGCTCAGTTCGGTTGTAGGCCAGACCTCTTTCATCTGATCCAGGTTACCTCTGCAGGCATACGCTATGTCTTCGTAGCAGGCTCTGGCGATCTCGGGTGCTCCGGGCCGCTTTCCGATCAACAGTGAGGGCATCACTATTGTGGCAGGAGACACTTGGGTGAAGGCCTTTGCATCCATGATGGACGGGCCTAGGAACGCGTTGACATCAAGAGAGCCCCGTGGAGCCGACTTTGCCAAATCATCGAAACGAGCGTAATCAACCCCACTGGCTCTTGAGACCTGCAGAACAGACAGAGCCAACCAATCGAAAATGGCTCCACACATGCCGGAGTTGCTCTCCAGCACCCATTGGTTGTCTATCGGGTAGCAGCTCGTCCACATCCTCTTCTCCCTGTCAACGCGCGGCTCTGGCATCACCATCTGCAATGGAGCTGTGGAACCAAGTGAGACGAAGGCCTGGCCGGGCGATGTGACGGAGGAACCAACTCCCGAGCATTGCGTATCTCCGGCACCCATTATGACAGGCGTGCGGGAAGGTATCCCGGTCAGATTGTGGAATTCTTCCGTCGGGTACCCAACTAGTCCACCGAAGCTCACCACCTTGGGCAACTTGTCCATGTCAACCCCCGCAATCCTGACCGTCTCTTCCCACCACTCCCTTCTCTTGATGTCGAACAGCATCGTGCCCGCAGCTTGCGACGGTTCTTCGGCTGGCTCACCTGTGAGCTTGAAGTAGATCCATCCGTCAATAGTCGTCACATACTTCATGCTCTCGAAGACATTCGGCTCGTTCGACTTGAACCACCTGATTCTGTCCACGCTGAAGAGGAATGGCGGGTGGAGCCCGGTCGTTTCATAGGCGGCGGCGCCCAGCGACCCAGTGATGACGTCATCCATCTCGGCTCCCCTGGCATCAGTGTTTGGGCACATAGCGGACGTCTCTCCTTCCTTGTCGATCACTGCGGTCGTCAGTCTCTGCGAGGTGGTCGTGACGGCAACGATCTTGCCGCCCTTCGCGCGCTTGACGCAGTCGGCAACCGAACTGCAGATAGATAGCCACAGTCTCCTAGGATCCAGTTCTGTAATGTACTGCCTATCTTGGTTCGGCACTCTCGTCTCAAGCGGATAGTTGGTTGTGTGTGTCACCTCGCCCGATTGAGACACAAGATGGGAATGAACAGCGCGGGTCGTCAGCTCAATGACGAGAACGTACTCCTTCACAGTTATAGCGAAAGGACGAGTTCATAAAAGACTTTAACGAACCCGCGGCCGCTCGGGCTGCAAACTCTTTTATTGAATGAGCCATCCACTTACCGGGAATGAGCAGCGAACTCTCCGGCAAGGTCGTCGTGATAACAGGTGGAGCCGTCGGCATTGGAAGGGCTACCGCACTTCTTATGGCAGACAAGGGGGCAACCCTGGCGATAGCTGATGTCAACGAGGAGCTCGGAAACGCAACGACGGCCGAGATCAAGAAGAAGGGCAAGGATGCGATGTTCGTGAAGGCAGACGTCTCGAAAGTGTCTGATGTCTCGAACATGATCTCGAAGGTCGTGGGGAGGTTCGGAAGGATTGACGCGCTTGTCAACAACGCGGGCGTCGTGCTCATATCCGACATCGAAAGCACCGAGGAGAATGACTTCGACAGGGTAGTGAACGTCAACTACAAGGGAGCCTTCTTCTGCTCCAAAGAGGTCATTCCTATCATGAAGAAGCAGGGCGGAGGCGTCATAGTAAACGTGGCTTCAGTGTCTGCCCACATAGGCCAGCCCAAGCATGCAGCCTACGCTGGAACCAAGGGGGCAGTCCTGAGCATGACTCGTGCAATGGCAGTGGAGTTGGCCTCGCACAACATCAGGGTGAACAGCGTGAGTCCCGGCGCAGTAGATACCCCGATGCTGAGATCTGACATGGACAAGCAGTCAAAGGCAAGAGGCGTCCCGCTGGATGAAGTGAGGCAGGAGTTTGCGAGTGAAAGCGTCGTGAAACGCATCTCCAGTCCGGACGAGATAGCCCCGATCATAGCGTTCCTTTGCTCAGATAGCGCGTCATACATAACCGGAGCGGACATCCTAGTCGATGGTGGCTGGGTTGCCAAGTAGCAGCCTGCTCGGGAGCAAGGTGGCCATTACAGTCACGTTGGCGCACAGCTGGATGTTCCCTGAGGCCAAGAATGCACCGACGACGATTGAAGAGACTGCGGAGACAGCGGCACGGTGCAGGGAGGCGGGCGCGGCGATCGCTCACGTCCATGCAAAGCCCGGGGAGTGGGAAAAGTTGGTGAGTGAGATAAGAAAGACGACAGACATACTCATCCAAGCAGGGATGTCCAGCTACCCGATTGAACAAAGATCCGACGCCTTCGAGTCTCATCCAGACATGATCTCAGTAATGTTGGGGCAACACGACGAGGCCTTCGTCAACCAAGATGTGTACGCGATCCATACAAGGGAGGAACTGCATGCGTATGCTGACAAGTGCAGGAGGTTCGGCGTCAAGCCTGAGTTCGAGATCTGGCACCATGGTTCCATATGGACGCTGGAATACTTGATACAGAAGAAAGTGCTCGACAAACCATACTGGTTAACTCTCTTCTTTGGCTGGCCTGGCGGCAACTGGACACCAGTCACCCTCGACGAGATGTGGTACAGGACGGGGTCCGTGCCTCCGGATTCCATCTGCAGCGTCAGCGCCATGGGGAGGAACACGTGGGATTTCTTGTCCAAGGCAGTCTCCATCGGAAACAACGTCAGGGTGGGAACCGAGGACTGCCCGTTTGACATTGAGGGCTCGGTCGCAGCAGACAACGCGGTCTTGGTGAGACGGACGGCAGAGACTGTGAGGAACTTGGCCAAGAGTGTTGCCACTCCAGAAGATGTAAAAGAAGCGATTCGGACGAAAGACAACTGACTCTCATAGAGAGTCCAGCCGAACCGTGTCTGGATGAGCACGATATGTGTAAATACCGTCCCAAGACAATTCATGTCGATCTGGCTTGCAATGACTCCCGTGCCTGATACTGACCCGGGAACAGGTCTGAGTTCAGAGGCCGTGAAGGAGAGACTAGAGGAGTACGGCTATAACGAGGTTCCCGAGAAGAAGGTAAGTCCCGTCACCCAATTCCTGAAGGAATTCTGGGGAATAACGCCGTGGATGTTGGAAGCAACCGCGGTCTTGGAATGGATCGCGGGGAAAAACGTTGAGGCGGCCACCATCGCTGCCCTGGTGGTCTTCAACGCAATCGTTGGCTTTCTACAAGAAGAGAGAGCGAACGCAGCCATAGAGCTTCTTAGACGGGAACTGAGAATCAACGCTCGCGTGAAAAGGGACGGCAAGTGGCTGCTACTCCCTGCCAGAGTACTGGTCCCTGGGGACATCCTAAGGTTGAGAGCAGGAGACATCGTCCCGGCAGACGCGCGGGTCATGGAAGGAACTATTGACGTCGACCAGTCAGCCCTAACGGGAGAGTCTCTCTCAGTGGAACGTAAGGGTAATGACAGCCTCTTTTCAGGGTCGGTTGTAAAGAGAGGAGAGGCCACCGGCATCATCACATCTACGGGAGCGAAAACCTATTTCGGGCGCACAATAGAGCTCGTGCAGACCGCGAAGCCCAAGCTCCAAGTGGAACAAGTAGTCTACAGGGTTACTAGCGTACTGCTCGTAATGGTCGCTATTGCTGTTGCAGTCGGAACTGCGCTGTCACTGGTGCAAGGTTTGCCCTTGATCGAGATACTCCCCTTGGCAACCATTCTCTTGCTGTCTGCAGTCCCTGTTGCGCTGCCAACTATGTTCACCATCAGCATGGCTCTGGGCTCTCTTGAGTTGTCGAAGAGGGGAGTGTTGGTCACCAGACTAGACTCCGTAGAAGATGCAGCCACGATGGACGTGGTCTGTGTGGACAAGACTGGGACGATAACGATGAATAGGCTCTCCGTGGCAGATGCGATACCTGTGACAGGATATGGTAGAGACGATGTCATACTCTACGGGGCCCTGTCTTCTCAAGAGGCCAACCAAGATCCCATAGATCTGGCCTTCTTGGCGGCGGCAAAGGAAGCGCATATTCCTTTGGATGCCTATTCCCAGAAATCGTTTGTCCCGTTCGATCCTTCCACCAGAAGAACACAGGCCACCGTGGAAAAGGATGGTGAACAACTCTACGTGTCAAAGGGCGCGGTCCAAGTTATGACTGCGCTGGCTGGAACCAGCGGCGATCAGCTCCACGAAGTGGACAAGATAGTGGGTGACCTCTCGCCCAGAGGCTATAGGACGATTGCAGTCGCTAAGGGAGAAGAGGGAAAAAACTTGAACTTGGTCGGGATAGCCGCCCTCTACGACAAACCGAGACCCGATTCTGCCGCACTCATCCGCGAACTCAACAACCTCGGAGTGTCGGTGAAAATGCTCACAGGTGACGCTCTGCCGATAGCTAAAGAGATGGCGGCGCAAGTCGGACTGAAGGGAGACATCATCAAGTCATCCGACCTCAAGTCGACCGTAGAGCAGAAAAGGGATCTGGTGAGCTTGGAGACGACCGCTGGCTTCGCCGAGATCTACCCCGAGGACAAGTACCTCGTCGTGAGAGCACTCCAAGGCAGCGGCCACGTGGTCGGCATGACAGGAGATGGCATCAATGATGCACCATCATTGAAGCAGGCCGAAGTCGGAATATCCGTCAGCAATGCGACCGATGTCGCAAAGAAGTCGTCCAGCGTTGTCTTGACCAGTGAGGGACTCGACGGCATAGCTGAGCTTGTGAAGAACGGAAGAATCATACACCGCAGGATAACCAGCTGGATAGTCAACAAGATCATCAGGAGTTTCAAGCGAGTGATCTTCATAGTGCTAGCCCTAGTTGTCACGGGACAGTACGTCGTGTCTACGTTCCAGATGATACTCCTTATGTTCCTGAGCGACTACGTGACATTGTCCATCTCGACGGACAGGACCAAACCTTCGGCTAGGCCTGAGACCTGGGATGTGAATCGCTTGGTCAAATTAGGGATCTACCTTGGCCTTCTTCTGATAGTCGAGGCCATGGTTCTGCTGTACGGCGGGCTCTCGATCTTCAAGTTGGGTGAGGATATCGAGAGACTACGCACTTTCGTCTTCAGCTTTCTAGTCTTCTCCGGGTACTTCACGGTATTGGTAGTCAGGGAGCGCGGGCATTTCTGGGTATCACAGCCGAGCACTCCTCTCACCCTGTCGATTCTGATCAATTCCGTGATTACGATACTGATCACGACCTTCGGGATACCTGGGGTGTCCCCTATAGCCCCGGTTCAACTCCTGACGGTACTTGTCTACTCCTTCTTCACCTGTCTTCTGCTGAACGACTTCGTGAAGGTCTTCCTGAGCAGGAGATTCGGAATAGTCACGTGACAGCGAACCGACGGGATCGCAGGTCTCGGGAATCCGATTCACAGGTCGAGTAAGCGAGTACGGGCGCATGTGGCGGAAGTGATTTATCTGCATTCCATGTGGGAAGCGTCGTGGTAGCAGCTTGATTGAGAATCCAGTCGTCAGAACCATGCTTGAGCATAGATCCATCCGTGACTACTCGGATAGGAGGCCCAACGATGAGGTCATCGAGACCATAGTGCGTGCTGGGCAACAGGCACCGTTCGCCTACCAGCTCTATAGCGTGTTGCTGTCCCGCAAACGCGAGAAGAACCCGTTCAAGGCTCCTCTGCTGTTCACCATATGCGTTGACGCGTACAAGTTCGAGCGAATCATGGACAAGCGGGGCTGGAAGAGGGTCACGAATGACTTGACTATGTTGATGTTTGGTATTGAGGACGCGTCCTACATGGCCCAGAACATGGTCGTTGCAGCCCGTAGCCTTGGGCTAGGCAGTTGTTTCCTAGGGGGGGTGCTCACGAATCCTGCTGGCGTCGCGAAGCAGTACAAGTTGCCAAGGCACGTCTACCCCATTGTGCAACTCGCGATGGGTTATCCTGCCAAGGAGCCGCCGACAAGACCGCGGTACCCGCTGGACTTCGTGCTGTTCGAGAACGAATACCCGAGGCTGGATGACGCGACCGTCACGAAGGCAATGAAGACAATGGACGAGGGCTATCTCGCACAGGACTACTACAAGAAGGCGACCCTTATGATCCCGCTCCGGGGAAGGCGGAAGGAGACCTACACGTTCAAGGACTACAGCTGGACGGAGCATATCTCGCGCAAGCTTGGTCTGTGGCATGACTCACAGGCGACACAGAGAAGACAGCTGGCAAAGCGGGGGTTCGTCATCAGCGACGACAAGTAGACACTTGAGTGAGGATGAGATTGAGAGCTGCATGTAGCCAACGCACAGACTCGGAGACTCCTGACTGTCTGGTCTCACATTTCGGTCGGCGAGACCTTTCTACCTTCAGAAGCTGACTTGTAGGCAGAGAGCGTGAAGGCAAGCTGCTCCCTAGCCCTGTCCAAACCTATGTATGGCTCCTTGTCGTCGAGCACGCATTCCACAAAGTGAGCGACCTCATTGACGAAGCCTTCGGACCAGTCATCGACTATATCCAAGAACTGAATCGTCTCATCTCTTTTCCTTAAGGTGAGAGGTGGTTCTGGCGAGAGTTCACCCGATATATGGCTCATCCTAAGCAGGCCCTCATCACCGACCACCTCGTACGATTCGTTGAGGGAGTAGTACTTTGTCTTCATTTTCAGCATCGTGAAGAAAGGGTACGTAAGGACGCAGTACGTGTCCCTGTCGGCGTACTTCCAGACCACGACAGCGGGGTATTCGATGGGAGAATCAACGTAGGACATCAACGAGAAGACGGCTTCGATCTTCCCAGGTAGCAGTCTCTGAGTGGCGAAGTAGTGATGGGGTATGTCATCAAAGATCAGCCCTCCGCTCAGCCCCTTGTCCAGTCTCCAAGCATCCTTGCCCTCGGTAGGCTCCTGCCATTCTTCAACTGCGCCGATTCCGTTCAGGCTCTGGATTCTGATCATGCTGGGCGAGCCGACCTCCTCGTTCGCGATCAGCTCGGAGGCCTTCAGGATCGGCGGGTAGAACGAATAGATCTCCGCTATGTTGAACTTGACGTCACTCTTCCTGACGGCTGAGATGACTTGGTCCGCTTCATTCAGGGTCATCGCGATGGGTTTCTGCATCGAGATGTGTTTCCCCGCCTCAGCAGCCTCGATGGCCACACTCGCGTGAAGGTGATGCGGGAGCAGAATCTCAACGGCCTCCACTTCTGGGTCCTTCAGCAGCTCGCGGTAGTCTGCGTATGTTTTCTTCGCACCCCACTGCCCCGCCCTCTGGGCTGCCAGCTGTTTGTCGATGTCGCAGACTGCGACTATCCTAGCCCTGTCGTTCCTCAAGTAACCCAGTGCGTGAACCCTTGAGATCATACCAGCACCGATGAAGCCGACATTGAGCTTTCTTTCCGGCATTCGTTCACCACATGTCCTTGAACTCTTATAAGTTTCAGAAGGATTTCTGTGATGTGAAGCGGGCGAACGCCTCAAGTCAGGGGGCGAACATCACCAAGACCTTTCTCATCGCCTTGAGCATCTACATGCTAGCCGATTCCTTCCTCTGGAACGGGTTCAATTCGATAATCTACCCAAAGGGGGCGAAGGAGTTGGTCCCTGCGGATCAGCTTGCGCTCGTCATGGGCACAACTGCATTCGTGGGAGTGATGATAGGTACGACGACGGGCATCATTTCTGGAACGATCAGCGACAGGGCCACGTTCAAGATGGGCCGTAGGAGGCCGTTCATAATCATCGGGGCTGTCATGGCGGCCGCCTCCCTGATGTTGGTGAGGTACGCTCAAGACTTCACGTTTCTTTTCATAGGATTCGTCCTGCTGCAGATCTCGGAGAACATCGCGACCGGAGCATACTTCGGCCTGCTTCCTGACCTAGTCCCGGCTGAGAAAACTGGCCTAGCTTCTGGAGTCATCAGTCTGTTCCAGTTCATTGGCAGTCTACTGGGGTTTGTTGGTGTGGGATATCTTGTAGGGACAGGAAACACAGACCTCGCCATATTGTGTGCATCGGCCGTGATACTTGGTGCGATGGCCTTGACGGTGTTCGCCATCAAGGAGCAGCCAATCGCACGAGAGGACCAGAACCCGAGAGGCGAGGGAATCGTGGAATCGTTGAGGAAGCTACCGAAGGACCTTTTGGTGCTGACATCGTCAAGGTTCTTCGCACTTCTTGGCACAAATGTCCTCAACTTCTTCTCGCTCTACTACGTCTCAGATGTCCTCGGTGCTCAGAATCCCGAATTCCTTGTCGCCGCACTGGGAGCGGCTGTCCTCATTGTGGCCATGCTGTCCGGAATACCCGCGGGTCTTTTCTCTGACCGGGTTGGCAGGAAGGGACTGACCATACTATCGTGCATTCTGGGCGCAGTCGCAATGGTCGTGATGGCCTCGGTCTCCTCTGTCCTTGGCCTGATAGTCGCCGGTTCCTTGCTCGGCGCGTGCATGGGAGTGTTCATGACGACCAGCCTAGCCATGTCCAGCGATCTGTCTCCTCCCGGTATGGGCGGAGCAGCGATGGGGCTCTCGAACTTGGCAATGGGAGGGTCGCAGGCGGTCTCCTCGGGAATAGCGGGCCTGATACTGCAGCTGACTCGAGACATCCCAGGGTCTGGCAAGGGTTACAGGCCCGTGTTCCTGTTTGCAGCTCTCTGTTTCGTGGTCAGCATAGCACTAGTCTTGAGGGTGAAGGAGAAGATCCAGCAACCTAAACCACAGTGATCTCTTGAGGCAGCTTCGTCACTCTTCTTGACGTGCCGGACTCGACCAAGAAAGTATCTTCCAGCCCCATGAATCCAGCCCCCTCGGATGCGCCGTACAGTTCCACGTTAATCACCATGTCATCATGAATCTCAAATGGAGAATCATAGGACAGGTTCGCCTCTTCCGTCTGGATGCCGATGCTGTGCCCCACATTTGGAAACACAAACGAGATGCCCGCCTCCTCATACAGGCTGGCTGCGTAGTCGTAGATGTCAGAGAACTTCTGCCCTGGCCTGAGCCTATGTCCGCATTTCGTCACCAGCTCAATCAGCTTCGTCTGCATCTCGACCGACGCTCGGTTCAAGTCGCCTACTGCGAACTTCCTGTGAGTATCGGATGAGTAGCCTGAGAAGATCGCACCCAAATCAAGGCCGACGACATCGCCCCTCTTGATCACCCTGCCATCGGGGATCTCCGGGTTGCTATCACCGATCGGTATGGTGGCATGGTCACAGGCATCCGCTCCAAGCTCCATCATGACACGCTTCGAGGCCAGTATAATGTCCAAGTCAGAAACGCCCTCCTTGATGATCTTCGCAGCTGACTCGATGGCGCGCTCCGTGATATCCGTGCCCTTCAGGATCCTGCTCTTCTCCTCTGCCGATTTCTTGAGCCTCAGCTTCAGTATTGGGTTCTCATCGACGACCACCCTCCCCACCTTTGGCTCTTGTATCAAAGAGCTGTAGGCAAAGGCCGGGAACCTCCTATCGACCCCCACCGCTGCATTGGAGCCTGAGGCGGCGCTCACAGCCGAGAGCAGCTCCTCGATCGCGCCCCCAGCATCAATCGTTGGCACCGTTTCCTTCACGTCGAACTCCCTGTCTCTAAGGGCAGCCATCCACGCGACCAACGTGACCTCTCCCTCGCGATCAATGACACAGAAGGCCGGGTACTGGTTCTCCAGTACGTACGGGGCGGGGTTCGCCGAGGAGTGTCTGATCGGAAACCCGCTGACATAGAAGACGTTCTCTGGAGACCCGACTACGTATGCATCAAGCTTGTTCTCAGTGAGGACCTCTTTTGCCCTGCTCTTGCTGTAACCTGCAGACCGTATCAAGACATCATTGGACCACAGCTTGTTATTTATGAGTTGAACACAGCACGTGACAAGTCTTCAAACCTTATACGCAGCTTCGTCTCTGTTTGGTAGAGATGAAGATCGCTAGGTTCATACGCGAGGGATTTGAGAGTTATGGCCTAGTGGCCGACGATAGAATTGTGCCAGCAAGTGTGTTGCTGTCTGAGGACGCGGTGCCAGACGACATCGATGATCTCATCGCAGATGAACGGGCGATGCAGTCTCTCAAGCGATGCAACCTCCATGAACACAGCGACCAAGCGATTCCGCTGAATGAGATCAGACTCCTTCATCCAATAGCTAGGCCCACGAAGATCGTCTGCCTAGGCTTGAACTACAGGGATCACGCGCGAGAGGCGGGGAAGGAGCTGCCGAAGAACCCGATTATCTTCATGAAAGGAAGGAACGCTCTCACCGGCCCTTATGATCCCATCATCTATCCCAGCATCACCAGGGAACTGGACTATGAGGGCGAACTCGTCGTGGTCATGGGCAAGAGGGGAAAGAGGATAGACAAGGAGGAGGTGATGAACTTCATTGCTGGCTGTATGATAGGTAACGATGTCTCTGCGAGAGACATACAGATGGACGATGGACAGTGGACGAGGGGGAAGACCCTAGACACCTTCGCCCCGACTGGGCCGTGGCTTACGACTGTTGACGAGATAGACGATATCTCGGGCTTGACAATCGACACACATGTCAATGGAGAGAGAAGACAACACGGGACGACCGGAGACATGGTGTTTGGAGTGGCCGAAGTCGTCGAGTTGCTCAGTCAGAACATAACGTTCGAGGCTGGAGACCTGATTATGACCGGCACACCCGGCGGAGTCGGGCTTTACATGAAACCTACCCCGAGCTACCTTAACCCAGGCGACTCCGTGAGGGTGGAGATATCGGATCTTGGGCACATAGAGAACAAGGTAGTACGGTTCTAGGCGACGCACTGTAGCTTGTGACTGGTCTTCCCATGCTGTGGCATGCACGGGCCATGTCCACCGAAAGGTGAACACCCTCGTGGAGACTGTAGCCAGAACACTCAAAACAAGAACGGCATAAGGACCATGCGACCGTACCTAAGGGCAATTGATCTCCAGATGGTCACAACACACTTTTATGTGCGAGGCTAGGAGTCTCAACACAGCCATGAAGGATGCGGGCAAATGGTTTGAGTTCGACGGTTTCATCAACTTCCATGAATTCATCGCCAAGGAGTTTCACGTTCCAAAAGGGAAGTGGAAGATATCGAAAGTATCGCGCCCGGGAGCAGGCATAGAAGTCACGTCGGGTGAGGTAAGGATCTGGGGGGATGAGTACTACAACTACGCCACCATTCTGCAGCTAGCCAGAGAGCGAGAGGGCTACCTTCCTGAGATCAAGATCGATGGAGGTCCGACTTTCTCCTTCAGGGGGTACCATCTGGACATCGCAAGGGGCGGAGTCCCCACTGTCGAGACATTCAAGAGAATACTCAGGTGGCTGTTCGTACTGAGGTACAACCACTTCGCGATATACTTCGAGGATCTATTCCCTTGGAAGAAGGACCCTGATATCGGAAAGCACAGGGGAAGGCTGAGCGACGAGGAACTGAGCGAGGTCGTCGAATACGGCAAGAAGCTGGGCATAGAAGTGTTTCCCTCACTTGAGTTGGCCGGGCACATGGAGCACATTCTTTCGCTTCCGGAATACCGGAAGTACAGCGAGTGGTACAGGCCAGAGGAAGGTTGTCTGGATGTCAGCGACGAAGAGGCGGCCAAGTTCTCATATGACTTGCTGCAGGAGGTTCTGCTGAGATCCCCGTCGAGACACATTCACATCGGTGGAGACGAAACTTGGGCAATGGGCAGAGGGAAGAGCCTAGACAAGACATGGGAGTTCAGGGGAACCGACCTCTACATGACCCATCACAAGAAGATGGTAGACTTGGTGAAGCAGAGTGGCAAGATCCCGGTCCTGTGGGGGGACATGCTGACCGGCATGTACCTAGGTGGAGAAAGGGAGAGATCCAAATGGGCGGAGGTGGCCAAGAGCGACATATGGGAAGGTGCTGTGATTGCCAACTGGGACTACGCCATGAGGGATGTCAAGGACTTCAGGGACAAGATCAACCTGTTCGGGAAGAGGAAGAGCCAGCAAGTCGTCTGCCCAGGATTCGCCAACTGGAACAGGTACTACCCTAACTTCGAGATGGCGACTGGGAACATCGCCAACTTCATCGAGGCCGCGAAGGAAGAGAGACTGCCAGGCTATCTGGTCACCGCATGGGGAGATGACGGCGAGGAATGCCTCTTCTCCTTCCTTGAACCACTTCTCGTTGCATGCGCCGAGGCAAGCGAGGGCAACCGCGGATGGGAGGACAAATGGATCATGCTCTCAGGCGAGTCAAAGGAGGTCCTCAAGGCCAGAAAGCTCTTCGGCAAACCTGAGGTCTCGGAGCAGATCAAGCACGTACTGTTCGCAGACTTCCAATACTACAGGATGAGCGAGGCCGAGAGGAAATCCCTCGCCGAGTCATGGAGAGAGGTTCTCGATGAACTCTGTTGCGTCAACCTGCCGGAGGATCTGGAGTTCATCAGGAAGTGTCTTCATGCTGGAATGAGGAGGATCAGTGGAGAGATCGTCCCGTCAGACCTCATCTCTCTGGCGAACTCATATGCACGACTCTGGCTGGATGAGAGAAAACCGGAGGGGCTTGAGAGGATACTAGAGAGGTTCTGGGGAGCCGCCGGCAGAGTCGACTCCAAAGTCAGGTAAGCCAGACAAGCTGGTGGACCCCGAGGATGAATCAGCAAGGCTGATATATCCGCAGAACTCAATCAGCCGAGTGACGATAAACGAAGAGTGGCATCGGAAGAACAGGATGCCGAGGAATCCAACGGTCGAACAAAGAATAGAGTGGCATCTGGAACATCAGAAGAACTGCTCATGCCGACCGATTCCGAGGAAGCTCTCTGAAGAGATGGAACGGAGAGGCATCGAGATCTGAGAGTGCTGCCTTCATTCGCTCGCGCCTTTACTCAGGCGCCTTCAATACTTTATTATCAACCGAAGGATCAGAGAAGCATGGACGACTCCACCTTCCTCGCAGCCATTGATGCAGGTACTACAGGAGTGAGAACCCTGATCTTCGATACGATCGGGAACATCGTCGCTTGGAAGTACCTGGAGTTCCCCAGCTACTTTCCCGAACCCGCTTGGGTCGAGCAAGAGGCTGCGGACTGGTGGGATCGGGTATGCAGGACGTCGCGATCCGCCCTGAACGAGGCAGCCAACCGAGGTGTAACCCCGGAGAAGATAGCAGGGATCAGCGTGACGAATCAGCGGGAAACCATCGTGCCAGTTGATGATGAGGTGCGGCCGGTCTATCGTGCACTCGTCTGGCAAGACAGGAGAACTGTTCCGCAATGCCAGCGGATCAAGGAGATGATCGACGAGGGTAGCATATACCGCATCACAGGTCTGACAGTCGACCCGTACTTCTCAGCGCCTAAGATCCTCTGGACCATGGAGAACCACCCTGAGGTCTACAAGAGGACTCACAAGTTCCTGCTGGTTCATGACTATCTCATCGCAAAACTGACGGGCTCCTTCATTACCAGCTGGGACAACGCTTCGAGGACCCTCTTGTTCGACATAGTCAAGTTCGACTGGTCAGATGACATGCTGAAGAGTTTGAAGATCAACAGAGAGAAGCTGCCTGAACCTCTTCCTTCCGGGAAGCTAGTTAGTGAGGTCACCGCAGAGGCCGCTCGGGAGACTGGCTTTGCGAAGGCGACACCGGTCGTGTGCGGCGGCGGAGATCAGCAGTGTAGCGCTGTGGGTGTTGGCGTGGTCAGACCGGGCAGGACAAAGGCCACGACCGGAACTGGAACGTTCATACTCTCTTTCTTAGAGAAACCAACCTTTGATCCCAAGAGAAGAGTGCTGTGTAGTTGCCACAGTGTTCCGGGTAAGTGGGTACAGGAGGCCAGCATGTTCTCCACCGGCACGATATACCGTTGGTTCAGAGACCAGTTTGGCCAGTCGGAGAAGGCGGCTGCGGAGTCTGCGGGAGTTGATCCGTATACCATCCTCAACAAGGAAGCGTCGGAAGCTCCGCCCGGCAGTAACGGCGTTTTGGTTATCCCCCACTTTGTGGGTGCCGGTGCTCCATACTGGGATCCATATGCGAGGGGCGTAGTTTTCGGGCTGGCTCTTGGCCACAAGAAGAGCGACCTTGTGAGGGCGATCATGGAGGGAATTGCCATGGAGATCAGGAAGAACATAGAGGTGATGAAGAGCCTCGGAACTCCGATGGAGGAGATCAGAGTCACGGGTGGGATGACTAGAAACCCGGACTTCAACCAAATACAGGCTGATGTCTTTGGGTTGCCGGTCCTCACGTGCAGGATAGAGGAGTCCACGTCGTTGGGCTGTGCTATCTTGGCAGGTGTCGGGGTTGGCGTTTTCAACAACGTTCCAGACGCTGCCGACAGAATGGTGCAGGTCGCCAAACGATATGAGCCGAATCTGGAGAACAAGAGGACCTACGACAAGATGTTTGGAGTCAACACGAAGATCCACGAGGCTCTGAGCGAGGCTGGAGTCTACAAAGATCTGGCGGACTTGAACACTCATGAGTGATGGCGATACATGAAAGCTGGCGTTGTGATTGTTGGCGCAGGGATCGTGGGATCTACAATAGCTAGGGAGCTCTCGAAATACGAGACTGACATTGTGGTCGTGGAGAAGGAGACAGATGTCGCATTCGGATCCCCCACCAAAGCCAATACTGGTGTGATCCACCCCGGCTTCGACGATCCACCTGGAACCGTCAGAGCCGAGCACTGTTCACGGGGCAACGCACTTTGGCATAATATCGCTCGAGAAGTGGCGGCACCATTTGAGGAAGTTGGATCCCTCGTAGTAGCTCTGAAAGATGAGGAGGTCGAAGTGCTCAAGGAACTGAAGCGCAGAGGAGACGCGAACGGCGTACCCGACCTGGAGATCGTGGTTGACAATGGTAAACTGCGCAGGATGGAGCCTCACCTGAACACGGGGGCTGCCGCTGCACTGTTGGCTCCTACGGCCGCTATCACCAGCCCCTATGAACTCGCAATAGCGGTGATGGAGAACGCAGTTCGAAACGGAGTGAGGACTTGCTTTGAGACAGAAGTCACCGGCATCACCGTGAAACAGGGCCGAGTCAGAGGGATTCAGACGACCAGAGGGGAGATAGAAGCCCAGTTCGTGATCAACGCGGCAGGACTCTGGGCAGACAGAATCTCAGCCATGGTCGGACCGAACCAGTTCACGATTCACCCTCGGAAGGGAGAGTACTACATCCTTGACAAGAAGGCGGGAGATCTCGCCCGACATGTGATCTTTCCGGCCCCCTCTCCGATCAGCAAGGGCATCGTCGTCACTCCGACCGTTGAGGGCAACACGCTCGTCGGACCCAACGCACAAGACATCGATGACAAGCGAGACATGGCCACAACTCACAGTGGACTTGCTGAAGTGTGGGCTGGGGCCTGCAAGCTGATCCCCTCGATGGCGGACAAGAAGAACATGATAATCACCAACTTCTGTGGTCTGCGACCCGAACCCGACACAAAGGACTTCATCGTGGGAAGCAGTCAGACAATCAGGGGGTTCATCAATGCAGCAGGGATGAGATCTCCGGGTCTCACTGCGGCACCATCTGTGGCCCTGAAGGTGGTAGACCTTCTCACGGAATCCGGTGCCGAGTTGAGGCGGAAATCGGCATTCGACCCAAGGAGAAAACCCATCGACAAGCCGATGAGGAGACCGGACCTGATGTCCGCCCAGAGTCTGATCAAGCAGGATCCGAACTACGGATATGTTGTGTGCCGTTGCGAGCACGTTACGAAGGGCGAGATCCTAGAAGCTATCAGGCGAGGAGCTACTACTTTGGACGGAGTGAAGTTCCGGACCAGAGCCGGAATGGGCAGATGCCAAGGTGGATTCTGTGGCCCTCATGTGCTGAAGTTGATGTCGGAGGAGCTGGCGATACCAGCCCAGAGCATCACAAAGAGAGGCAGGGGATCCAGGGTATTGCTCGGCAGGGCAAAGGAACTGTTGAGCGGAGGCGACTCGAATGGCCGAGATGACTGAGGATGTCGTGGTAGTTGGAGGCGGAGCTGCGGGCCTAGCCGCGGCCATCCGAGCGAAGGAGGCTGGGGCGAAAAGAGTCCTAGTGCTTGATCGCAACAGCGAACTGGGTGGCATCTTGCCGCAGTGCATACACACGGGGTTCGGGTTGCACCATTTCAAAGAGAATCTGACGGGGCCCGAGTACGTCTCCCGGTTCGTGGATAGGGCAAGAGCTCTGGGCGTTGAATTCAAGTTGGACACAATGGCTCTCAGGCTGAAACCTGAAAGGGAAATTGTTGCCGCGAACAGCCTAGACGGACTGTTCAGGATAAGGGCGAAGTCCGTGGTCCTGGCGATGGGATGCCGGGAACGGACCAGAGGCGCACTGGGCATACCCGGCGAGCGACCTGCTGGTATCTTCACTGCCGGAACAGCACAGAGGCTCATGGATGTTGAGGGATTCATGCCTGGCAGGAGAGTGGTCATCCTCGGCTCAGGTGATGTCGGCCTGATCATGGCAAGACGCTTTGCCGTCGAAGGGGCCAAGGTCGAGGCCGCGATCGAGATGTTGCCCTACGCCGGGGGGCTACCGAGAAACGTCATCCAGTGTTTGGAGGACTTCGGCATACCGCTACTGTTGAACCACACGGTTACTGCTGTGCATGGAGCCGAAAGGGTGAGCGGAGTCTCTGTGGCAAATGTGGATGAGAAGGGGAACCCGATAAGCGGGACGGAGAGGACAATTCCGTGCGATACGTTGGTCCTGTCGGTCGGGCTGATTCCGGAGAACGAATTGTCGGAGGAAGCGGGCATCATTCTCGACCCAACGACGGGAGGACCGGTCGTCGACCAACGCATGGAAACCTCAGTCGGGGGCATCTTCGCATGCGGAAACGCGGTCCATGTTCATGATCTGGTCGACCATGTCACCGAAACCGGAATGACAGCTGGATGGAGCGCTGCAAGATTCGCCCTTGATGAACTGGAGCCATTGAAGAATAGAATCAGGCTGCGACCAGGACCAGGTGTGAGGTACGTCGTGCCTCAAATCATCAGCGGAGATGAACCCGTGACCGTGTACCTGCGGGTGAGGAACCCCGTGCGCAATGCCATGATCCGGGCCGGCAACATTGCGGTTCCAGTGAGGGCAGCGCGACCCGCAGAAACAGTAACAGTGGATTTCACCGAGAAGAGGGTCGAGGAACTCAGTGGAGAAGCCGAATTGGAGATCGGCTTGGAGGAGATCGAGCACATTGACTGAGAAGATTGAACGGACCATCACGTGCATCGTCTGTCCCACGGGATGCGAAGCCACCGTGACCATGGAAGGCGGGAAGGCAGTGAAGGCCGAGGGCTTGGCATGCTCCAGAGGGGAGGAATACGTGGTCAGGGAGGTCGAAGCCCCAATGAGGGATTTCTTCTCAATAGTTGGCATCGAAGGCGGTGTGGCGTCAGTGTGCCCGGTGAGATCCACGAAACCAATCCCCAAAGATAGGATCATGGACTGCTCAAGGGAGCTCGCGAAGCTGACAGTAGCAGCACCCGTCAGAATGGGCGACATAGTCATACATAACATCTTGGGCCTAGGTGTCGACCTCGTCGCGACGCGAAGCATAGAGGCGCTCCGGGACAAGGGATCCGAGTGAATGAGCCGAACCGAAGATCTCGGTTGGTTCGTTGGAGTGACTGATGCGACCCTGCCATATCTGTCAGGTGTAGACTTGGACCAGTACTACCTCAATCCTCGGTCTTGTGTGCATGCCATAAAGGAGGGCAGAAGGAAGGTTCGTGAGCTCTTCGGTAAGGAAGTCACTCTTCCCGACGTGTCCTGTCCACCCCTTTCGTACGGTCATGTGTCTTGCCTAGGGGGAGAGGTAGTCTTCCTTCATGACTCCGAGCCATACGTGAGGGCGGCCTACAAAACCTTGGATGACGCAATGGAGGCCCTAAGAAAGGCCGAGAGCTTTGAGGACAACGACCTCTTCAGACACTACCTCAGGATCTATGAACATCTAAAGCAGGAGTTCCCACAGGACAACGTGAAGTTTGCCGGCTTCAGCTGGGAAGGACCGATCACATCAGCAGTTCTCCTCCGTGGAAAGGACTTCTGTGTTGATCTCTACAGAGAGCCGGAGAAGGCGAAGGTGTTCCTAGATCTACTCACTGACAGTATCACGAGCTTCGTTCGCCTGCAGAGGAGAATGAACTCAGAACCGGAAATCAGTTCGGACTCCACGGGTCTGGCCGATGACTTCTCCAGTCTCATTCATCCGAAAATGTGGGAAGAATTCATCGTCCCGTACTGGAACCAATACTACGAGGGGTTGACCTCCGGTAGAAGGACCCTGCACTGCGAGAACCTCAGCTCTGAGCACCTGAAGTATCTCAAGATGGCGAAGGTGAGCCACTACGACCCATCGGTCTCCCGAAAGCTAAGCCCTAGAACGATCAGAGAGGAGACTGACATCGCCTTCACCTGGAGGCTTCCCTCATTCGAGCTTCTGCACATGTCGAGGGCTGAGGTTAGAGACTGGGTTACGAGAGCATCAAAAGACGGTGCAACGCACGTCCACATGTACATAGAGAGAGTGATGTGTGACGGAGACAACCCGGCGAAAGTGATCGCTTTCATTGAGGCCGCCAAGGAACTGGCTACACAATCAGGAAAAAGGGGGTGGGAGTCAGAATGCTGATAGAACAAGTGAGGGAACTCCGAGTACCACATTCGTGAATCGAGCGACCCTGAGGGGGCGTAGCTACGGACGCGGAGAGCCTTTCTGATCGTGCAGGCGTCCATCAGCATAGACTTTCCCAGAGCAGTCATAGCAGGTGTCTCGTTCGCTATCTGTCCAGAACACCCTACCGCACTGCTTGCAGGTCCGTTGTTTCAGCCCCTCAGTCCAAGCCTTGTCTTTCTTTCTCATGAACCCAGCATCCTGTGGGAACTCTATGGCGCCCTTCGGACAGAGTGGCCGGCAGGCAACGCAACCATTGACACAATTCTGCGGACTGACCACGAACGCCTTCCCATCGAGGATAGCAAAAACACCATGCGGACAGAATTGGATGCACTTTGGTGTGTCTAGGCCTTGACATCCATCGCACTTCTCGGGAAATACAACAGGATACCAAGAGGAGCGTCTGGAACTGAGCCCTGAGACGGACGGCCCGGACAATGTGCTGTTCGCCTTCTCTCTATGGGGCAGATTCAGGAGCAAGAGCGAGACTATCCCCGTTTTTCATCATTATTGAGCCCGCGTCGGTGGTTCTTATACTCTTGCCGTTGAGTATCACAAGTGCATCCTCCGCGATTTGACTCCCCTCCAAGATCCTAGTCTGGAGATCCTTCCCGGACTTGATGGCTAGTCTCCCGATGACATCCCTAAGAGTTGCTCCGTCCTCCATGTCCAAGGTGAGCTGGCGCTCGCCTGTGATCTCTCTCAGCAGCCCGATGAACTCCACTTTTACTTGGATCGTCGCGCGCGCAACACCTACCGCTAGCGGCAACCACCTGTTGAAGCGAAGCTGAGCCCGGTCTTCCAATCATACAATAGCTTTCTGAACTCCACTGAGGTTCCTCCTCTCCTCTCCCGTCTTCTCCAAGACTTCGATGACCTTGCTTAAGATTTTTCCTGTTGGAGCTAACAGGCCGACACCAAGGTCGCCGCAAACAGATCTCCCATACTCAGGTTCTATGAACTGCACACCTATCTCTTTCAGCTTCAGTATGTTTGCCTTCACAACTGCGTTAGCGTACATGTTTGGGTTCATGGCTGGGGCGATGAGCTTCGGTGCTCTGCACGCCAAGGCTGTCGTGGTGAGGAGGTCGTCGGCAATTCCGTTGGCCATCTTCCCAATGATGTTGGCCGTGGCTGGTGCTATGAGTAGGATATCAGTCAAACTGGCTAGGTTCGTATGTTGCAGGCCTTTGAACATGTCGGTGAACACTGGGTTTCGTGAGAGAGTGCTCATCGTTAGCGGAGTGATGAGCTTTGTCGCCGCTTTCGTCATTATCACGTAGACGTTAAACCCAAGTCTCACCAACTCCATAACTATCTCGCATGCCTTCCATGCTGCGATGCTTCCAGTGACGCCCAGAACGATCGTCTTCCCCACAGACATTGATTCCACAACACCTCCCATCAGCAGCAACCCCCTGTCGAAGCGAAGTTAAGCCCAGTCTTCCGACTGATTATGTCACTAATGGTATGCACGGTATTTGTTAGCTCCTGCTGGCATTGGAAGTGTTTCTTTATGGTGAGGTGTTGAAGCATTCTCTGTTGAAGCTGCCTGAGCGCTTGAACTTCATCGATACCGACCCTTCCACCTGTCTGCTGAAGCATCAAGACGGACTGTTGCCTGCGCTGGAATTCCTGGATAATTCTTTGAGCTTCTGGGTCACTATCCATCTCTCTCTGGGTTTCCTGCAACGCTTCATACATGGAGATGAGTCTAGTGCGCCTCTTGTATTCCAAGAACTACCAGCCTTTCAGTGCTTCTTATTCCGCGTGGGGCATTTGCTGGGGCGAAGATGATGTTACCTCGAGACAACTTCATTTTTTCATTGCCTACCGTGAATGTGCCGTTACCTTCCACAACGTAGAAGCATGCATCGTAGAGTTCAGGACGGGTGGGGATCTCTTGGCCGCTTTCAAGGCAGACCAACACTATGTTGAAGTTTCTTGTCTGCAGTACGTTTTTCTTCACGTGTCGCCTCTTTTCCATTGTATCTAGTACGCCTTTCTCCTGGGAAAACTCGGTGAGCCCGTGCAGGTCCACCACCTTAACCACCGGCTACGTCACCTCCTTCTTACCGTTGCAGTTTCTCGCCTTGCCGAAGAACATTATGCTTATTCCAATTGGCTGTTCGGGGGTTCCGGCAACAAACTCCCGGTTCAACGCAATTCTGAGCAGGGCAAAGACGACAAAGGCGATTCCAAACCAGACATGCAGGCCTTCGACAACTGCAATCTTCGCTGTCTCTCCTCTCAAGTATAGAATGAACAAGGGTATAGAAGTAGCGGCTGTCACAGCAAATGCCGCGATGCATAAAACCGTCAAGATTCTGCGGGACCTTCTTTTTATCACTGCGTTCTCATTATTCTCTTATGGAAACTAATGCCTATTCCAATGAACAACAAGGTATATAGCACTAGCATGGCAGTGTTAACTGGGGTTCCGAAGTAGGAGCTGCCGCCTAACCCGTATTTTATCAGGTCCAAGGTGTGAGTGAGTGGTGAGAGAAAAGCTGCTGCCTGCCCGATGGCTGGCAACTGGCTTATGGGTATGTAGAGGCCGCTGATGAACAGTAGGGGTATTCTGACAAAATTCATTGGCATCATAACCTCCCCCGGACTCTCAGTCGGGATGGAAGCAAACATTATGCCCATTGCCGAGAACTCTAGTGAGGCTAATCCCACACCGAGAATCAAGGCAAAGACACTTGTGATCGTTGTTCCGAAGGCGAATATGCCCAGTAGTAGAGCCAGTGTCGAGATAGCTAGTCCGTAGAGCATGCCTGCAAGAGTTTTTCCGAATAGGACTGAGACAAGCGACAGCGGAGCTGACAAGTACCTATCAAACGTCCTGACCCTACGCTCCACCGGGATGGATACAGGAGCTATGGATGAAGAAGCCCAGAATACCGTTTGAGCCAGAAGCAAGGGGGCCAGCGTCTCTAGAGGAACATCTCTTCCTACTGTGAACGATAGAAAGAGCGTGAAGGGAAACAATACGCCGAACATGATTGCAGCCGGCCTCAGATAATAGATCCTTGTATCATTCATGGCGATCACCCAAGACCGCCGTAGCTCATCCCATTTGGAAACTTTGCTCAACGCATTTCTCCTCTGCTCATGTTCTGAGCTGTGGCTCTGCCGCCTCGGATGAGCTCTTCCTCCATTTCTCTGCCAGTTAGCTTTACGAAGACGTCTTCGAGGCTGGGACCCAAGGTGTTGATGGAAATCGGCACTAGACCGTGCTTCTCTGCATAGTCCCAGACCTCCTTCAAGACCAGAGGCGGTTCATTCGTGAAGATTCTGTATTTGTCTCCGTGTTTCTCCACCGAAGACACTGCTCCCATCTGTTGCAGCTCTTCAGGTAGGTTCATTGGTGCTTCTTTGAAGGACACTTCCACTGACTGGACGTTGTGCATTATTTGCCTCAGTCTCTCAGGGGTGTCGATGGCAGCTATCTTACCTCTGTTCATGATGGCGATTCGGTCGCACATTTGGTTTGCCTCCTCAAGATTGTGGGTTGTGAGGAACACGGTCAGCCCCTCCTCGTTGAGCGCTCTCACCATCTGCCGTATTTCTCGAACACTCTCAACGTCGAGTCCCGAAGTCGGTTCATCGAGGAAAAGGATCTCGGAGTCATTGACGAGCGCCATGGCTATACAGACCTTACGTTTCATGCCGCGGCTAAACCCTCTCACCTTCTCGCTTCTCCGGTCGTATAGGTCGAATCGTTTGAGCAATGCCTCAGCCTTGTCTTCTAGTCGTCTCTTGGGCACGCCGTAGAGGTTCCCCGTGAACACGAGGTTGTCCCAGGCCGACAGCTCGTCGTACACATTGCTTACGTCGGGGACTATGCCCATGAGAGCTTTGGCCTCCACAGACTGTTTAACAATGTCGTAATCCATGATTGAAGCAGTACCATCTGTTGGTGTCGAAACGCCGGTTAACATTCTAATAGTAGTAGTCTTACCTGCACCATTTGGGCCTAGGAATCCGAAGATCTCGCCCTTCTTCACTTGAAAGCCTATGTGATCCACGGCCAAAAAGCTGCCGTAATATTTGGTCAGTCCTATCGCTTCAACGGCGTATGTCATGTCTCCATCACCTTCTGATACCCCGACGTTTCGATGCTTCGAGCCGCTCATTCACCTTGTTTGGTCGATCTTCAAGAGCTTCCTTGAGTTCTTCTAGCATCTTGGCCTCTCCTCAATCGGCATCAATGTCGGAAAGTCTCCAAATGGTCGGTGGTGCCATCGTTGATGGTGCACTTGAGCCCGCATCCACATCCGCAACACATCATTTGTCGCCTCCTCCTTTTTCCACGTTGGCTCCGAACTTCTCTTCGTAGAACTTCACCAGATCCTCGTTGAGCTTGCGCCTTCTCACTACCGCTTCCAACCCGCTCCTCAACACGACAACCCCCTCATCCGTCAACCTGTAGAGTCTTCTATCTGGACCAGATTCGACCTTTTCCCACTCCGACCGCAGCAATCCCCTATGCTCCATCCGTCTTAGGATCGTGTAGATTGAGCCAGGCATGAGTTTGTGATATCCTCCACTTCTCTTCTCCAACTCCTCCAAGAGCTGATAGCCATACGAGGGCTTCTCATATAGTATCCTAAGGATCAGGAACTGGATCCATCCCCTCTCTGGGTATGCATGTCTTGCGCCCGCACACGCGCAATCTCGGCCATGCCCATGATATTCAGAGGTTTCTTGAGATTCCATGCCTACATGGTGCGGTTCCTCACATCCCTTCTCTTGGTGAGCTTCACAGGGGGCGGTTTCTAGCTGGTCTGTTTCTCCGCGATTGCAGCAACTACCATTCATGGACATATGTAACACTGATACCTACTTAAGTGTTACTATCATCCCTGATGGTCTCTTCGTAGGGGGTCGAACAGCCCCAACTTCCTAGAAGTCTGGGCCCGTCGGAGATCTTCATTACTTAGTTTGATCAACTTGCTTCCATAATAGCCAGTACATCCTTCTGTGTCGATCATAACAGCCACCATGCCTGAGGACCCCCTCGTCGTTCAGTTGCTTTGTCCTATTCGTTTGCTCCTTTGATGACTGTTTCTGCTGTGTTCTTGTTCTCCGTTATGCCGACCGCTAGAGTCCGTGGATACGCAGGATGCGATATTGACGGCCAGAAGGCCCCAAACGTCTTCACGCATTTTGAATCATTTTATTTGTGATTTCCTAGCGCCTTTTCTATTCTCTTCGTTATGGCCGAAGAAATCCTCTCAACATCATCTTCGGAATATTCAAGTGTGGTGAACGGACCCAGTTTTCTAATTCCAAGGTCGTACTCCAAGTTTATGTATGCCTCATAACCAATGCCCAAGCGCTTCAGGATTTTCCTCGCACACTCATTACGGCATCCATCAATTACTATCAGATGTGGGATTTTCTTGACGAGAGCGGTTTGCGTTGAGACTTCGTTAACAAGAGCCGGCAGGGAGCATATGCCGACTACGTCTCCCAACTTTTCGACAACCTTCATTGCGGCCATTCCTGTCGAGGTTCCGGAGTTTGAAGCGCCACTATTGCATATCACTAGTCCGACTTTCGGCAATTGCATTTCGAATCACAGCTCAATCGTCCAATTTTTTGTCTCAGCCCATGCGAATGCGCTGATCTTCGCAGTTTGGATCCCTCATGTTTCGCTTCAAGTCTGACATATATCAAGCGTTGGAACCTTTTCTCGCCTTCGGTCATTAGCTACCGGCATGAACAGCCACTTGAAGAACTGCCAGAGCCAGACACCAGACAATTCTTAGCGTACGCATCCCGCCAACACTCCTGGCAGATTCCAACTATTCTGTCAAAATCCGTATGCATACCGTACAGTAAACTGACGTTTTCTCTGCCGCAGATCTCACACTTACTATTGGTCGCCTTCCAGGTCATGCCAAGATCCTCTCCGAGGTATGAATATCGGAATGTCGAGCTGTAGCATCTGACAGAGAGATCAGAAGCTCTCGGTCGAGGCTATCCAACACCTTGAAAATCCTGTCATCGGTTATGGAATAGTATCTCCTGTTCCGTTCCTTTCTGGACTTTACGATCCCTCTCTCTTTGAGTATTTTCAAATGTCGCGAGACTAATGGCTGTACTACCTTAACGCAGGGGGTGATTTCGCAAACACACCCCTCCCCTTTTCTCAGGAGCTCTACTATGTCAAGCCTAATGGGATCTGCAAGGGCCCTCAACACGCTTGCTTTCAAGAATAGTTGTCTGTGCTTTGCCTTCATCGTTTGGGGGTAATTATATCAATATTTAAATATTAGTATGGACAGGGCACGCACATGAAGAATGCCGAAGGGGACGCAAGGGGAATAGAGCTGAAGCAAGAAGCACCCGTCAGGATGCTCCCGCTTTGTGCAAAGGAGGCCGAAAACCTGAACATTATTCTGGCTTGCGATGGCGCGGCCAGCGTGGGTCAGATCGGACATGAAGTGGCAGTGGAGCTGACGAACGGGCAGGAAAGAGCCCGAATGTGCTGTATCACGGCCGTCGCTGCGGAGTCAAAAGCACATGTGGATATCGCCCGGCGGGCGAAGAAGCTCATCGTCATCAACGGCTGTGCTAATCGCTGCGCCAGCAAAGTGTTGGAGAGACTGAACATACCCTATGGGTATGAGATAGTAATCGCCGAGGAAGGGGTGAAGAAGGTGCCCACCCTCGACTTCGATAAGGCTGATGTTGAGCGCATCGCTAAGAAAGTCGCCAAGGAGGCTCTGGGAGTCACTGAGTCCAGCAGCCCTTGAAAGGAGGAGAAGGAAATGAAAATCGCAGCTGTATCTGAAGACGGCATTACCATTAGCCAGCACTTCGGCCACGCCCCGTTCTATGTGATCATCACTGTTGAAGAAGGGAAAATCGTCTCGCGTGAAACCCGCGACAAGATGGGTCACGGCCAGTTTGCCGAAGAGCCGCACGCCAAAGAGACCCGTGAAGTCGATCCGCGTGGCCACGGCTTTGACCCGGCCGCCCAGTCCCGTCACACGCATATGGCCGCCGCCATATCCGATTGTCAGGTGCTGCTGACGCGGGGGATGGGGACCGGAGCCTACGAAAGCATGAAGGGGGCGGGCATCCGTCCGATAGTGACGGACATCGTCAGCATTGATGAGGCGGTGCAAGCCTACATCGAAGGCCGCCTGGTGGATCACATCGAGGAATTGCACTGAAAAGGCGGCGAAGCATTGGTTGGGGACCAGACAATACTGCTCATTCTCTCAACTTACTTTGTCATAGCAACTATCGGGTACCTTTTTGACAGGTATCTCAAAATGCCTTGGATGTTCACTGTGGTGGTTTTTGCGATGTTTCTGTCTGGGTTTGGACTTTTCAAGGACGTGTTTCAAAGCGAGAGCTTTCAATTTCTTGCCGAAATGGGAATGCTTCTATTTCTGTTCACAATCGGCATTGATCTGAATTTGGAGGAAATCAGAAAGCTGGGGAAGTACATCATCCTAGGAGGCACTCTCCTTCCCTTGGTAGAAGGAACTCTGATAGCTGTGTTCTTCTACTCTGTCTTCCCAGCTTTCGTCAGCTATTCCTTTCCAGTTGCGTTACTGGCAGGAATCTCTTTCGGAACGATTGGAGAAGTGGTTTTGCTGGCAATATTGAAGCAGTTTGGCGTAGAAAACACTCGCTTTGGACAACTGGCGCTTGGGCTAGGAGTTTTCGATGACATTTTCGAGTTTCTTACCCTTTGCGGGATCGTTGTCCTCCCTACTCTGGCCACTACAGGGGAACAAAGCCATGCGCTTGGGGACGTCGTTCAAATCATGCTGACTCTGGCTGGAATCATAATCGCGACGATTATCCTTGCCAGATTGGGTGGCCGCAGCAGGAAACTGCTGGAAAGGGTAGATGAAAAATCCTTCGTCCTTCCCTTCGCTTTCTTCTTGGTGATTTTCTCATTCATCTACTTCAGCTCAACAAAATTCGGTGACTTGGGCGTGATCGCTGCCATTTTCAGCGGAATTGCTGTCAAGCAGGTGATGCCGAAGAAATTCGTCGAACAATACAAGAGGCCCATCTTCTTTGTCGCCAACATCTTCTTGGGACCGTTTTTCTTTCTCAAAGTAGGCGGCGGAATTTCGTTCACCGCATCATTTGCTTACCTCTGGGTAGTTGCCGCGATTGTCTTGATCTCCTTGCTCTCTAGGATGCTTGTTTCCTACCTTGTGTTCCGGGAGGCCATCGGTGGTCAACAATCAGTCATCCTAGGGATAGGCTTGTGCACTAAGTTCAGTACCAGCATTGTCAGCGAGAACTTGTTGTTCACGTCCGGTTTGATTGCTGGGCCGCTTTACTCCGTTATCGTGCTTTCATATGTCGTTATGAAGCCGATTATTATTGGCGTTTTCTCGCGCGGTCTAGCTACCATGAAGCACACTTTGTCTTAGTTCCAATGACGACATGACGGATCTGGAATCTGCCTCTGCGAATCTACTCTGGGGTCAGACCGACGAAGGTGATTTCTGGCATGGGTGCGAACATCTCCAAGGCAACGCGCCAAAAGCCGCTTGGATCTGTTCTGCTTGGTTCACCGTTCTTTATAGAAGGCCGTCTCGGGGCACCACAACGAAGCGGAGGATTCCTTCACGGCCGTAAGAACAAGCTGTGAGGGATGCACGCGACCGGCCTCACCGAAAGGATGATGGGGTCACAAGCCCCACCTACATCAATTCTACTTGGAGCCGTCGCGCGCGGGTTGCATTCACAATTTCGGGGTTGTGGTCCGTGATATCCAGAAACTCAAAGAGTCTTCATATCAAGATGAGCGAAATCAGTCGGTCGTCCAGACTCAAGGCCTCGATAGCTTTCCTGTTGGAGGAAGGCGTGTGCGATCGACCGCTCGCCTCCAACTCAGGGTGATGACTCAGGGGCAAGAGCGATTTCATCCCCGTTTCTCATCGCTATGGAACTCACATCTGTGCTTCTTATACTCTTGCCGTTGATTATCACGAGTGCGTCGTCGGAGACGCGGTTTTCCTCCAAGATCCTGGTCTCAAGACCCCTTCCATATTTGTCAGCCAGTTTCTCCATGACATCCTTGAGAGTTGCATTGTCCTCCAGATCTAGGGTGATTTCATTGGTTCCTGCGACCTCTCGCAGTACGCCGATGAACTCTACTTTCACCCGCTTCACCATACTACTTCTCGCCTCCTACGGCTTCCCCGGCATCTGAACCCTTCTTCCCCTGCGTCTGTCGGAGAGATGTCAACTGGGCCCTAAGCTCCTCCCTCGAGGGGAAACTCAAGGCGCCGTTTGGGCATCTCCACTTACATGCCTCGTCCCCGACATTGCAGTTGCCGGGGTTCTTCACTACGGCCTTAAGCCCGTCAGACGACACTTCATAGACGCCAAAGGGGCAGTACTTGATGCAGTACTGACCACAGGAGATCGCGTCGCACTTGTCAGTGTTAACGATGGGAGCCCATGAGATATCGGACCTTCTCAGCCCCAAGTACTCTCTCTGAGGAGGTTTCTTTTCAAGGACGAATTGGTCCACCATTCGCGTTCCCCGTTGTTCAGCGCTCGTTTTCCGCCCTTAGCCGCTTTATGACCTCGACGATCTCTTCCTTGGACGGGAACGAGATTGCCTCGGCCGGGCACATCATGGAGCAGGAGCTACACCCCACGACACATCGGTAGGGATTCGATACGACTGGCTTCTCTGGGTTTCCTTCAGTCGAGTAGACGCCATTCTTACAGAAACCGGCACAGGTCAGACACGAGGTGCACTTGTCGTAGTCAATCGTCGGATACCAGGGTATCTTATCCCTCGGGATACCACTCAATTGTGCCGCTACCTCGGTTGGATCTTTTCCACGGCCCCCTTCACTTTGGCCATGGCTTCCTCTGTGGGCATGTTCCTCAAGTCAAGAGACACCAACTGCTTGTCTATGTCCAGGCCCTTGCCCTCGAACGACTGCAGGAACATCTTCCTCTGCATCCTCGGGTCGCACCCACCCACAATGTAGATCTGGCTTTTGTCCCCTGCCTTTAGGAAGTCTGCCAAGAACCTGTCCCCATCATCGACGCAGAGCTGTGGATGAATGACAGCGTATTCTACATCCAGCTCATTTCTCACGAAGTTGATCAACTTCCACAGCTCGAGCTTGGAGAACCCGGGGCACTCGCCCGTGCAGAAACACATTAGGAATATCGGCTTAGGCATGACGGCGCGGCGATAATTCAAATATTTAAAACTATCGATGGTCAGTTGGAAGCCATGGAGAACGATGAACTCTCCAAGCGTGCGAAGGTATTTGCTGCTCTCTCGGACCCCGCAAGGCTTCGTATATTGGAGTTGGTGGACAAACGCGAGATATGCATATGTAAGTTGGTGCCCAAGCTGGCGCTGTCCCAGCCCACTGTGTCTTATCATGTCGGTCTTCTATCTACGGCTGGGCTCCTAGTGACCCGAAAAGAAGGCACGAACGTCCACTGCAGAACAAAGAAAGGGGTTGTGAAGTGCATAAGACAACTCTCGGGGGCCGCACAGTGAGAAGCCCTAGGAGATTCCCCTTTCTCTTCACTGACCCTGAAACGCGTGCGCCGGCTACTTCTTCAGCGGATCCGTTTGCACATATTTCACTAAGACGTACAGGCACGGGATCAGTAGGACGGAGGACACTGGACCCCACACGAGCAACCCCATGGAGTAGGTCTGACCTGCGACAAGTGGCAGATCCGCGATGAAGCCAGCTATGAAGCGCGCCAGAGCTTGAAGCACATTCAGAGGGATGGATATCAGGCCGTTGTAGCTGCCAGCCCTGGCCTCCCCTCCAGACATCTCGTCCTCTTGGGCCATGTCCGCGGTCACTGGATTCGGGAGAAGATACCAACCGGAAATGCCGATTCCGAACAACGATATGAAGATGACCCCTTGGATTATGCTGGGAATGGAGCTGAGGAACGGCTGGCCAAAGACTAGGGTCAGTGGGAGCGAGAACACCAAGATCAAGAGGGACGCTGTGATAGGCTTCTTCTTCCCCACTCGTTTAGAGATCATCGCCCAGACCGGGAAGAGTAACATAGTGACCAAGAGCATTAGGCCGCCTACTATCATGAACTGAGTTCCTGTGACGTTGAGAACCTTCTGCAGGTAAGTCATGATCAGACTCGCAAGAATCGCCGTTGGCATCGACATCAAACCTTGAAGGACAAACCAGTTCCGATAGTTCTTGTTGGCCAAGACTATCGAGATCTCCCGACGAACGTTGGGTTTCGGGATTGGCCTGTCTTTCTCTCTTATCTTGATGAGAGCCGGAACATAGAGGACAATCTCGACAACTCCCAAGCCGAGCAATAGAAATAGGGCTTGAGATGCACCGCCAGCCCTGAGTGCCGGTAGCGCGAAGCCGATGAGCGTCCCCACGACCTGCGCCCCCATGCCGAAGACGTTCTGATATGCAGACACCTCCACTCGTTCACCTGGGTCGGCTATCTCTGCGAGCCAAGCCATGTAGGGCGTGCTCAGTAGGCCGTAGCTGAGGTTCGCCAAGCTGAGAAAGAACGTGGCATATAGGAAAAGAGGCCACTGATCACCGATTGGGATGAAATAGTCTGGGACGAACAGCATGACCGTGGAGAAAGCAAGCAGCAGGCATCCAGCCAAGATGTAGGGCCTACGTCTTCCCCATCGTCGTGACACTGTTATGTCGCTCAGATAACCGAAGTACCAGCCGAAGAACGCGATCACGAGTTTCCCGATGGCAAACGCGATGCCAGTGAGCATGCCTCCGAGGCCGAAATAGTCAAGATAGAGCCAAAATGTCGCGAGGTCGACAAGAGAAAGTAGAGTCGACGAGCCAAGTCTGCCCATCGCGTATATCAGTTTTCCACTCTTTGTCAGCAACTTTGCCTTTGCACCCCTGATCCCTCGCTGCTGTCCCCCCGTCTCACCATATTAGCTTGAGTGCCCTCGATCAGTTCAAGGAAGGACGGGGTGAGAACCGCCTCTGTCTACTCCGGACTCCTCAGACCAATGAGAGCATTGTCATAGTCGCGGATCTCAGGCAGTCCCCATGCTTCGCGGTGCGATGAGCACCAGCCGGCATATGGAAACAGGGTTATTCCTGATCCGCCAGCCTGCATTGCGCCCTTCGCATATTCGGGCACTTGGTTTGCCTCGACCACGTACTCGTTTGAAACTAGCACTCCTGGGTACATGGGGAAACCCTTGTCCTTCATCCTGCTCATCAGGTACCCGGTAATGGCCCCGAGGTCCTTGGGGCTGGTCCAGTACAACATCGGTGCTGCGAAGTCGAGCAATCCATCATTCGCCCACGATATCCAGTCTTGCGCGAGATTCTTGAACACTGAGTCGTAGTCGTCGCGCTTCGGAGGAACGTCGTTGGTCACGATGCCGTGAGGTGGAAATCTGGCAAAGGTTGCAGCGGATAGTCTATACTTGCTCGATAGACCCTTCATTCGCTTCTTGACCAGTTTGACCTGGTCGGTGACCTGTGAGGCCCTCCATGAATACCACTTGTCTGGTTGTGTACCCAGTATCCAATCCGCTTTCTCCCTCGTACTGTGCAGGGCTTTCGGGATCTCGACGCCCGTTTCCGCCTGGAACCTCCCGAGGCAGCTGTCGCAGAAACAGTAGGCGAACTCCCTCTCCAACACAGCCTTTGTGCCGTCGTAGGGTGCGTACTTGGTCCTGTCATTATCCTTCAGATGATACGCAAGCTTGATGGCAGCCTGTCCCGTGAGGCCGGTCACCTCTTTGGTCACGTAGAAGATGTCCCCTTTGTCCATCAGTCTGCCGAAGTCAGCGCCACTCCTGATGTCCATTGTGATGGATGATTTCCAGTACCTGAACCTGATGAAGTCCAAGTGAATGCCGTCTAGCTCCGGATTGGCGGTCAGGATGTCTTCTGCGTGATCCGCTATGAACTGCCGAACCTCTGGCTTTCCGATGTCAACATCCAACTGCGACCCGAAGAACGGCGCTTTGTCCTCCCTTATCCCGTACCTGTCTGTTGGCAGCCAATCCGGGTTGTCCAACAGCACAGGCTTTGGTCTGAAGTCGACCTGACCCCGGGACCTTGGTGTCCACCCCAGCCGCAACCACGGCGCGACTACTATCATTGCGTGAACTTCCTTGCCGAGATCATGAAGCCGCTTCGTCGCCTCGCCGAGGGCATTCCAGTTCCTGAACTTAGCGGTCGTAGGCAACATCTTGCTGTTTGGGTAGTCAGCGAAAAGATCTGTCCTGACATTCATCAGAACTTTCTGCACTCCGACCTTCTCGGACCAGTCCACGAACCTCTTCATGTCTTCGTCACCAAGGGGGCGTTCCCTGAAGTCCATGTACGCCCACATACCCAGTTCGAACTTGTTCGTCATGTTCTATGCCGCGCCCTCCGGAAATGCGCCGAGATAAAAGCGTGAGAATACTGCGACCGCCCTAGCCATATGATGAGTCCTAAGGAAGCCCATCATAATATGGATTCCAACGAGGACTTGAGCCCCTCAGTCATTTCTTGGCTCACGGATACGCCACTCGACCTGAGGGCTAACAACTCAGCACCCAAGAGCGAACTGTAGATCCCAACTCTAGCTGTGGCCTCAAGGCCCAAGTTCTTCAGCTCGTCCATGATAAGTTGGATCATCTGGGGGCCTTCCTTTACAAGTTGACCTGTGAATGCCACTTCCACCGGAACGCGGATGTCGGTCCTTTCCCATACCGCCCACACCATCTTGGCCAGCTCTCGCGCACCCTCTTTCAGTATCCCTGTAGCGACCTTGTCTCCCGATCTTGCTGCGCCCAGCACCAGAGTTGAAATCGAAGCTATGTCTTTGGCGGACGCGCTCTTGCACCACTCTGGCAGGTTATCTGGGCGCTCGGCAGATACCCACTTCAGCACCATCTGGGAGAGAGAAGTCCCAGGCATTCTGCCATCGTACGACTGCATGATTGCCCCGATCGCCTTTGCTCCGAGCCAGTAGCCACCTCCTTCATTGTCTACGGTGTGTCCCCAGCCGCCAGCTCTGACCTCCGCGCCGTTCTTGACGGCGTACGCGCTCGATCCGGTTCCAAGCGAAACAACTATTCCACCTCCTTGTGGAAACACCGCGGCATACGCAGCTTCCTGGGCCGAATGAACGCTCAACTTGGAAGTTGAACCCAACACTGAAGATATGTCCGAGAAGAGTCCGTCCTTGTCCCCAGCACCCTTCAGGCCCTCAATTGCGATGGACGCCCAACCGTATGAGGAGAAGGAGAGCCTAGCGGATAGGATCAGATCGGTCAGGTCAAAGTAGACCGCCTTGGCGACCTCGTTCAGGCTCATCACTGATGGGCTGCAGGGGCCCGCAGTTGACTTGGCCAGAGTCTTGCCATCGTTCGACACGGCAACCGCTATAGCCCTAGTGTCATCCCCGTCGAGTGCGAGCACATAACTCAAGCTACTTCTCTCCTATTCCCGGTCAGTAGAAAAAGGTTCGGTCCGTTTGCTCTCGCAGGTGCGGGATTCGTCTATTTCGCCGCCGCCTTCAGGGCTTCCACTCCAGGAAGGCGCTCTCCCGAGAGATAGGAGATCATGGCACCACCGCCAGTGCTGATGTAGCTTATGCAGTCAGCGATGCCGTATTGCTCCAGAGCAGCTACCGAATGTCCGCCTCCCATGACCGAGTATGCCTTGGACTTCGAGAGCGAACGTATGAACTCGACCGTTCCAGTAGCGAACTTCTCATCCTCAAAGAGACCAAGCGGCCCGTTAATCACAAGTGATCTCGCATCCTTGGCAAACTCTGAGAAGAGTCGAATCGTCCCGGAGCCGATGTCCCTTATCTCTGAGGAGGGCGGGAAATCCTCCTTCTTGACTTCCTTTCTCTTGCCATTCACATCTATGGCCACGTCAACTGGGATCACGATCTTGTCTGGGTATTTCTCCATTATGGCTTTCGCGGTTGGAAACATCTTCTCGAACCCCTTCCCCTTGATCTCTTGGACGTTCTTTTCCCCGACATCTTGTCCAGAAACGTATGCCAAGACTGTACTGACCATGCCGCCGACGAGCACCCTGTCAGCTATTCCCTTGTCTAGGACATGACCGATCACCACGAAAGTCTCCTTTGGCTTCGCACCTCCAAAAACGTACACGGAAGGTTTCTCAGGTTCCTCGTAGACTCTCTTCAGCGCGTTGAGCTCCCTTTCCATGACTCTGCCCGCTACGGATGGCAGGGTTACCGTGAACCCGACTATCGAAGCGTGAGATCTGTGGGCCGCCGCGAATGCGTCGTTGACGAAGAGGTTTGCCAGCGGAGAAAGAGTAGACACGAGCTTGCCTTTTGCGTGTTCTTGAGGGGACAACTCCTTTGTCTCCTCGTCAAGGAACCTAACGTTGTCTAGGAGCAGGACGCGTCCGCCTTGCAGGGATCGGATGGCACCGACCGCCTCGGGCCCTATCACGTCCTTAACGAATCTCAGCGGATGCTTCATGTACTTCTTCATGGCCTCCGCGTGCTGAGACAGGTCAGTGAAGTCCTCGTCGCCTTTCCTACCTTGGTGCGCAAGAACAACCACCCTCCCACCCTTGTCAGCGATCTCGTTTATCGTCGCCGAATGAAGCCTGATCCTGCTATCGTCGATTATCTTCAGGGTCTTCGGGTCCAGCGGGGAGTTCAGGTCGACCCTCACTATGACGGTCTTGTCCTTGACATCCACGTCATCAAGCGTTCTGAAGCTCAATTCATTTTCCTCCACAAGACCCCGCAGAATCGGAGATAAAAGTCTGACACTCATGGCATAAGATCCTGCCAGACTGCTCGCTCCTCTTCCGAACCGTGTGAAAGATTTATCCCATTGAACTGGCTCTGCTGAGAACAGAGAGAGATGGCTAAGATCAAACTGGGAATCAACGGTTTCGGCCGGATAGGTAGGATCTTCTACAGAGCCGCCCTGAAGAGCCCGGACTTTATGAACCGCTTCGACGTGGTGGCCGTGAATGACATCACTGACTCGAAGACACTCGCATATCTCCTGAAATACGACTCAGTACACGGGACACTGAACGGGGAGATAGAGGTCACCAAGGACGGCATAGCAGTCAACGGCAGCGAACTCAAGGTACTCGTGGAGAAGGACCCAGCGAACTTGCCCTGGAAAAGCCTTGGAGTGGAGTACGTCTTGGAGTCCACTGGCCTGTTCACCAAGGAGCCTGACGCCTCGAAGCACATCAAGGCCGGTGCTACGAAGGTCATGATATCTGCGCCTGCAGAGAAGACGACGCCAACATTTGTTCTGGGTGTGAACGAGGAGAAGTACGATCCTCAGAGGCACAGCATCATCTCGATGGCTTCCTGCACGACCAACAGCTTGGCCCCCATGGCGAAGGTGTTGAGCGACAACTTCGGCGTAGTGAGGGGATTCATGACGACAATCCACGCATACACCAACGACCAGAGGATACTGGACCTTCCTCACAAAGATCTCCGTAGGGCGAGAGCTGCTGCTCTGTCGATAATCCCGACGAGCACAGGGGCAGCCAAGGCAATAGGTCTGGCCATTCCGGAGCTTGAAGGCAAGATGGACGGCATAGCCATGAGGGTACCCGTCCCGGACGGTTCTGTGACTGATTTGGTGACTGAGGTCAACAGACCTGTCACCAAAGAACAGGTCAACGAAGCCTTCAAGAAAGCGGCCGCATCCAGCAAGATGAAAGGAATACTGGAGTACACTGAGGAACCGATCGTTTCGTCGGATGTGATTGGGAATCCAGCGTCCTCCATTGTCGACGGTCTTAGCACAAACGTCATGAAGGACACGCTGGTCAAGACCCTCTCATGGTACGACAACGAGTGGGGATACAGCTGCAGGCTCGTCGACATGTTCGTGTACATGGCGAAGAGATCCTAGGCCAAAGAGCCAGATCACTGACCGAGCGCCAAGAACGCGGATCGGAAGGGGAAGAGGCGAGAGAACGACCGTTGGACGATCCGACGACATTCTTCAAGCGAAGTGGTGGCAGCTAGCAGGTGTGATGTGACCCTTGGATCGTCCGTGCTTCCGAACCCAGCAACACATTGGTCAATACCCGCCCTCATCAACTCTGCCACCAACGTCCCCTCCATTCGTCTCTCGGACATGCCCGTGAACACTCCGACCGGCCTGAACGAACTGGAGGCCGTCAAGTAGTCGATGTGCCACCTCTTGACCTTGTCTCTCCTGAGATGTCTCCCTATTCTTGCCCTCAACCCGCCGGGGCCCCTAGCAGACCCGACGTAGAGATAGAGGCCTGGAACGAAAGTGAACGTTCCAAATGAGCCGACACGAATCCGCACGCCACGAGTGGCCCGTAACACAAGACAATAGGTGCCAGCCTTGGAGGAATAGGTGCCAGCCTTGGAGGAATAGGTGCCAGCCTTGGAGGAATAGGTGCCAGCCTTGGAGGAATAGGTGCCAGCCTTGGAGGATATCGCGCTCAAAGGTCTATGATGTTAGCTTCCTTAGTTTCCAGATCCGCGACCGCTACCGTTGCCCTTCCAGTAAGGTAGCCGCAAGTTTCTCCGGGGTTCACGACGAGGTCGCCATTCCTTGTCTTCTGGACTGCGGGATCGTGCCAATGGCCGCATGCCACGAGTGAGAAGTCTCCGCTTCTGGCCACAGCGTTGACCAAGTCCCGATCTTCCCCGTGAACAAGTGCAATCTTCTTGCCATCAATTGACAGAGTGGCCAGTGGCCACAGGAGCTTTCCACCTAACGAAGTCACAACATCCCTCAGCATCAGCCTTTCGCCGTCGTTATTGCCAAAGGTTACAGTGAAGGGGCAGCTGAGTCTGCCAAGTTCCTTCGCCGCAAATGGGCTCACTATGTCTCCTGTGTGGAGCACATGACTGACCTTGTCGCGGTTGAACCTGTCGACTGCTTTTCTCATGAGTCCGAGATTGTCATGCGAGTCGCCCATTATGCCGATCTTTGGAGCCATTTCGCCAAAATCAAGTCCATTCAGCCTTATAACTTCACGAGGCTCAGTTAGCCCACATGAACGAACGGATGCCTCTGGGAGTTGTTGAGGGATTCTACGGGCCGCCCTGGTCTCACGCCGCAAGATTGGACATGATCAAGTTCTTGGGCAAGAATGGATTCAACGTCTACATATACGCACCCAAGGATGACCCATATCACAGGGAGAAGTGGGCAGAGCCATATCCCAAGAGCCTGTTCGCCAAGTTAGCTCAGCTGGTGAAGACGTCCAGACGTAGCGGCGTGAACTTCTGCTTTGCAGTGAGCCCGGGGCTCTCGATGCGGTACTCATCCGACTCAGATTTCCAGAAACTGTCCACGAAGTTTGCTGAGGTCGCGAAACTGGGCGTCGAATGGTTCGGCCTGTTCCTAGATGACATACCTGATGAACTGCAGCATGAAGAGGATAAGGCGGCGTTCAGCAGTCTTGGAGAAGCCCACGCTCACTTGGGGAACGAGTTGGAGAAGAAGCTGAGGGAGATCGTGGGGGATGGATCCAGATTGATCCTTTGCCCGACGCAGTACATAGGTGTACAGCCGACCGATTACCACAGGGCTCTCGGGGAGAAACTATCCCAAAGCGTCCATGTCATGTGGACTGGGAAATACGTCTGCACACCATCCATAACGGCAGAGGACGCAGATTCATTTGGCACGGGCATAGGAAGGAAACCGTTCCTCTGGGACAACTACCCGGTGAACGACTACGCCCACCAGCTGAAGATCTTCCTCGGGCCCGTCAGAAGGAGATCCCCTGACCTGCTTGAATACCTCTCTGGTTTCGTGTCCAACCCGATGAATCAGGCCGAGGCATCGAAGTTTGCATTACTGACTTACAGAGAGTACTTCAAAGACCCCGCCAGATATGATCCAGACAAGGCGTGGGAGAGGGCCGTAAAGGGACTGATGCCGAAGGCGATGTGGAAGCCTTTCCTGAGCCTCTCAGAGCATTCAAGGGGCTCGTTCCTGGACTTCAGGGAGTCCGAGAGGCTCAGCCAACTGTTGGAGTCTGTGAAGCACAATCCAAGGGATCAGAATTCTGCCAAAGCTCTGTCTGACTACCTGATCCTGCAGAGAAGAGCGATCAGCCAGATCGCGAGACAACTGAAGGGCCCACTGAGGACCGAACTGATGCCGATGACACGGAAGATATCCGACTTGCTGGAAGTTGGCATTGCATCGACCGACTTGATTAGGAGGACGAGGAAAGGTGTCACCAAGGCGGACCGTAGGAAGGCAAAGACCATCGAGGCCAAGCTGAGAAAGGCTGAGGAGAACAAGTATCAGGTGCTCGGAGAGGTCAGGCTGACACTCATGGATCCCGAGCGGGAATCGATGGACAGGGACAACTATATATCGACCTTGGCCAAGCTGGCATTCAGTTTGACCGGGGGACAATAGATGGAGTCAATCACCTCATCGTTCAGCAAGATATTCGCGAAGGGACGAAGGCCGCTGATCCTGCTATCATTCGTAGTAATAGTCGGTTCCATATTGGCAGGTACGTTGTCACCGCCTGATCCCACACTGGCGCAGGAGGTGGAGGGACTGGCCCAAGATGTTCAGGCAGGTGGCTACATGGTAATCTTTTTCAACAACGCGATGATCGCCGTGACCTTCCTCGTTCCTCTCTTGGGGCTGGGCTCAGCCCTCATGGCCTCGTTCACCACGGGTGCTGCATTGAGCGCAATAGCCCAGCAAGCGGGAGAGAGCCCCCAAACGCTATTCTTACTCACGGTGATAATGCCGCACGCTCTGATTGAATTCTCGGCATATTCCCTGGTGCTGTCCGAGAACATAGTGATCATGCAGAAGATACTCTCCAGAAAAGGAATAAACGATGAAGTAGGACCTTTGGTCGCATCGCTGATATTGGCTCTGGCCCTGCTGGCTATCGGAATGGTGGTCGAGGTGCTGACGGGCCAGCTGCTTACCGCGATGATTCCTCCTGTGTAGAGTCCATCCCCTCGCGTTGATACTGTCCTGAGTAGATCCTATGCGGCTCTCCGGACAGTCGAAGGACCACCAGTTGGGCGACGCGAGCGCCGATCGATATGACTGCACCTTTCCTGTTCAGGACAGACAGCAGAACCTTTCCTTTGCCCTCGTATCCGGGATCCCAGAGCGCGGTGTGCACCGCAACACCTGATCGGAGGAGGGATGACCTAGGCAATACAAGACCACAGCAGTTGGCAGGTATCCTGATCTCCTCTGAGAATGTCAACTTATACGAACCAGTTCTCAGAACGTAGGCGGAGTTCTTGTTGCGCACTTCCTTGGTCTTGGCGGCCTCCAGCAAATCCACCGTGAACGAAGGTCGAGTCGTGAAGGATTCAATACAATCCACGGTCAGGTCGATGCCAGCCGGTTGTGTCTGAGCTTGGGGGTCTCTGAGAGCCGTTACGACCTTGTCCCTTATCAGTTGTGCACCCGGAACAACGGCCAACATTCCTCGCCCTTTGTGAGTTGCTTATAAGCAATCTCGGATTGAGCCTGAGAGTTGAGACGGCGAACGCTCATGGAGCACGAGGTGCTATTCTCATGAAACAAGTGCGCATGGTGGTCTTCGACCTTGATGGAACCCTGATTGAAGGAAAGAGCAGTTGGGGAAGAGTCCACGAGTTCTTTGGGACCGAACAGAAGGGAGAAGACGGCTTGGAGAAGTACGAAAGAGGGGAGATAGACTATGCTGAGTTCATGAAACGCGATATGTCAGCTTGGCCCGCTGGGATCAGCCGATCAGTTCTCGAGAAGATCCTATCAGGGTTCACGTTCAGCAAGGGCGCTCGGGAGTGCACATGCGGCCTGAGGAAAAGGGGCCTCAAGATGGGCGTGGTTAGTAGCGGTCTTGACTTGCTCGCCAACATGGTGTGTCAGGACCTAGGCATAGAATGCTGCGTTGCTAACGGACTGGTGTTTGATCAACAAGGCAGGCTGACCGGTGATGTGCTTCCGAGGGTTGACCTTCTCAAGAAGGATGAGGCCCTCAAGAGGATGGCCTCCGAGCAGGGGCTGGAACTCGACGAAGTGCTAGGCGTTGGTGATACCCAGTTTGACATCGCGTTGCTCCGAGCTTGTGGGTACAGGGTCGCGTTCAAACCTAGAAGCAGGGACAAGGGCAAACTAGAGGAGATTGCCCACTATTTCGTCGACGACCTGAGAGAACTCCTCCCCATCGTGGACACTATTGTCGAATCGTCAAACGCGGAGCGGAAACAGCAGAACCGCCAAGAGCCCTGAGCATATGGCTGGAGTCCATGAGATCAAGAGCTTTTTCGCCACGTATCCCCTGCTGATGAGCATCTTTGACCTGAAGTACAAATCGCTCGCATAGAAGAGTTGAGTGAAGGACGCTGTGACTCCGAACAGAAGCCCGGTCCACACACCAATCAACGAGGACAATGCCCTCGATGCAAAGGCTGCCGGATCTGGATAGTACGTTATGTCACCCTTGAAGATCAAGAGGCCGGGAGTGAAGAGGCAGGAAACTAGGACAAGCACAGTGGTCAAAACTGCGAATTCCCAGTAGCCCGATGTGGTTGCGACTGTTCCTATTAAGATTCCTCCGAGGTTGACCCCCCTCCAGAACGCAAGGAGAATCAGGGATAGGTTGACCGAGATCTTGAGTGTTCGATCCAAGGCCCTAACCGAAGTTGCCCTTTTGATTGTCCCTTTCAGCAGCCCGTAGGCGAACGGTGTGATCAGGAAGACCATCAAAGGCGAGACGACCCAGAACAAGGCCTGTGATGAGACATAGTCCGACAGAGAACTCGACACAATCGCAAATCCGATCCCTGACGACAGCACTATCTGAGAGATAGACACAGGCATTGCCCTAGTCAGCAGCGACAGCAAGGTCACGGCCGCCGAGATGAGGACCAACAAGCTGATGACGGGCTCTTCAAGTACAACCGTTCCGATCGTCAGTGACAACCTGCTCCCAAAGAGTACTCCGAGGGCCATGGAGACCGCAACTATGAACTCGGCCCGCTTGGCGCTCATCCACCCACCTGAAGAAGTCGAAACGGCCAGCGGTTTGCCCTCAGCGGGTCCAGTGCTCAGACAGAGCACGACATAGGAAACCCAGAGCGCCCAAGACAATCGCAGGCACCCTACGGGCTAGCGATGTTGGCTATGTTGACCAAGGCATCAGAGATGTCCTCGCAGGTGTCGGCCACGTTGTCAGCCGCGAGTATCATTTTCTCCAGCTGGATGATGCTGAGGGGCTTGAGCCGGTCCTCCCGCTTGTATAACTCCTCGATCAATTTCAGTTTGACCTTGTCGATTTCCTCCTCTGTATCCTCCACTATCTCCGCCTGCTTTCTGGCCGCAGCGAAGTCCCCCACGATGAGCTGCAACATCCTTCTAGTCTCGTCCGTGATCTTTAGCAGAAGCGAAAAAAGACCATCTAGGCTTGGCTCTAGTCCGATCCGGAGTTCGTCTATCTCCCCCTTGCTCAACGGCCTATAACAGAGCATCCTGCTGGCCTCCATCGACCTATCTATGGCATCGTCCAGAAGCCGGACGGCCTCCAAGATGTACTGCCTTATTGTCGGGAACAAGTCTGACGAGATGAGTTGTCTTTCGATCCTTCTCAACTTGGCATCAGCAGCGCTTTCGAGCTCGTTTAGCACCCCGCTCTTGGTCCTGGCACCTGCACAGTCTCCTCGGGACATCTGACTGTAGGCCTCATGCAGGAGGCTGACAGCTCTCTGGAGATCGCTACTGAGTTCGAGAACCTCAGGCCATATCTTCTCCATGCTATTCAGATTGGGTGGAGGCTAAAAAACGTGAGAGCTCCGCCCCGCTATCTCTTCCTAGCCTTCTTCTTCGCCTTCTTGGAAGCTTTCCTCTTTTCAGGCCTAGTTCTAGCCCGTTTCTTCTTAGGAGGCTTCCTCGCTGGCTCCCTAGCCGGCTTCACTGGTGGTACGGAAGGCGGTGCGACTGGCGGAGCTCCAGAAGGTGCAACAGCAGGTGCTGCGGTAGTAGAAGGTTGTTCCGACGTTTCCATGCGGTGTACACACGACGGGTTTGCTTAAACGCCTTCCCCCGCTGGAAGGTCGACTTGCGTAGGCCCACCGCTCGACCAGTCGGTCCTAGGAAGAGCGAGGACATGAGTTGACACGCCGAGCGATCCTATCGACCGATTGCCTTCAGAGCGGACTCAATCAGCTGGGCGGCTTGCTGGTGGCTTGCCTTTGACGTGTTGATGGTGAGATCGTAGAACTCTGAGCCCTTCCAGTCAGCGTTGAATTTCACCCTGAAATAGTGCTCCCTCTCTTGGTCAGAGGCAGCCAGTTCTTTCAGGGCCACTTCTTCGCTGACCCCTCTCCTCGCCATGAGGAACCTCTTCCTGTCTGCCAAGTCCTTGTGGAGGAATACCTTGAGCGTGGCGTCAGAGTCAATGGCCAGCAGTGCCGATCTGCCCTCGATTATCACATTTCCCTCAGCGATCCTGTCCTTTGCCATTCCCTCCAGTACTTTCTCAAGGTCGACCTCTCCCGACTTGGATATGCGTTCTAAGTACTGGAAGGACTCCTGAAACTCAACTGCTATCTTCCTGAAGAAGGATCCAGTGTTCTCAACTGGCAAGCCTGTTGCAGATCCAACCAGTTGTGCGACCTCAGTCGTGCCAGAGGCGAGCTGACCAGCGATCAGGACCGTCACCTTCTTTGTGGACATCCCGAGGTTATTGGGGCGTTGCCGTATTTAAGGTTGGCAGAGCCAGAATTGCAGGACTGGACTGATGTTCACTCGGTACAGGATCCAAGTTCCGCAGTTCATCCACGCAGGTGCACCTGATGCACACATGCACGCTAGGAGGTCACGGCGAGCGTCGTGCTGCGGAGACTGTTACAATCGACTTTCTTCGGACTTGTTCTGTCTTGCCGTGTCCCTTCTTGCCCACCTTCTTACTGCTATCAGTGCGGCTGTGGCTGCCACTATCCCGTAGAGTGGCCAGAAGATGGGCTGCAACAGGGTATGAGAGGTCTCGAAGTGAACCACCAAGCTCGTGTCAGAAGACAAGGTCAGTGTTGACACAGGCTCATTCGAACCGGCCAACGTGATGGATTCCCTCACGTATATGAACCCCCATTGTCCCTCGGCTCTCTCATCAGAGCTTATCGATATGGTCACCCCTCTATCAAGCCTCAGGACGACAGGACTGGATGAACTCAAAGGCGTCGGTATCGCGGAGCCGTTCACGAAGAGCCTGACTTGGACGGGAGAAGGCAGGCCGTCCGATGTTACAGTCAGGGTGACCTTGTCGTCAGCAAGTACTGGACGAATAAGCATGGGGCTCAGTAGTATCGCAAGCATCACGACCTGCAATGGGAGTACGCTTGACGTTCTATGAGCCATCTGGAATCGAGTCCGGGAGCTGTTTTAAAGGGTTTGGGGTTCCATCTTTGCCGGAATCCATTCGAGTTGCCGTGTTCGCTCGTCTCGTGTTTCAACCGAGTTCACTCGGCGATGAGCGAGATGTGGATCAATCTCAGATGTCCGCGCTGAAGGTCGTGCGAACTGCTAAGGAGCGCTTTTGAACGCTTTCCTGTGGAAATCATCAGCGATCTTCGCAGTAACGTCGTCTTCTTTGACGGACCTTATCGCTCTGACCATGTTCTCCACCATCACGTCGTTGACGATCTTGCCTTTTTGTTCCGTGGCCATTCTGGGATCTCCGAAGTACAGCTCCGGGCACTTAGCCTGCCACCAATACGAGCTGATGACCCCCGCGGCGGAACCAGCGGAACCCTTCTTTGCCGGATGTCTCACGTGGCCCATCTTCACTAGGTCCTTGAACAGCGCCAATACCCTGCTGGTTTCTATGACGCATGCATGGCCAGTTTCCAGCCCTTCTGTCACCTTGTCCTCTATGTCCTTCGGAAGATCCCAAGGCGAAAGGTAGGCGTACACTATCGGGTCTCTCTTACTTGACCTGCCCATCACGAACGCATCCAGTATGGCGTTGTTGCCTCCGTGACCGTTGATCAACAGAAGCTTCTTGAACCCGTTTCTACTCACCTCGTCTGCAATCGCTCCGAGCATCTTGAGCAACAGTTCTGGCTCCATCGTCATTGTGCCCGGGAAGTGCCTGTTTTCCGGAACGTAGGCGAACGGAAGAGGCGGAAGGACAACGGCGTGTTCCTTCTCTGATGCAACCTCTACCAGCGCTTGTGTCACCAGCGTGTCTGTCCCCAATGGCAGGTGAGGACCGTGAACCTCTATTGACCCCACTACCATCACGGCGATCGCGCCGTTTCTCGTTTCTCCCTCCAGATCCGGTGACGTTAGTTCCAGCCACAGCATGAGGCGTGCCGTCAGCTTTCGGTGGATTAAGCTTTGTCAGTGGTCGGTCCGGAGGGGAACATGGAAACTCTTAAGCGCTGTCTTCTCCTTCGCCTTCTTCAGGAACGGTTGATGCCGAGCGGCGACACGCGTGCATTCAGCTCCGAACTGCTGAATGTGATCAGGACCCGTAGAACCTGGTTCGACCTAGATGAGCTTAGGAGCTCAGGGTTCGGAGACCTTCTATCCGAGATGGAGAATGAAGGGCTCGCTAGGAGGTCAGGGAGATCTGTCGAACTCTTGGCAGGTTCTAGGGTGGCAATGGTGGTTGAGGCAATAGAGAGAGGTGCGTCGCTGAGCACTATCGAATATCTCAGCCCGAGCGAGTTCGAGGATTTCGTATCCAAGCTACTTGAGGCACAGTTCTTCGCGGTGAAAACTAGGATGAGGTTGAGGGCTCCTGATGGAGGCACTGAAGTGGATGTCGTCGGATGGAAACGACCTAGGGCCTTGTACATTGACTGCAAGAGATGGCCGAGGAGGACAGTGTACGGTACTCCATGCAGGAAGCAGGTCGAGCGGGTTAGGAAGTGGGGAGCCATGGCACTCAAGAGGATGGGAGCGACGGGCAACGCCAAAGGGTTTCCGATTGTGGCGACAGTGATCCCCGGTGTTGAACGAGTCGTGGAAGGATGTATCCTAGTCGGTGCTGACAAGCTTGGCTCCGCGATTCACAAGATAAGTGATGGCTTTCTTGACGAAGCGGGCATCAGCATTGAGATTTAGATTTGGGTCAGAGTCCACATCTCTCCGAGTGCTCCCCTGACCAACGATGATGCCCTCAGTCCTGGAATCGCTCTGTCGAGTCCGCCCCTCAGCAGGATGTATTCTCCCTGAGTCAGAGGAACATTCCCCTTGAACATGACATCAATTGGGATCACACCCGCGACTACACTGAATTCCGTAGTCCAAGTGACGGCAGATATCGAGGTCGATTGAGAAGGAAGCCCGGTAGTCACCGCGGCCAGCCCAGTCGTGCCGATGGACTTGTGAAAGATGATACCTCTGGTTCTGCCAACGAACCACTCTCCCTCCAAACCAATCGTTGTGGTCAGGCGATTTTGCTCAGATGGGGAGATCGGGAAAAGAAGGGACTGCCCCCTGCTGATGAACTTCGCGGCACCGGGCTCCGAACCGTTGTCGAAGTCCTCCAATGGTGCCAAGCCCTTGAGGACCGCTCTGTGGTACGAAATCGGCAAGCCGTACCTGAGCGCGTATGAGACCGCGGCTGCTGCGTCACTGAGCATGGATCCACCGGATGTTACCGCGTATTCCTTGAGGGCCGTCTTGGCCTCGCTTTCGTCTGTGCCGGTCAGGCCCATCTTCTCCTTGACGTTGAGAAGAAGTGCTTCAACATTGACGGCTTGGCTCAAATCCTTCGGGTAGGAGACGTACTCCACAGACCGATGACCCGGTTCGGGGAAATCGTCATGAATGTCACCGACGAAAATCAACCGATCGTAGTAGTCAGTCAGCTCGGTTTCTATCGGAGTCCCCGGAACCGGCGGAGAACCTGCTGTCATGTTTGGGCAGCCTGTAGCACGTTTAAAACGATATCTGAATGTTTTACTTTATGGAACCTGAAGTGTCCGTGAACCGCACACAAGACGGCGACGAATTCTACATCACAGTCGAAGGGAAGAAGGCCACTCTGGCCTTCAACCTCAGGGGCAAGGAACTCGTAGCAGATGCTACCTACACTCCTCCTGAGTTGAGGGGAAGAGGCATCGCGGCGAGACTCGTCGAGGCAGCGATAGACTACTCACGCAAGAATGGTCTCAAGATATACCCAATGTGCTCCTATGTAGTAGAGTACTTCAAGAGGAGACCGGAGCTACGCAGCCTGTTGTCTGATGGGTACCCGCATTAGGGACATCACTTGACACGAATTGATGGCAGTCGGTCATAGAGCTGGATCGTCGTATCCGAACGCGAAACAAGGCGCATGTGAACCGGGGTTACGGATGATGAGCTACACGAACAGATCCTCCGAGAAGGGCCTCTGGAGCGTTGATGCACCCTTCTTGGATGGCTTGTACTTGTAGCCCCTGATCACGGCGGCTACAACTCCTTCTGATGAACTCGCCGTTACTAATTCCGCTGCGGCAGCGATTTCGTCCGCAATCGCAATCCTCTTTATGCGCAGTCGCCTGCCGGTCAGATCCTTCTTCCCTCGCAGATCATTAAGAGGGTTCAGGCCGTGAGACCCAATCGCGAAGTTCACTTCTCCGATTCTGAAAGGCCGGCCAAGCGTGTCCGTTATCACAACACCGACCTTTGCTCCCAGTTTCTGGAACCTCCTAGCGTACTTGGTGGCAATCCTGTCCGGATCCTCCGGAACAAACACCACTGACCTTCCACCGTCAACGTTCGATTGGTCAACACCCGAATTGGCACACACTATGCCAGCATCGTTCTGTGTGATGAGATGGTGGTCCTGAATCCTGATCAGTCTCCTAGAATGCTGCAGTATCACTTCCACGAATTCTGGAGCCTTGTCAACTTTCTCCGCGATCGCTCTTGCCAAGCTGGACGGGATCACGCCTTCCAAGGGAACCTGACATCCTTCAGCCTTCGCGACCACTTTGTGTGTCAGTACCACTATGTCCCCGTTCCTGAGCGGATGTTTTGACTTCCTGCATATGCTGAACACCAACTCAGCTAGGTCCACGCTGGAGGAAACCATGCCGCCATACTTGACTCCGAACAACTGAAGCGGACCGGTAAGCCGGCTCATCGTCTCATCACCTTCTTGAACAGGCTTTGGGCCGTCTTGAAGTCGGAATCGGTGCTGACCCTGAAGTACGAGAGGTGCAGTGGATCTAGCGTCGACGCTGCGTTCCAAGATATCGCCATTGTTCTCAGGAGATGGTCCAGAAGGTCCGAGACGCTGAACAAATCCACTTGCTGCTTCAACAGTGATCTGGTTGGCTGTACCTTCACCCCGAACAGGAAATCATAGATCGATCCGCCCTTGTCTCTGAAGAAGATCCCGTCTCTGTCCTCTAGGAGTTCGAGAACCAGCCCCAGAATGTCAACGGAGATGTAGGGGGAGGCCGAGGACATCGCCAACAGGAAACCATCGTCACACATATCCAGAGCCGTAGAGACAACGGCCGAGACTGAACTCATATCGTTGACTACCCTAGGGCTCATCGTGACTCCCTTCTCTTGGGCAATCGTCTCCATCGCCTCAGCTTGTTCCTCGGATGAGACAACCGAGACCACTCGATCAGAGAGGTCCAATGCCCTCTCCAGAGCCATCATTCCGATCTTCTTGCCACCAAGAAGCATTTCCTCAGGTAGCCTGTTTCCCTTCATCCTCGATGGGTAGCTGAAGAGTCCGATCGTTGTCTCACGCAATCCGCCCCTCCTCCGCCCTCCTGACGACATACTCTGAGATCTCTGAAGGAATGTCTGCATCAGTCACAGTCTCCAACCCGATGAAATCAGGCTGCGCGTTCACTTCCAAGACATAGGGCTCGCCTTTGCGGTCAATCACCATGTCTGTCCCGGCTATCTCGGCACCGGTTGCCCTCGATGCGCGTTCCGCTAGATCAGCCAGTCTCTCGCTCAAGTCGAGCCGTTCCGGCTTGCCCTCCCTACTTACGTTTGCAGCGAGGGAGGACGAAACGTGCTTCATTGCTGCAACGGTTCTGTACCCCACTGTGAACACCCTTATGTCGAAGCTCGTGCAGCTCAGATCGCGCTGGTACAGTGACACGGACTCCGGAGGACTGTGATGCTCGTCTCCCACGTGGACCCTTCTGACGCCCAGTCCTCTAGAGCCACAAATGGTTCCCCCCTTGCCGCAAAGCCTCAGCTGGGCGAAGTTCATCACCCGCACCTCGTGGCCGTGTTTTTGGAAAGATTCCGCCACGCGGACGGCCAAGTGACTGCCCGGATTGTGAGTCAGTATGCAGAATCTCAAGGCGCAGAAGCTCTCGGTCAAGAGCGGTTAAAAGCGTGTCGTGATGTAGCTTGCGAACCTTGCCGGGGATTGACCTTCAAGCAGCCCAAGGTGTGCTCGCGATCATTGGTCTGGTTGGCATGGGCTACCTGAGCAAGAAGGCCAAGTTGCTATCTGAACGGCATGCCGATGCAGTGCTGAAGATCGTCTTGTATGTCCTGCTTCCGTTGTCAGTGTTGGGCACCTACGCGCAGGTGAACGTTCCGCAGGTGGGCTTGTACGTGATAGTAGCAGGAGCGGCGTGTAACGTGATCGGTCTGATAGCAGCAAGCTGGGCAGCTAAGAGGTTGATCCCAGACAGGAGCATGGAAGGTGCATTCGTGCTTGCAGTGAGCACGATGAATTCGGGGCTCTTGGGCCTGGCAGTGGGCCGACTGCTGTTTGATGAGCTCGGTGTACTTACCGTGCTATTGCTCGACCTGCCAAACGCCTTCTATACGATCGTGATCGGCAAGGCCATTGCATCCTGGTATGGGAGCAACAGAGGGACAGACTCGACGCAGAGAGGGCTAGCGTCTTTTCTGGCAACACCATACCTGTACGGCGTAGTCATAGGTGTGCTCCACAACAGAGGTATTGTAGCAGTACCGGCTGTAGTTCTGGACATTGCCCCTCCCATATCTTCATTGGCCTCCTTCGCGACGCTGTTCGCCATGGGGATCTACCTGTCGTCCTCGATTCATCATAGGTTAGAGACGAGCTCCGCTCTGTCGCTCAGGTTCGCTACTGGTTTGTTTGTTTTCATAGCGTTCGCGTTTCTGACACCGACATTGACTTTCTTCCCGAGCGAGCCCTTGTTCTATGCATGTACGTTGCCTCCGGCTATCATGGTACTGGCACATTCACGAGCATATGGGCTCGATGTCGACCTCGCAGCAGAGATCCTAAGCGTGAGTCTGTTGCTGTCGGTTCTGGAAGCAATCGTCTTGGCCTTCATGTGACTCTTAAATATGGCGTGAGCCTCTGGGGGACTGCCGGTCCGATTGTCCGTCGAGGATTTCTTCACGCTACTCGTGTCCAACTACGGCTACGCGGGAGTCTTCCTCGCGGAGTTGGTATCGAATGCCACAGTGTTGTTTCCGTTGCCGGGCGCGGTGGCGACAGTGGTTGGGGGGGCACTGCTGGGCAACAAGCTCCTTGTTGTCCTAGTAGCGGGTCTGGGAGCAGCCACGGGCGAATTGACAGGCTACTTGCTGGGCTATGGCGGGAAAAGGTTCGTGGAGAAGAGGGACGAATACGAGGCGATCAAACGACTATTCTCGAAGATCGGGGTGGCTGCCATATTCCTGTTCTCAGCACTTCCGCTGCCATTCGACATAGTTGGCATGATTAGCGGGGCAACTGGTCTGAACCCAGTGATATTCTTCGTGGTTACTCTTGCGGGCAAAACGGTAAGCAGGTTCATGCTGGTCTTGCTAGGGACATCGCTGGAGGAGATGATAGTGGATCTCTTCGCAGGCAGGATCAGATTGGAACTCATACTGCTTGTGCTTGGCTACGTAGCACTTTACTTCCTCGTTATCAAGGCCTGGAAGTGGTACTCCACGCGACAGGGAACCGCCGCTAGCGAAGGTGGAGTCAGAAAGGTAGGGGATACTTAGAACGGCTTTGATGTGATGACCCTGCCTATTATCGCGATTCCCACGGCGAGGGCTACGGCCAACGCGATGCCACAGAATGTGCCCGCCAACATCACAGATCTCCTCATCTCCCACTTCTCCTTGCCCATTCTTCGTTCAAACCACTTGCCCACGAGGGCACCTACGAGCGGAGTAAACGCGAACGGAGGCAGTGTTTGAAACCCGACCAGAAGGCCTATCGGCGAGAAGATCCAAGCTGGAAGACGGGAGGATAGGACGACCGCGAGAAAAGCGATAACAGCCGTGACTGCAATCACATCTAACTTGAATATGTCGATTGACCTCGAGACCCACAAGGAGAAGTAGAGAGCATTGACCGGCCAAGAATATGACGCGTAAGGGTAGAACGAAGAGGGGATTGGCGCCATGATCCAGAAAATCGAGACGTACACAAGGGATAGGATGATCGCCAGTCCGAGGAACAGGATGTAGGCCTTGTAGTAGTCCAATGGCTTGACGTTCAGAAGCTTCGCTACCTTGACTCTGTGGGTTATTATTGCGTTACCTGGGGCGGGGGCGAACGGCGCCACCCAGACACTCACATCGCCAGGTTTGGTGAACGATACGAGCATAGCTTCTCTGATGTACGGTATGGTGACCCCGAGGCCAGTCTCTGCCGTGGCCCTAGCAGACAGCACACCTTGGATGAAGGGAACAAGGAGCCAAGATACGATCCAGATGGGCCACAAGTCAGGTACCAAGAAGATCGACAGGGCCATTCCGATCAGCGTGCCCGCTGCAATCAGCCCGATGGTCCAGCTGAATGGCAGGTATGAGGTCTTCAGTTGCTCCTTTGACAAGTTCCTCAGCGCAGAGATTCCCGTGAGCATCTTCTTGAATCCCAACGCGAAAATAGCCAGGGCTACACCGAGCGCAAGCCCGACCTGAGGGCTCGCCCAAATGTCGAACGTGGCTCTCTGCCACCACCAGTCGATCGGAGCGCCATAGGTCCATTCCTTCTGCCATAACGCGAAGTACGGGATGTTTATCCTCAGAGCGAGCGCATTTCCGAAGACCCAAATCGCAATTGAGCCGATGAACATCCACACCGTGGCGCTGAATGGGATTATCCATCCGACCATGAATTGAGCAATGTCCGTTCCGATGGCAAAGATGGCCCCGGGCAGAACCCTTTCAATAGTGCCGGTGAGATCAACCCAAGGGTATGGTACCACGACGATCGTGGTACCCAAGAATGTCGAAGTGAGATTCGGAATCCCGTAGACCGTAAACTCATACACCAGACTTATGACGGCCGCGAAAGAGAAATACATCATCTTCTCGGGAGTTCTCTCCGTCAAGGTGGATATGGCCTCAACGTCTATCGAGGCGACGGGGAAAGGAAGGTTCTCCACCTCTATGTACACCATGTTTGTGATGAAAGAGATCCCGTAGTCTATCATGACACCCGAGACCGTGGTGATGAGCGAGATCAGAATCGGGATCGTCCAGTCCGCGGAGATGAACGTCCTGTGAAGAGGACCATAGCTTTCGTAGGCCGGGACATACCAGGTCGGGAGCTTGTCCGCCAACCCATACAGGACCGTGTAGGGAGCTGACCTGTAGTAGTAGCTAAGCAGGAAAGTCCCGAACATGCCTCCTCCTATGAACCAGAGCCCTAGGGCTTGCAGCATGAAGTAGATTATGTAAGCCTCTTGAGAAGTGACGTATCTCCTGACTATCCTCCCGACCTCCGTGAAAAGGAGAATCGTGACGAACACTGGCACGAACCTCTCCGTACCACCCAATGGACCGACTGCCCACCCCAGGTAGATGAGAGCGGGCACTACGGTGACAAGCCCGAAAATCACAGCTGAAGCTGATACGACGGTGAGTCCTGGGATGAAAGCCTCCTTCTCTTCTTTGCCATCATTCGACATTCAGATCACCCTATCAGATTCTGTTCCCTCGCCATTCCAACGTACCTGTTCTCCTCTTCTGGGGTCAGGAGGCTCCACACTAGCATTTGCTTTCTCATTTCGTCAATGAATGGATAACTGAACCTCACCCAAGAGTCGACCGAGCCTGATGCCCTTCGCAGGCTCAAAGACACTAGGTACCTTTGTTCCGTAATGCTCTTCGTGATCGCTAAGACGATGTCTTGTCTGATGCCCTGCTCATACGGTGCGAGCTGCACCCTGGCTGTGACGCTCACTGTCGGCCCGGTTCTGGAGACATCTACCGTTTCAACGGTGAAGACTCCCGTTCGCTCTATCCTGTTGTTCCACAAGTACTCCTTCACAAAGACTGCGATGCCCCCTGCCTTCTCGTCGTCTTTGATCCTGAAGGGTATGGGTATGTCCCATTCGTCACCCTTTGGTTTAGTCGGTATGCGCCACTTCCTTTCCAGCGAAGGCGTCACCAGAGTGGATATCTTGTACAGAGGATACAGAGAGGCAACGAGGACCAGCACTATCACTGAACCAATCGCCACACTGACAGACGAAGACGTGTAATTGACAGTGAGTTGGATTATTCCCAGCGTTCTCAAGAGATAGGACACAGACATACCAGACAGATACCCTATCATGGATCCAACAATTGCATAGACCACGTTCTCTCCCAAGAACATCAAGCCGACCTGAAGTGGCCCAAGGCCCAAGCTGCTGTAGATGTAGCCCTCTCTCAGCCTCTCCATTACTCCACCAAGAATGGTTGACATCGTTATCAGCCCCGCTATGATCATCGGTATTATGATGAATTGGAACCCAACAAGAGATGTCACACTCTGCTTCGTGAATCGGTACACCGTGCCGTTGTACGTCAGATAGATTTCTAAACCAACAAATGCCGAGAACAGTTTTCCCGCTCTGTCCCTGAGATCGTTGAGCGAGTTATTGCCCGCAGGTATGAACACACTCGTAAGGGACGCTTCTGGTATCAGTTCCACCAGTCTAGAGGGAACGAATATCACCGAGCTGAAACCTAAGGCGGACTGCGGATTTGGGCCAACCCTCTTGATACTCATGTCGTAGGTGTTCATCGGTAGAACGTCCACCCAACCATCAGAGTCCCTAACCTTCTCGAGCATCACAGCCGTGTTCAGTTTCCCTGCCACTTTCAGTCTTATGCCGTCGACAACGATCTCATCCCCGATCTCCGCGTTGAGGTTCTGCGCAAGGCTGTTCGGGATCAGTGCAGAGTACACGTCGCCATCTGAGAACATTGTGCCATTCAGAAACTCGGCGTAGTCCGTGAATGATCCGCTGAGTTCAAGCGGGCTGATCCCGACTAGCGCATTCACATCGGCGCTTCGGTTGCCCAAAGTCACTCCTATCGCACCCATGGCGCCTCCTCTTGTCACAGAAGGCATGTACACCCAGTACCGACTAGCGAAATCGGTGCCGTTTGCGAGATACGTCGCAGCCAAGGACGCCAGGCCCTTGTCTAGCGGAAAGAAATGGGGAGTGTGAAGTATGATCCCATTGTACTTGACCGGGGTCTGCGCTGGAGTGACCTGAAGCACCTTGATCTCCGTCACTGATGTGAGAGATGCCAGGGCAAAGCTGACCAGTATGATGCTCACCATGGTCAGCGCAGTCCTGAATTTGCGTTTCTGCAGGTTGCTTACGCCTATTGAAACGGAGGAAAACGAAACGTCGAAGCCGCTTCTTTCGAGGAAGTGAGCCCCGAAGACCTCTCTTCTCAGCTCAGCAAGGCTGGAGGAGAAGTCCACGAGAAGGAAAAAGAGGACTGGAATGACCAGAGCCACAGACAGGGTTCCCATGAAAATCGCCAAGACGTTCGCAGCCAGCTTGAATCCAGGGTGGAAAAGGGTGAGTATCAAAGACACAGTGATAGCCGTCGCTCCCACGAACACCACGCTCCGGAGTCCCTTCGTCAGGCCGTAGACCAGTGCCACGAACAGAAGCACGAACGGAATCGCAAGAGCAAACGTGATGATTATGCTCGTCACTGCGTCTCTCAGCACACCGAGGGAGGAATCGTACGCCTTGACCGAGTATCCCCATGCCAAGAGGCTGTCGGTCATCAACGTTCCGTAGTCCTTTCTCAGGAGGCTATTCCAGAGCGTCTGATTGAGTTCGTGTGCGATCTGCAACTGCCCTTGGGTAGTTGGATCTATCACTTGAATGTCCTCTTGGGCAAGGAACCTGCCATAGGCCAGAGTCAAAGGATCCCGAAGCATGCCAGCCATGCTGCCATCAATCAACAGCTCGTCACCCTGCTCTGCCAGAGAATAGCCAAAACCGTTCTGGTTGGCGAGTGTGACGTTCGCGTATATGGTCGTGGTCCTGGTCAACGCGGAGCTCCTTATCATGAACGCAAACCCGACCTTTGGCGGGGCGTAGATTTGGACTATCCCTAGTACGGGGTCGAACCCATACCCCCAGGATTCGAACGAAGCGTACCCCGGCATGCGCATGACCATGACGCTCAGTGTGAGAGGTGTCTCGTAGAGCACGCGCGCTAGCTCCGTTGCATACGCATTGGTTGTCTGATAGAAGGAATTGGGCGCACACGCAGCTGCTATGTTATCAGGGGCGCTGATGTCAAAGACAGTTGCACTTCCACACTTGAAGACAGCCGCCCTTGCTTTCTGTCCGCTGTCGGATATCTGGATGTCAGGCCGATAGTGACCTTGCCCATTGGGCCCTCTGTCAGGAGCATATGTGATTCGACCTTCTTCGTCCATCTGATATCCGGAGACGAGTATGTTACCGACAGTTGCCGCGGCCATGACTGGCTGCATGCCGTGGAATTCGGCAACACCGCTTGAGTTGCACTTCTCAACAATCAGAGAGAAGGGATCGACTGGGTTCCCTACGAGTATCAGCGTGTTTGGGACGGAATCGTACAGACTCGGGTTGGTGGGAGAGTACTCGACTGCCTCGATGTAGAGGGTGGCGAATCCAACTCCACTATAGGTCTGACCAAGTCTGACAGGCTTGAGATCGTCCCAACTTCCCGAATGTATGCCCGAAATCGGGGATTGCATTATATCCTTAAGGAGATACGCCGCGTACTCGCACTGAGGCGCTGCACTGTCAAGATCCACGTACTTCATCTCGTCGGAGGTCGTGAAGAAGTGCAGCCTCGTGTCATCATAGGTGATGATCCCTAGGCCCAGTGAGTTCGCAAGCTGGAAAGCCTCCATGTCCAAGTTGTACTTGAACGCCATCCCTGTCTTGAACCCGTCACCTGATGCGATGCCAGCCAACGTGACCAGAGGCGTTGTTTCGATCTTGGCCCAATAATCTGGGTAGGCATCTTGAAAAGATTCGGAAGAGTCGCGAAAGAGTCCGTTGATAGTGAGCATTCTTCTGAATGCTGCGGTTGTGGAAATGCCATACATCCAGCCAGCCAATACCAGATTGGTGTGAGGGCTGCCCGATGTCAGTTCCAGCGACACTGCAAGGTACGGCTTCACGTCCTGACCGATCCGTTCGGTGAAGTAGTTGTTCTCGACGAATTCCCTTGCCCCGCTCAGGCCCTGCCAATGTCCGGACATCGCGATAAACCACACAGTGTATCTCGGGGAGAACCCTTCGGCCTTGAGGACTCTTATGAACTCCAGCATCGAAGATATGCCGAGGGCATCGTCGGCTCCAGGAGAGATAGCGGGGACCACAGAAACCGAGTCATAGTGTGTTGTCACTATTATGACGTTGGAGGGATCCTCTGTACCCTTCATTTCACCTATGACATCGATCCCCTGTACCTCTTTCCATTCCATCCCGTTGAAGAGTTCGGTCTGTGGACTTTCTGCTGATAGTTGTCTCAGCTCCGCGGCTTCCTCTCCTCTAACGTATAGCCTCGGCATTGTGATCGGAAGTGAGGAGATTTTTGCCATCGCTTCATATCGCGTTGTAGCGCCGTCCTCGAGGAAGACCACTGCCGAAGCCCCCAACGACATCGCCGTTGTCCAAGCGGTCCCCGAGTTGAACTCCAGGAGGACTATGTTGCCTCTGACATCGAGCCCGTCAAACTCGCTTGGAGCACCATGGCCCGCGTACACCAACTTGCCTGAGGCCCTCTTCTCGCCCGTGGCCACTCCGTTAGGATACAGGGAGAACGCCTCGATCGTGTGCCCTCCTATTCTCAGCCAAGATCCCTCATCGTATGGAACCATTACCGTGTAGTTGAAAAGCCTCACGCTCAGATTCAGACTGCGAAACCTCTCGGATATGATCTCAGCTGCAGTGTAGGAGCCAGGATAGCCCGTGACTCTGGACTGTAGCGAGGAAAACAGCCTCAAATCACTCTCTATCCGGTCGAGGGACATCGCAACGCCTTGGGCGGAGACGGGGGGCAGTCCTCCCACCGCAGCCCCTGTGACGATCAACAAGACGAGCAGAATCGAAGCAGAGGGGATTCGTCCTGTTCCGATCATTGCCACTCGTGACTATGCCTATGAAGATAAAAGTCTTGGGGTGATAAAAAGAAAGAGGGTGTTAAAAAAAGAGAAATCGGGGGGGCGCCCTAGGCGCTCGCCCCGACTGCTATGGCACCCGTGACTGAGTTCACTCCCATTATGAGCATGGCAGAGAGTGTGATTCCTGCTAGGAACCCGACCGCAATGGGAACTCCTGTTTCTTCGTAGGCTTTGGCTCCGAACACCTTGAGCGTGATGACTTTTAGTATCCAAGCAACTCCTCCGTTCAACAGCCACATGTTGTCGTAGAAGAACATTACGTAAGGACTGAAGAACCACCAGGAGAAGCTCGATCTGAGGAAGAACAGCACTCCTACCAGGACTACTGCTACACCAAGCTGCGTGAGGTCCATGGATGACGGAGGTGATGCATCTGTCACTGACCAAGTGGCCATGTCACCTATGCCGACGAGGGGGCCGCCGCCCGGCAGCTTCCCCATACCAGTGCCGTACATTACGTACGTTCCGAACAGTATGCCTACTGTGGCGATGAACACCATGCCGAGGATTTGTGCACTGAATATGTCAGTCTCCTTCGTCTTCGTTGCCTGTGCCATGGAGTATGTTCCAGTCAATGCCCATGGGTGCTGTGTGCCCTGAATCATACAGCCACCTAAGCCCGCAGTTATAAAGGGCGCTGTCGCTGTTGCCCAAGAGGCTTGGGTATTTGCCGCTGCACCTGTTGGGTTGAAGGTGCCGGTCGCTGAACCCACCCAGAATGTTGCCGCTCGTGTTGGCCATGTGTCTCCCCACCCACACCAGGTTCCAGTCGCCGCGAAAGTTCCGACTATTCCCCAAGTGTACAGTAGGTAGACTATGAAGCCAGCTGCCAGCGCTAGGATGTTTCCGCCAAATGCGACCCAGAGTATGAGCCAGAGAATCCATGTGCCTGCGAAGCCACCCCAGACCAGAAGGTCATTGAGTTCTCCGTCCCCAGCCTTTGCCCTTTGGAGAGCCCTCTTGATGCTGTCGCCGTATGCCTTGTAGCCGAATACTAAGGCCCATAGGCCAACCGCGACAGGGAGCCAGTATATTGTGAAGGGAACGGTCGGGAATGGTCCTCCCCAACCCGTGCCCGCGCCTGGTGCTATTGCTCCGATGTTGACCATGACTATCGGGAACAGGACATTGAGGACGACCAAGAGGAGTACCATGGAACTGAGGATGTCCATAGGAGCTAGGTAGAAGGCTGCAATGTCCGCGGTTATCAGCATCCACCAGCCACCGACGGTCCGTTGTGAGATGGCCGCAAACAGATCTCCAAGCCAAGGCAGGTAGAATTGTCCGTATGAATAGAACACCTGCGTGAACTTGTAGATGTAGTTCAATGCAGCGAGACCTCCGGCCAAGATACCGAGCACCAGACCTATCAGGAATGGCAAAGTCTTGATGTACGCCATGAAGTCACCTTTACCCTTCTCGTATTTGCCCAGCATCTCGTTTATCGGGATGAACATTGGGAACGGCAGTTTCTCTTTCTTCACGTACTGAAGTCGTAGTACTGCAGCCTGGAAGACGCTCATCATGCACCAGAGCAGCATCATGAAGCCCCAGAACGCAAGATAGGGAAGTAGTGCGCCTATTGGAGCAGAAGCGTTCCCTGTCCAAGCGGGCGCCACGAGGTTGTAGTCACCTGGGGTCCAGAGACTCGGATAGAACCTCAGCAGGGCCGCTGCCACGGTGTTGGTCCTTGCCAAGTATGTGTCTGCGAGGAAGAATCCCATGAATCCCCTGAGAATGAATGGTGCATCAGCCATCACGAACGCAGACACGTTGACCACGACGATCTCCTGCGTGCTGAGCCCTGCCCTGCCTAGGAAGACTGATGCCAAGGCGAGGATGAAGACGAGCCCGTAAGGAGCGTACATCGCGGATCCGACTCTTCCAGCGGGAATAGGTTCCAGACTTATGCCCATTGCCCACCATGTAGCTATGTTCGCAAACAGACCAATCAAGCCTATGACGAGCGCTAAGACGATTGCTCGAGTAGTGAACCCTTTCTTTAATTCGCCAGCTACACCTGACATTTTTACTCGTGCGAACGTGTGTCTTAAAATTTATAAGACTTTGCGGATCAACTACATGGGCTTAAATAACCCGCCTCTAGCTCGCCTTTTCTGGGGATATCGAGGCGATATTATCTGTGATTCCACTATCACTGTCCTAGAACATCGCTGTTTTGGGGCCAGAAACCGATGAAACGAGAGCATTTCACAGGGACTCAAACACATTTTATGCATTCAGGGCGGCCTAGACAAAGGATTCTCCGAAACCCCCAGATGATTGGAAGAGGTGCGCGATCCCGAAATGAAAAGGGACCGATTCAGTCCCAACCGACATCAAACAGGCACTGGCCATGCATGGTCGAGGCGCATGCTTTTTAGCTCAGATGTGTTCGCGAGCACGATGGAAATCTTCGGGACACAACAACTCCAACTTGAGATCCTGAAGCCGTTCATCAAGTCCAAGACTGAGACCTCTGCGGGGCTGTTGCTGGAGCTGGAATGGAACAGGAGTTTCGAGAAACTCATCCTTTCGAGCAGGAGGATGTCGCTCTCATTTGACTCCACTCGGAAGTTCGTTGCTTCACACACCATGGTCAAGCAGGACGAGATGGACGAAACTTGGAGAAGCACGTTCGCCAGACTGTTAGGCACTGGGGTCGCTTTGGAGCCGAGGGGCATACTCTTCCGGAAGTACGCCTTCGAAGTATCGCCAACAGTCAAGAAGATCAGAGACATCATTCCCGAGGTAGTCGAAGACGACTCTTTGGCCCGAAGCCTCAACGAGGATCCTGTTCTGATGAAGCTCGTGTCAGAAACCAAGCCCACCGAATTCACAGCGGATCTCTCCGTGAGCCTTGAGAGCCTGTCGCCCGGGGTCGGATTGCGCTCCCTCTTTACTCAGCCAAGAGGAATGACGTGGGCAGCCGAGATCGAGATCTATGTGACCCGTGGAAGAGGGATAGACAAGGTCATCACAACCATCATGGACATGATGGACATTACCATCAGGAGGGCCGTCGAGAACTCCAAGCGACTGAGAGGCACGGCGGCATAGGACCGACAACGATTCAGTGAAACGATCTTCAACGTCAGACCAATGATGGCCACACTATGACCGGAGGTAAGGCCCCGAAGGGATTCTCACTCAGACACTGGAGGTCACACGAACTGTCCCTGACACCTTGGGCGACGCGGTAGAATGAACTCACATCATCATTCTTCGAGATTCTCTCTCAAAGTTGGACCGAAATGCGTTGCCCTGAAATGGCACTCTTTGTCCCGACATCTCCTAGATGGGAGTCTCAGCAGCTTCAGCCAAGAACTTACCCAACCATTGTTCATAGAGAGGGTCGTACGGATTCTCGGCGCTCGGTTCGAGCTTTTCGCCCCACACACGGCTTGCTTCACTGATATCCTTGATTACGCCGGTGGATTTCATCAATAGGAAAGCTACCCCCAGTATTGGCGATGCCTCAGGGTTCTTGACGGCCGAGCCGCTCCTGTGCAACACATCGCACATCGTCTGCTTCCACAGCGTCGACTTCGAGCCGCTTCCATCCATTCGGAGGAACTCGGGGTTGGCTCCCAAGTTCACAGCCATGTCGAAGAACATCCTCAACCCATACGCGGTCGATTCCGCAACCGACCTCAGCAGATGAGAAGCATTGTGGGAGTACGCAAGCCCCCAGAACATGCCCCTCTTGAACATGAACAGAGGCATAGTGAACAACCCGTCCGAACCCTTCGGCGACATGGCCGCAACCTTCTCGAGTTCGGGGTATGGATCGTCTCCCTTTGACGCGGCAAGGCTGAACCTTGGAACGAAGTTCTCCCCCAGCCACGTGTACGCCAGGCCAGAACCGGGAACCACGCCCTCGAACAGCCACTTGCCTTCAACGTATGGATGACAGAACACCTTGGCAGCCCTGTGGTAGAACTCGAAGGGTTGCGTGTCAAAGACTATGTCCAAGTAGGCTCCCGTGCTGAGTCCAACCTTTGTGTCCGAGGGAACAAGAGCGCCGACCGATACGGTCCCTGCTTGGTTGTCTCCCATGCCCAAGTATACCTCGGTCTTCTTGTTCAGGCCAAGATCAGCCGCAGCTTCGCTCGTCAGCTCGCCCAAGTAACTCCCGGACTCGAGCACCTCTGGCAGGAGCGTCCGGTCCACGCCGAACTCGCTGAGCTTGTCAGGCCACTCCCTCTTCACTGGATCGTAGAGAGCATAGACAGCGCTGTGAACCCACATCACCGGTTTTCCGACCAACTTCGCGTTTAGGTAACTGTCGAGGTTCACGATCGAGGCGGCCTTTGCGTACAAGTCGGGCCGACTCTCCTTGTACCACAGTATCTTCTGCAGTATCACCCTTTTGTCCACCTCCTCAATGCGTTCGTCGAATTTGGTCGCCGACCTAGAGTCGAGCCAAGTTATCAATGGGTGCAGGACTGTCCCGTTCCTGTCGGCGAGCGAGACTGATATCCGGTTGCCAGTGAATGAAACGGCATCAACGCTCTCTGTCTTGGTGCCCTTCATCAACTGCTTGACCAGAACCCTGACCGTTGCCCACACATCTGCGGGGTCAGTGACGGCTTCTCCCGGTTTTGTGGACCTTGGATTCAGACTCTTAGAGGCATAACCAAGAAGCTTCCCGCTCGGGGCTATGAGTCCAGCCTTCACCCTTGAGGTGCCGGCATCCAGAATGAGCATATTCCCTTCGGCCATGATGCACTATCGTCGGTCGTAAGGAGGACATTTTAAGATATCCGACTCTCATGGCACAATGTCAACGATGCGTCAAAGGATCGAGTGAAGACAGGGTCCTGACGGCTCTCACTGCCCTGTCGGGTTGGAGTGCTTCTCAGAAGCTAGGGCGCAGTCCAAGTGTTTCTTGAAAACCAGGGTGCACAAGTCACACATCAGGCTCTCCTTGCGTTCATCCGGCGTGGACTCATCCAAGAGATCGTCCACCAGTCTGTCCAAGAACTTGTTGACATCCGGATCATTCGCGAGTTTGGTCATCAGTTTCTCTCCTCTTCTTGCGTTCAGGTACTGACTCACGGACGCTTGTGAAACATGGAGGACTGCTGCAACCTGGACCTGCGTGAGCCCTCTTTCCTTCAGCATCTTCCTAGCTATCAGTGACCTAGCTGTTGGCAGGACGTTCCTGACGAACTCCTCGCAACGGGACAACAAGTTAGTTAACTGGGTAATATTACTGCTCTAATAAGGGTTTGGCAAGTTGAGTCCTGTCGATCCTTCGGCGCGTGGAGGTCAAGAGAGAGCTGTTCTTTTTCCATCGTGGCATGACGAGCCAAGGGACAGCTGGTCTCTGTCGTTCGCACCTTGCGGTCGCACGATCCTAGGATGTATTCATGTTGTGCGGCGACAACGCATAATAGCGTTCATGGAGAGGAGAACACCAATGGCGAATAGGCCACTGATTGTCACAGTGCTCGGAGGACTTGGGAGTTGCGGGGGAACTCTTGTGACCATACCGGCACTAATGCCAATCCTCATAGGCGAGCGCGCGGGCACGTTCTATCTCGGAGGAACGTTAAACTGGTTCCTGGTTCTTTTGGGAGCGACAGTGGTGTTCGTCAGCTGGGAGCTAGTCCGGGGCAGACGCTACGCCTGGCAGTTGATGGTGGCCTACATCTCCTTCTCAGCAATCACTGATCTGTTGTCCTTCACAGGAGGTCTAGGTCTCTTGTTGTCCCTCTTTTCTTTCTGTGGGTTCCCCCTGACGATCCTTCTTCTCTCTTTCGCATTTGAAGACTTCATTGTCTACTATTCTCTATTGGTCGTGATGCTAATGGGGCATCTGATTGTTGACTACCTCCTACTTCGGCCTAGCGTGAGATCATATTTCCAGAAGAAGGAGACACTGCCACCGACGGTCCAAGTGTCGACCTAGGAGTGACCTTCGTGCCCCTACCGATCTTATGCCCCTCATCCAGATATTGGCTCGGGCAGCGAATGAGAGCAACAGAGGTGAGAATCGGGGGAAAAGAGGTAGTTTGGCCATAAGCCAGGGGAGGGATTTGAACCCCCTTAGAGCGGGTCTGCAGCCCGCCGCCTGACCAATCAGCCACCCTGGCTTGGTAGAGATTTCTGCTTGATGATAATAAGATTTCTCGGGAGATTCAACATAAAGATTATCAAGAGGAAAGAAGTCAATCCTTCATGGCTCCACCCTTGATCGACGCCCTCATACTCTCACCCTTGCTTGACGCCGTGTTTGACCTAGTGTCTGGGGTCATTGCCGTGATTGTGTCATATGAAGCAGCGAAGGCAAGGTCATTCTCAAAAGAAGACATCTTCCTCTCGTTTGAGGTCTCATTCGCGCTCCTCGGAGCGTCGAACATGCTCAGGGGACTTCTGGTCATGTCAGAACTCCTTACGCGCCGTCCGTTTGACTTGGTGAGACCGTTCAACATAGCGGGCGATCTCATACAGGCATTCGTCGCCGCCGTTGCTTACGCGATACTGCTGTGGGTCCAAATCAGGAGCGTCTGGCCCGGAAGCACCGTGGTCTCACAGATTGGACCGGTAGGACTTGGGCTGATCATTCTACCCTTCAACGTCCTGAATGTGTTCATGTTGCTTGCGTTGGCTGCGCTCGTGCTCGTGAAGTTGATCAAAGACAGGAACTTGAACCAAGCATTAGTCACGATAGGGTTCGTCTTCCTTGCCTGCGCGCATCTCTCGAACGTGCTGGGTTACAGAGAGCCAGCTCTGCTGGCAATAGAGAACGTGCTGAGACTCGCCGGGTATCTGTCGCTGTTGGCCATGCTGGTGAGGCTGAAGAAGAAAACTTGAGCAAGCTCGCGAGGAAGTATCGATCCAGCATATCGATAATCGCCGACGTACTGAACTCCATAAGGGAGGAAGAGAGGATCGGAAAGACGAGGTTGATGCAGAAGGCGAACCTCCCAACTGATAGGATGCAGGAGAAGCTGGATGAACTGATCTCGCTCGGCTTGGTCGTCGAAGAGTCAGAGGACGATAGAAAATACTTCAGGCTCACGGAGAAGGCATATGACTTCTTGAGGGAGTACGAGAGAACAACTCAGTTCTTGAGTGCCTTTGGGATTGACCTCTAGTTCCTTTGCTGAGGGCGCCCTCATAAGGAGGTTCGACCCTTGGCACAGCGACCTCTGTACATGTCCTCCTAAGTACTCGCTCTCGCCTTACACCGGCTGTGGTCATTCGTGCGCATACTGCTACATCACCTCATACGTGCCTTCGGCATTCAGACCCAGGGCCAAGCATGATGTGCTTGAGCGCATCAGCAAAGACATAGGTGTCATTGACAAGAGAGTGCCGATCTTGCTGAGCGCAAGTTCCGATCCATATACCCCGATGGAGGGAACACTCGGCATCACGCGTGAAGTTCTTCGGATCCTAGCTCGAGCCGGAACTCGGTTCATGATTCAGACGAAGTCCAACCTTGTCTTGAGGGACGCCGATGTCATCTCGTCAGCAGGGGCAGTTGTCGGCATGACAGTGACAACCCTCGACACCGTGGCTGAGAAACTGGAACCGAATGCCCCCGACCCAAAGTTGAGACTCAAGGCGCTGAACAAGCTGAACGAGATGAACATTCCCACAGTCGTCAGAATCGACCCAATACTGCCCGGCATAAACGACAGGGCGTTGCCTAGGCTTGTTGAGGAGATTGCATCAAGCCGTGTCGATCATGTCGTTGCATCAACCTTCAAGGCTAGGCCCGACAGCCTGAAAAGGATCAGCAGGGTCATGCCGAAGGCTACAGTTCAACTGGAACGTCTGTACAGAAAGGAAGGAAGAGTGTCGAACTGTCTCTACCTCGATGAAGCGATCAGGAGGACAACTCTCACCGATCTCAGGGCTCTCGTGCTTGAGCAGGGCATGACATTCGCCACCTGCAGAGAGGGATTTGACGAGCTGAGAACATCAAAGTCATGCGATGGCACTCATCTCATCAGGTGACGAGCTCCTTGAACCTCGGCTCGAAGACTAGTGACACCGCGAGGCCTGCTTACGGAGGCATTGACTTGACCTCTTCGTAGAGGTCTGAAAGCATCTTCTGATAGTCCTCCTTGCCGTCCTCAACCTGCTGCATCTTGTCGCCCAGCATCTTCGTCGTCTCATCTGAGACATACTTGCCGAAGTTGGTCCGCAGATAGTCGGAGACCTGCATGCCCAGATTGGTGGCGATGATTCTGCCGTGAACCTCGAAGGCATATCTTCTTATCATTATGGTGTCGACCAGTTTCGCGTAAGTGCTAGGTCTGCCTATTCCCTTCCTTTTCATCTCCGACACCAGTTCCCCGACCGAGAACAGCCTGACCTTGGGCAACGTCTTCAACGAGGTTGACTTCACTTTCTGCGAGCCCGACGCGACCTTGGCATCCAGTCTGAGCGGCACGACCGAGGTGAAGCCCTTCTCCACAACCTCGACCCTCCTATGCATCTCCACTTTGAAGTCAAGGATGCTAACCTCGAAACGCTGAGTCTTCACCATTGCGCTCTCCATTTGGGATGCGATGAACCTCCTGAAGATCATACCGTACAGCCCTTCATGGTATCCGGTGAACGACTTGCTCAGTTTGAGGTCACCTTTCCTCACCGCCTCCGATAGCGTCTCAGGGTCCAACGACCTTGTAGTTCTGATCGCTTCATGAGCACCCTGTTCTCCCCATGACCTCGCTCTGAACTTTCCAGGGAACCTGCTCTCTATGTAGTCTTTGGCTATGCCGATGCCGTAGCTGGATATCCTAGTCGAGTCCGTCCTGTGGTACGTTGTGAGACCGGTTTCGAACAGGTCTTGTGCCAGCCTCATAGCGCTTCCGGGTCCCATATGAAGGAACGAGTACGAATCAGCCAAAAGTGAGTCGGTAGTGTAAGGTGGCCGCGGTTTCACCTCAACCGTCTCCTCAGACAGAACCTTGAGGTCGGCTGTCGCGTCTTTGATGGATTTGGCGAGATCTCTCCTGTCTTCTCTTCCTGTCACGTCCAGCCAGACTGATAGCCCTGACTCCAGCTCTACCACGATGTAGTTCTTCTTCTGCCTGCTCTCTCTGAAGCGGTCGACGACCCAACCTAGGATCGGGCTCTGAGCTCTGCCAGCTGAAAGGCGACGATTCCCAAACCTGTCCCAGAGTCTTCTGCTCAACTCAAAGCCAAGCCATCTGTCTTCTACTCGCCTCAGTACCTGCGACTGGACGAGATTGGGCAGTACCGGCCTAGGCGAATGTAGCGCTTCATCTAGTCCTCGCCTCGTGACCTCATGGAACTCGGACCTGACTATGCTCTCCGTTACCGGCGATATGTACACCATCACGTCGAACGCGATTTTCTCGCCTTCGGAATCGGGGTCAGTCGCCAGTATCACCGAGCCACAGCTAGCGGCGAGTTCTCTCAGCACATCCATGGTCTCCTTCTTGGAGGAAAGGTTGTTACTCCCACAGTAGTTGCAGACCTCCTTCGATATGACCTGGCTTGAGCACCTCTTACACCTCTTGATGAATCCGTATCTCGGGACGAAAGAGTCCTTTCTCTTCAGTACTCCATGGAAACCCCCTTCCAGAGAAAGGTCGAGGACGTGCCCTTGTGTGGCCACGACCTCCATGAGCTTGTTTCCCATCAGCGTCCATTGCGTTGTCAATGGCCCCACTTTCTGACTGCTCACTCTTGAGAAGAGGCTTGAAATCGTCCTCGCCTTGGTCGGAGACTCCACTATCAGAAGGACAGGTTCGATGTGCCCTATCCTTTCCCTCGCGTCAGCCGATTTCGCGTCTCCTAGGAGAAGAGTCTTGTAGTCCCCGCTTATGTCCCGAGACTCAACGCGGTGTTCTTCGTCAAGCTGCTTGATGAAAGCGTCTGCCTTGGACCTGCTGTCCACCAAGACCGCAACGGGCAACGAGATGCCTTGTTCGTCGATCTTCGTCGCGTACCCCATCCACCTGCAGAACGCATCCACTGCATTTTCCTGGTCGTTACTTGAGTCATCATCGGGGCTTGTTATTCTGATCGGCAGCCCCGCAAACACGATGTAATCAACACCCTTGAGCTTGGTGATCTCACTCGAGCTAGGTCTATCACGATAGACGTGCACATCTGCATTGTCCCGCATGGCCTTTCGTGCGCTTGTGTTCACAACGATCGCTGCTCTTCCGCGCAGGATGTCACTGACATCCTTGATGGTCTGAGGAGACTTGTCGGCGATGACAAGTAGAGAGTAGTGGAACGGGCCATCGATTCGTCTGTCAAGCGTCCTGTCGAGCTCCATCGCTGACCCCGGACTCCTTCTTGTGATCCGCGTTGGTGGGCCACTCTTGAGCCAGAGTAACGCGGAGGGGCGGTTGTCCTTCAGCCTCAGCAATCGTCTCGCTAGGTCTTCGCCAGCATCGTCGATAACTACAACGTCGTAATGTGGCCAACTGGAGTCATCAATGGAGAGCTGGTCTGCCTCAGTCGAAACCGCGAAATCGCTTTGAGAGCTCTGAGAACCTGCCGCTCCGGCGGATCGCACTCTTTCGGCAAATGAGGAGAGGATTCCCTGCACCTCCGCCTCCTTGGTCTTGTCCTTCGTGACCAGAAGACACTTTCCTGAACGTCCTTGGCGCACCAAGCAGACCGACATGGCGAGGGCCGTCTTTCCCTGTCCGTGTGGGATAACTGTCGCTGTCGAGCGGCGCAGGAAAGACTGACGGGCGAGCCAGCGTTGGACTGGCGTCGGCTTCGACCCGGTCAACGCACTGAATGTCTGGTCGAAGTCTTGCAGCGATTCTGATAGAACCAGATACGATGAGTAGGGTTCGCCGAACCGAGCGGCCATCCTCGCCAACTCGGCCCGACTGACTGAGGCATCTGGCAGACACCTCTCGCACGGGAGGCCACTGAGGAGTCTTCCTGTGGATATTGGGCCCGCACAGCTCGGGCAAGCTTCTTCAAAGATGGCCTCTACCGACAAGATCGCGGACTCCTCGAAGGTTTTGTCGCGGTGGGCGATAGAAACCCTTTAAACCCTTTGCCGAGCTAGATAGTTTGGCGATTAGGCTGGGCCCAAATTCATCTACTGGTGACTATGACTTCGTGCTCTCATCTTCAAAGGCGAGAGTGATTCGCAACACGCTCAAGATCAGAACCACCAAGATAAGGGAGGCCATAAACCTGACCAGCCAAGCTCAGAGCTTCGTGGCAGCATCGGGAGTCACCGAGGGTATGCTGTCTTGTTTCAACAAGCACACCACATCGGCCATTGTGTTGGTGAACAGAAGGGAGGGAATCGCGGAACTAGTCCCTGAAACCCTGCACGACGCGCTTGAGGAGGCAGTCAAGAAGCGAGGCACAGCGGCATCAAGAGATCCCGAAACAGTCAATGCCTACATGTCGTCAACAGCACTCGGGGGCTCAGTCACTATCCCCATTGAGTCGGGCAAACTCAAGGTTGGCGATTGGCAAGGCCTCTATCTTGTGGAGATGTCAGGACCGAGAGAACGAGAGATAGTTCTGACAGCAGTGGGAATCTGACCCTACTTCACAATGTCCCCGGTTTTGACATACCAGAGGTACAGGTCAAGCTCGCCGGGCGACGTCGAGATCTCTCGTGCAAGCTCCAACATCGTTTGCTCCTTTTGCAGGTAGCCATCTCGACCTGAGGGCGGTTCCGGCGACGGCAGGCATCCTGCCTCGAAGAGTGTTCTGAGGATGTGCCTGTCCAAGATCGCCACCTCCGGGAATCCAATGTTCCTCAAGAAGTGTGACGCCTCCTTGTAGCCTATTCCGGGTACGTTGTCAACCAACCAGTCCCTGGCTTCAACAATACTGCCTGCCGACAGCACCGCCGGTCTGAAGTCCCCGAGTTCCCTAGCCCTAACTATGTAGTGAGCTCTGTTGTGAAACCTTACTCCCAAGGATTTGAGCGCGCGCCGAAGCTGACTCTCCTTCATCGAAACGAAGGCTCTGGGCCCCAGTCGGTTCTGGGCCTTGAGACCAGATCTGGCCGTACTGGCAGCCACCAATATACAGAACGAAAGCTCAGAGAACCAGACCTCATAGTCAGAGTCGTGATTCTTCCTGAAGGCTCCCATTCTTGAATCGACGAGCCTCGAGAGAGGAGAGCTCCTTAGCCTTCTTACCGTCTGCAGCAGATCTCCCCGTGGGATCGTAGGTTGTTTCAATGGGATCAAACTTTCTTTCTCGCTAGCCACGCGTGTGGTTCTCATCGCGCTCCGATCCTGTCAGACTGACGTAGATAACCTGAAGTGATCGACCACTGTGGGATCAGACCAATGGCGAAGTGACACGATGTTTTGTGGCTGGAAAAATCCTGTCTCAACGCCCACGAATCGGTCTATTCTTCCTCTTCTTCTTGGTACGGCCAGACTGAAGAGGGATCCTTTCGGGCAGTGCGAACCTTGTTCCAGAACTTCTGGACTTCTCTGTCGTGCCTCAGCTTGTTGGATACGAAAACTCCCACTACACTCAGGATGAGCGCGAGCGCATAGATCAACCAGAAGATCGAACTGGTGAGGTCTGTTTGGTTCACCAGAGGAAGCAGGGGAGCCGACATCGAAAGTCAAGGCGGGAGCGCGTTATTTAAGCGTATCCACCCGAGAAGTCGAGTCGCAAGGTTAAAATGCCCAATCGCAGTGCCACGCAAGAGATTGGTGGTAGCACAGATTCTGGTGGTTGTCGAGATAGGAAGGGAACATGAGATAGCAGATCAGATCCGAAACCTGCCGGGCATCACTGAGATAGCGGTCACCTACGGCCAATATGATATTGTCGCCAAGCTCACAGCGGAGACGATGGCGGATCTGGATCGAGTCGTCACGCTGATCAGGAAGATACCCGGCGTGTTGAGGACCTCAACCTTAGTATGGTCTATCTAGAAGATAGATCCCAGCTTCACGTTCGCGAGCGCCGATTTCCAGGCTTCAGGATTCTGCACTTGGAAGCTTGGCTGCTCGACTGGGCCATGACTAGACTTGTAGACCACGGTCACGACCGGTCTGCTCAATAAGGACAACTGACCCACCTTCACCTCTATCGTGTTGTTGAGAGTGTTCTCGAAGCCGAGTTCGGGTCTTTTGTCACGCAGGCCGCCCACGGTGACCTCGAAGTAGATTCTCTTGTTAGTGAGCACAAGTCTGCCACTTGCTGACCCCGTCCACTTTGACAGCCCACCTATGTATTTGGCCTCGCTCTCGAAGATCACTTCCTCATCGGGCGATGTGACGCGGTGCATTGACAACAACAACTGCAGACGTTGAGATTTGATAAGTCTATCCAAGGCGGTTGGTTTGCCTTCGCCGGCCGAGAGTCTGAAGGTGGGTGAGCCCAAGTCAGATAGGAATCCCTCAAATACTCAGGGGATGAATGTCGTGCGCTATGTGCGAGGTGCCGAGCAGGCGAAAGGTCGACCTCAGACACAAGCTTCAGGTCGCACTTGACATGCCCAGTCTTGCGCAGGCCTTGCGGATATGCAGGGCATTGCCGGTTTCAGGAGTCATTTTGGAGGTGGGCACGCCGCTATTGAAGGCCCGTGGAGCTGAGGCGACAAGGGCAGTCAAGAGGGAGTCAAGGGGCAGGACAGTGATAGCTGATATGAAGACAATGGATGTGGCGGAACTGGAGGTTCAGATCGCGAAAGAAGGCGGCGCAGATGGGGTGACCGTCTCCGCCCTTGCACCTCAGGCCACGCTGGACAAATTCGGCTCCGCTTGCCGAACGAATGGAATGATCTGTGTCGTCGATCTCTTGGGATATTCTGGCGGTGTTGAAGAGCTGAGGAGGTTGCCTCAGGAGGTTGACATTCTCGTCTGTCACTCAGGGATTGACCAAGGTCTAGGCGCCGAAACCTTGAGAACGAAAGTGGAGGAACTGAGAAGGGTATTCCCGGAGAAAGTCGTCGCCGTGGCAGGCGGCGTGACGCTTGAGACCGCGGAAGTCCTTCTCGGCTCAGGAGCAGACATCCTGATAGTGGGCAGGCACATAACCTCATCTTCGGACCCCCGGCAAAAGGCACTTGAGCTGCTCAGACTCCTGAAGAAGCACTGACAGGGCAATCCTACCACTCAGGGCAGATGGTGGTACGCCTCGAGGAGGGTCGGCTCGGACACATCTTCCCAAAACCTAGGCTGAGCTGGCCTGACCATCCCCGAGCATGCCTTCTTGATGGCCTCCGAGAATGCATCGACATCTCCTTTGACCAACTCATACTGCGCGGAAGGTGCTAGGTTGGTGGCCACTATGGGCTTCCCCAACGCAGCATACTCTGTTATCTTCCATACATCCTGATCGTTGTGCACGATGTCTGCTTGGTATGCGCGGATCGGCGCGAGACAGACATCTGCCGCAGAGATCACGTCGGGCACTTCGCTGTGGGGAACCTTGCCCATGAACTTCACGTTGCCCGGACTTCTCGCCCTCAATTGGGGTTCCTTCTTGCCGGAGCCAACTATCCAGAACTCCATGCTCGTCAGCCTCCGAGCTGACGCAAGCACCAGATCAAAGTCGTAGGTATCTGTCAAGTTGCCGACGAACAAGACCAAGCTCTCACCTGAAAAGCCGTGAGCTGTTCTGACCGCTTCCGGCTCTCGGGTAGGTTTGAACTCCCTCGTGGGATAGTTGGGCACAACGACGACGGATTTTCCGACCCGCTTGCCAAATCGGATCGCGAGAATGTCGTTCACGGTCAAGACCAAGTTGGCCCTCCTCGCCAGCATCTCCTCCAGTCTCGCCGCTGTCCCAGCCAATGAGGGATAGGATAGCCTCAGTTTGTCAGAGTAATTGCTCCTGTAGTCGTACACGACATCGCACCTCTTCACCAAAGCCGGTAAGTGAATGAAGTCCGGGGAGTTCACCAAGTGGAGTACCTCGGTTGACGACAGTAATTCCTGGAGTGCGAAGACCTTGTACCGCAATGCAGCGGAGAGAAACCGGGGTCGAAACCTCGCCCTGAACTTGGGCATGAGAACACTCACTTCGTGTTCCTTCGACAGGCTGGTTCGGGTGAGGGACAACCTCGTGGTGGATTCTGGTTCCTGTGCTGCTAGCAGAACTTTGTCTCGCATCTAAGGTGATGATCATCTTCTGATATTTATCCTTGCGAGATGGACAACTGGCGAGAACCTGCCGCGGAACGCGCTACCGCGTGTTCTTGGACCGACTGATTCCGACTCGGTGTCCCTACGTTTAAATAGAATAAGAAGAAACCGCATCGTCCGGGACTTGTGTGGGATTGCCGGCTTCCTTGGCCTAAGTGACGCCGAGCTGCTGAGGAGCATGGGGAAGATACTCAGCCACAGAGGTCCGGACGACAGGGGAGAATACCTCGACGACGGGATCGGCCTAGCCAACGCGAGGTTGAGCATAATAGATGTGGTCGGCAGCAAGCAACCTGTGCACAATGAGGACGGATCCATATGGGCAGTTCACAACGGGGAGATCTACAACTTCAGAGAACTGCGTGGAATGCTGGAGAGAATGGGTCACAAGTTCTACACGAACGGTGATGCAGAGGTCATCGTGCACCTATACGAGGAGAGGGGCCTGAACTTCGCAGGCGACATGAATGGCATGTTCGCAACAGCGATATGGGACTCGGGCAAGCGTAGACTTGTGCTGGTTCGAGATCCGATCGGAGTCAAACCCATTTACTATACGATCCAAGATGAGAAGATCGTCTTTGCCTCGGAGCCGAAGGCAATCCTCCTCTGGGATGGGCTGAAGCGGGAGTTTGATGACCTCGCGCTCCATCTCCTGCTGAACTTGCTGTATGTTCCGGGTGAGATGACCATGTTCCGGGGAATAAAGAAGCTCCTGCCTGGACATATGCTTGTAGCAGAACAAGGGAAGCCGGTCGCGGTCAGCAGGTATTGGAGGCTACCCACGACAAGGATCGAGGGACCTGACTACGCCATCGCAAAGATGCTGAGGAAGACGCTTGACGACGCTGTCAAGAGACAAATGGTGAGCGATGTCCCGATAGGATCATTCCTCTCTGGAGGACTAGACACTAGCATCGTGGTTGCCATCATGGCGAAGGTCTCCAGAGAACCAATACAAACGTTCACGATGGGTTTCGGCGAAGCCACCGACGAGCTCGCGGATGCGAGGCTGATATCCGAGGAGTTCTCAACCGATCATCACGACCTCACGATTTCACCGAAGGAGTTGGATGCCTACCCAAAGGCAATCTGGTTTGCAGACATGCCGAAGATGAACCTTTACCCGTACTTCATAGCAGAGTTCGTGAGGCAGCACCTGAAAGTCGTGTTGAGTGGGATGGGTGGCGACGAACTCTTCGGTGGCTATGTCAGCAGGTACCGATACATCAAGCGGATTGAGTTCTTCGAGCACACAAGCACCATAGGCATCAGCGCCTTGAAGATCGCAGGGAGAACCGGACTCAGACTGGTCGAAGATTCACCCAAGATGCATAGGATGACGAACCGGTTTCAGGTCCTAGCGCTCAGTGGAGACAGACCATCTCAATACACGATACTGGCTGGCGCCTTCAAGGATGACGAACTGGCGACTTTGTACAGCGACAGGATGAAACAGCACAGGTTCTCTGAGGTCCGCGATGTGTTCATGCCACACTTCGCCGAGAAAGGCGAGCTGACCGACCAAGCGATGAGAGCCGAGTTCGAGACGAAATTGCCGGATGACTTCCTGCTTGTTGACGATGCCATGACCATGGCGCATGCCCTTGAGGAAAGAGTCCCCCTTCTGGATCTTGAGCTCGTGGACTTCGCTTTCAAGCTGCCTTCGAGTCTGAAGTACAAGGGACCTCAAGGCAAGTACATCCTGCGGCTCGCTGTGAAGGACCTGCTGCCCAAGAGGGCTCTTCAGAAGCCAAAGAGGGGGTTCTCCGTGAACGTGTTCTCTTGGTTTACTGGTGAGATGGGTGAGGTGGCGAGACAGGTTCTTCCCAGTGGATACTTGGTGAAGGAAGGATACCTCAGGGAAGGACTTCTGAGAGAAGTTCTTGAATCCAAGCCAGATCCTTCCCTGAACAGGTTCTACAACCTACTGTGGATAGGACTGCTTTTCGAACTGTGGAGGAAGATATACTTCGAGTCGGAGAACCTACTGAACCCGACCCTGGACATCGAGAGGCTGATTGCCTAGTGGTGACCGGTTCGGATCCTGATGGCGAAATCCCCGACGCCAAGTCCGCCGCAACAAGAGGCGATCCAACGGGAACCAGGACACTTAATAGATGGAAGCGAGACTAGACCATGGCAAACGGGAAGGTGAAAATGACTAGGGTCGGCCTGTTCAGCGAATCCTACAAACCATGCGTTGACGGCGTCTCGAGGTTCCTCCAAGATTTCAGTGGAGAGTTGTCGAAGGCCGGCATTGAGTGGAAGGCCTACACTTCAATACCGGGGAAGAAGGAGCCAAACGTCAGGAGAATCCGTTCGTTGCCTTTCCCATTGTACAACAACTACTGGATATCCTACTTCTGGGTCAGTGACTTCGTCAAGAGGGCGAAAGAGGACGACCTAGACATCGTCCACATCAATACGCCCTTCTTCGCTGGACTCGGCGGGCTAATGGCTGCCAGGGAACTCGGGATCCCCGCCATTGGAACCTTCCATACGAACGTTCGCGACATGGCCCCAGCTGTGGGCAACTCACCTGCGACATCAGCAGTCGCCAGCGTGCTCAACAAACTCACCATTCACATATACAACGAGTGTGATGTGGTTACCGCGCCGACAGAGTCCATGAAGCAATTCCTGCTAGATCAAGGTCTCAAAACAAGGATCGAGATCATACCTGTAGGTTCAAGACTCAAGGAGCTCATCGCTGAGGCCGGGCGTCACGATTTCAGGAAGGAACTGAACATACCGAAGGAGGCCAAGATGATCCTCTACTTCGGTAGGATAACGCTGGATAAGGGAGTGCACCTTCTGTTGGACGCTTTCGGAGATATAACGGATCTTGAGAACGTGTATCTGGTGTACGGAGGAAGCGGACCTGAACTCAGAGCACTGAGGAACAGGGCGAAGGACAAGCGCTACTCAGATCGCGTGAGAGTGCTGGGACATGTGGACGAGAAGTTCAAGGCATCGCTGATCTCCCAATCTGATGTCATGGTCTTGCCCTCCATAGGGGACACTTTCGGGCTCAGCTTGGCCGAGGGAATGGCCTTCAAGAAGGTCGTCATAGCCTCCAACCTCGGAGGACTGAAGGACTGGGTCTCTGATGGGTTCAACGGGATAGTCTTTGACTACGGGAAGAGGAACCTACCAGACAAGTTGCGTTATGCCCTGACGGAGGACCTCACTGACATGGGGCGAAGGGCCTCAAAGTGGGCGCTCGAGAACGTCGACATAGGGGTCGTAGCCAAGAAGTTCATCCGGATGTATGAGAATCTTCTTCAGGCACAGGTTCCAACTGTCATTGGTTGACGGAACGAACTGAAAGGTCTAGCTCGTTGATGCTTTCCTGATCAGTACGCTTGCCCCCACTGGCATTGAAATAGTCGCACCTATCGGCCTGCACTTCACCTTGAAGAGGAAGTACACGGGTATGCTTGTCGGAGACCAGTTCAACGACTCGTAGTTGCTCTGGCCTTTCGACACGATTATGTCGGATTCCGAGAGAAGGCGCGCTGTGTCTTTGGGAGAGCCGTCAAGCGCCATTCCGAACGCCTTTTTCCCAGTTGTCGCGATCGAGTCCACTTCCTTTCTCAGGCCGGTTTCCGTGACATCCTCGACGGTTGCGTCATTGGCGATGGGACCTCCTCTCACAATGTAGTACACCTTCACCCCTCTCTCTTTGATCACCCTTATCAGAGGTATATCGAGGACAATCTCGCCGGCGTTGTCGCCTATCATGAACACCGAGCGGGCCTTCCGAAGTTCATCCGAAAGGAGACGCGAATGATCTATCTCAAATCCCCTACCGACTGTTGCCGATACGCGGTCCCAGAGTCGCTCCAACGAGAAGTTATGGGAGCCCGTGGAGACATCCAACTCATTCCCAGCAGCCGAGACAAGTGCAGCAGTTCTAAGCCTCGAGACTCCCCTCTTCGACTGCACCGCACGCCATGCTTTGGGTAACAGTGATAGGGCAGCCCTGTTGCTCGCCTTCTTGATCTTGACGAAGGGATCTGCCGTCCCGGTTGTCTTGTAGAGTATTGAGAAGATCCTGTTCGAGAAATCAACTGGAGCAGCCCCGTTTTCTATCTCCTCCGCGAGTGCGCGCATTGCCCTAGTCATTGCGATCATCTTTGTTCTGTCGCTGGCGTTGGTGTTCTCTATCACTCTCAGGAAGACTCGCACCGAACACTCGGCACATTCAAGCTCGGGCTTCAACGCTAGAGCACTTCGGGGAGCCTTCCCAGCAACATGCCCTCAACGGTCATGGGCTTCAGCCGCTGAGCCAGGTCCAGTGATTCGCTCAGCTTGGTCGGGTGTTCGGAGAATATCTCCAGCAATGGATCTCCCTTCTTGACGCTGTACCCGACCTTGGCGTGGAGGAGTACCCCAGCGCCCTTGTCTACGGGTGAACCAGCAGCCTTTGCTATCGAATTGATGGCGGAGTTGCTGACCTCGACTACGTAACCGTCGGCTGGTGACTCTATCTTGGCCCTCTGGCTGCCTACTGCTATGTCGCCTGGCTTCACGTTCGGATTGCCGCCCTGTGCCTCGATTATCCCCCTCATCTTCTTGAGGGCCTTTCCTGTCTGCAGTATCTTGATTGCCATCTCCTTGCCCAGTCCTCTGCCCGCGAGGCCCGAGGCCTCAAGCAGGAGTCCCGCCAGCGATGTGGATTTCTCGATCAGGCTCGTCGGTCCCATGCCTCCTAGGGCCTCAAGTGCCTCCTTGGCCTCCAGCGCGGACCCCACTGCATGACCTACGGGCTGCGATCCATACGTCGTGCCACACGTTACGTAGATTCCGAGCCTCCTGCCCAGCTCGATGAACCTTGTAGCCAAGTCTCTGACCATGTCCTCAGTCTCCAGTTTGGTTCCCAGTCCGAGGGGGAGATCAACGACCAGATAGTTGGCGCCGACAGCCAGCTTCTTCGACATCACGCTAGCCAGCAGCTGGCTGGCCGGGTCTAGTGAGAGAGGGTGTTCCACCCTCTTGATGAAGATGTCATCCGCTGGTGCTAGACCCAGTCTGCCGCCCCACACTATTGCACCTCCTGCTTTCAGGGCAGCCCGCTTGAACTCCGTCGGGTCGAGGTCAACAGGTGCTAGCACTTCCATCGTGTCCGCGGTTCCACTTGGGCTGGTAATGGATCGGCTGGAGGTCTTGGGAATGAGCAGCCCGGCCGCAGCTATGATGGGGACGATCAGGAGGCTGACCTTGTTCCCGGGGACTCCTCCTATCGAGTGTTTGTCATACACGGTCCTGCCGAAGTCGAGCTTCTGCCCCGAGTCGGCCATAGCCTTGGTCAGATTCTCCACTTCATCCATTGAAACGGTCCTGTAGGCCTGCGACACTATGAACGCGGACATCTCTGCGTCACTTAGGCTGCCGGCGACAACATCATTGACGATAGCATAACTCATCTCCTTGCTGAGTGGCCTACCTTGGACGGCTGACCGAATCGCCTGAACGGAAAGCGGTGGAGGAGAATAGACCACATCCACATTCACGCCGTCGGTTGCTCCCAAACTGTCGGCCACCTTCTTGCTCAGCAGAACCGTGCCTGATTGTACGCCATCTGTCGGGGTGCTTGCCAAGGCAAGCGAGGATCTCTCTTCATAGGTAACTCTCACCCTCTCACCTTCGTCCACTCCGATCTTCGCGGCCTCCTCTGACTTCAATGTAGCTATCATTTGGTCCACAGAGAAGGGTAGGACTCTCACTTTGAATGATGTCATGGAAGTTTTGGGTTTGGTCCCTGCTCCCTTATAACCGTTTCAAGGTTCCGAACAGACCTATAGCTTCTACGCTCATTCTTGGCCTTGTTCGCCATGATCGTGGTCATAGTTCCCATGCGAGGAAGCTTCCACCTCAGTCTGTTCCAGTCTCTGCGCCAACGCAGGGGAGACGCTTTCTAGGAGTCCGACGGAGTGGAGGAGAAACTCCACGAAGAGAGGCTCCGGAAGGAGGCCATTTACCGCATGCTTCTCGTTCACGATCGTCCTCGGCACCGTCAGTACCCCGTACTTCCCGACAAGCTCCGGAAACTCAAGTGCCTCGACCATGTCGGCGTGAATTCTCTCATTCGCCATGGCGAACTGATGCCCCATCAGCACCATCCTCGGGCAGTAGGGGCACGATGGCGTCACGAAGACTTGGACCCTCGTGTCCCTGTCAACTCTCTTGATGCTCTCTAAGGTCTGCTGACTCAGGCCAGGATCGGCCCGTGATACATTGATGATGTCCTGGACGTAGGTCGAGAATTCGTGGCCAGCAGGTGTGCCGTAGAAACGTATGCGGTAGTCCGCACTTCCCACAATAGCGGTGGCCGGGACGCGGGTGATGCCGAGCTGGGCGGTCCTATCGGGGTTCTCGTCAGCGTCAAGGACTTCAGACCTTATCCTAGGGTCTATTTCTGAGAGTTCCTGTGCTATCTGAGCGACTTCTTTGCAGAACCTGCAGTCCGTGCCCTTGGTGAACACAATCAGATTCACGTAACTGGCGAGTCCACTGTCGAAGCGTTCTCTCAAGGTGGCCCTGTCCTCCTCCCCTATCAGCGGCATGCAATGGGATGCAGTGGCGGCATTATAATCGTGCTTGACCTCATGGCGGGTGAACTCGCCAACGAGGAGGCCGCGAGTTACGGGCAACGCGACTATCGTCGTCTGGTCCGGCGAATGAGAGCTGAGTAATATGGGCAGAGCCTTCGAACTGGACATATCTGGCACCTCGGCTTCCTCGCCAGACATATCTCCCTGCCAAAGTTGATCAGCGCTAGGTGGCCAGTGAGCCTGCGCTCTTTCGGAATGACCCTTTCGAGTCTATCCTTGATCTGGTCATACTTGGCATCGGGTCCGACAAGGCCCAGCCGGGCCGAAATCCTAGCTATGTGGGTGTCGATTGGCACAGTAGGAACACGGGCGCAGAATGCCAATATTATGTCGGCCGTCTTGGGGCCAACCCCCCTGATCGTGATGAGCTCCTTTCTCAGCGACCCGGGGTCCTGACGCAACATCTCGCGCATGTCTCCGCCGTACACACTCTGAATGTAGTCAACCGCCGCCCTAATCGATCTGGCTTTGGACTCGTGCAGACCGGATACCCATATTCTCGATTCCACCCCAGGGAGGGTCATCTGTTTGATCCTTCTCGGTGACAGGGGTCGACCTCGCCTCAGGTTGGCCAGCGCACGGCGAGCGTTCTTGACGTTCGTGTTCTGCGACAGTATGGTCGCCACCAGCACTTCGAAGGGATCCCTCGCGTCGAAATCTGGGGGGCGGTCACCGTACGAACGAACTATCGTCATCACTGCATCAGCTGCATGTCTTGAACTCAACAATGGTCGGCGCACGGAACAGATTTATGAGCATTTGTCGCGAATCGGTGGCAAGGAGAAAGACATGTCCAAGGACCCGAAACAAGATGACCATGGAGGCTTAGGTCGAATGCTGATCGCAACGGAGTCAGAGATCAAGCAGGGCAGGACCACAGATGTCTATTTTCTCTTCACCGAAGACATTCTGAGAAAGAAAGGAATTGACACGAGGGTCGTGATGGAGTTCTATGCCAGAGCTGTCCCAGAAGGCGACTGGGGTGTCGTGAGCGGCATCTACGAGGTCATGAAACTGCTCGAAGGAGTGAGGGTGGATGTGCGGGCAATGGAAGAGGGCACCCTGTTCCTGACGAACAGGAACAGCCCGGTGTACGAGCCGGTACTGCAAGTCGAGGGGCCCTACACGGAGTTCGCCAGGTTCGAGAATCCAGCCTTGGGCTTCTTGTGCACGATGTCCGGGGTCGCGACAAGAGCAGCCAAGCTGAGGATTGCCGCGCACGACAGAACACTGCTCAGCTTTGGATCCAGAAGAGTTCACCCGGCCCTTGCTCCCGCAGTGGAGTGGAGCGCCTTCATAGGAGGAGCCGATGGAGTATCGAACGTCATCGGAGCTGAGATGATCGGCGAGAAACCCGTGGGCACCATGCCTCACTCACTCGTTCTGATACTCGGTGATCAGAGGAAGGCTTGGAAGTCGTTCGACGAAGTGGTTCCCAAGGACGTTCCGAGAATCGCCCTGATAGACACGCTCTATGATGAGAAGACGGAGGCACTGATGGCAGCTGACACATTGGGAGAGAGGCTGCAGGGTGTCAGGATAGACACCCCGAGCTCAAGGAAAGGTAATCTCAGGAAGATAGTCGAGGAAGTGAGGTGGGAGCTGAACATCCGAGGCAGACATGATGTGAAGATATTCGTCTCAGGCGGGCTGGGAGAGGCAGAGATCGCAGGGCTGAGCGACATAGCAGACGGGTTCGGCGTGGGCACATACATCAGCGATGCCCCGTCAGTGGACTTCAGCGGGAAAGTGGTCGAAATCGTGGAAGCTGACGGAACAAGAATTCCAAGGGCAAAACGGGGGGACATATCCGGGATGAAGCAAGTCTACAGGAACTGGAAGACTCTTGCAGATGTTGTGCAACCCGAGACCACACTGGGGCCCAAGGGCAGTGAGCCACTGCTTACACCGATCATGCGGAACGGAGAGGTCGTGCGTGACTTCCTGAGGCCGAGAGAGATCAGAGAGAGAACGAAGAAGCAACTGGAGATGCTCCGCGACCATCAGCCCTCGTTGAGTTGGGCCGTCCCTAGGTAGTGTCCGCCTGCTTGCGGTCTAGGTAATGGACTGCGGAAATCGCAGCCTTGGCGCCTTCGCCCGCTGACACGATCAGCTGGTTCCATTTGGGTGAAGTGCACTCGCCAGCTGCGAACACGCCTTCCAAGGAAGTCATCATGTTCTCGTCCACGACGAGGTAATCCGCCGGATCCTTGGCCAACTGAAGGAAGCTCGTGTTCGGCACGCGCCCTATGTACTCGAATGCTCCCTCGACTTTCAGTTCCCTTTCTCTTTGGGTTTGGCTGTCTCGCACGACTAGCCCTTCCAGCTGTTCGTGCCCAAGAAACCTAATCACGTTGCTGTTCATCACCTTCTCAACCTTTGGGTTCCCGTCGATCAACTGCACGTTGGCACTCTCTGCCCTGAACCTGCCCCTTCTGTGTATGAGATATGCTCTCGACACTATGCGAGAGAGGTACGATGCCTCCTTCAGCGCGCTGTCTCCGCCACCGATGACCGCCACGTCCTTGTCCCTGAAGAACTCGGCATCACAGAAGGCGCAAAAAGACAAGCCCCTCCCGATGAACTTGGTTTCGCCTTCAATCCCCAGTCTTCTGGGCGAGGATCCCGTGGCGATTATCACGCATTTCGCCCCAAGGTTTCGCGCGTAAGTTCCCACCGTTATGATCTCCCCTTCTCTCACATTCGTCGCCTCGTCTCCCAAGACGATGACCCTCCACTTTTCGAGTTGTCTCGCGAAGTTGGCGGCGAGGTCGGGCCCCCTGATGCTAGGGATGCCCGCGTAATTCTCAACGATGTCCGTGACGGCTATCTGTCCCCCTATCGCGCCACGTTCGAGAAGCGCTACCGTGTACCCAGCACGTCCGAGGTAAAGGGCGGCCGAAACCCCCGCCGCCCCTCCTCCCACGACTACGGTATCGAAATCCGCTCGCTCCAATCCGATGGAAAGGGAACTGGACACCTTTAATTGTATTCGCTCACCTAGCAGAATCCGGACAACTCTTATCTTCGTTGGACTTGCCTGTTTCCTCGATGAATCAGGCGGAGATCAAAGTCGTGGACCTGTCGCCCCCTGAGGGTGCACAATTGATAATCGGGCAGGCTCACTTCATAAAGACCGTGGAAGATCTGTATGAGACGCTCGCCACATCATCTCCCTCAGCCAAGTTCGGAGTCGCCTTCTGCGAATCGAGTGGACCTGCACTGGTGAGGTTCGATGGGAACGATGAGGAGTTGACCAAGATAGCCTCTGAGATGGGAATGAAGCTGGCGGCCGGACACTCATTCATCATCCTGCTGCGGGGCATCTTTCCACTGAGCGTCCTGAACAGAGTAAAAGGGGTCGAGGAAGTGGTCACGGTCTACTGCGCAACTGGGAATCCTGTCAGAGTACTAGTTGCTGATGTCGGAGACGGCAGAGCAGTGCTCGGGGTAGCTGATGGGATCAAATCCAAAGGGCTTGAGACTGACGACGAGAAGCAGAAACGCAAGGAGTTCCTCCGAAAAATCGGGTACAAGAGATAGCGGGAATTCTTATATACACGCAAAAGAACTCGACCCTTGGATGAACACGGCCGATAAGATCGCAGGGTGGGTGTCAGTACTTCTGTCCAACCCCGTGGTCGGAATGGTATTTGGGTACACCATGGGTCTCAGCGAGACTCAATCTGCCTGGGGTTTCTCAGACCAAGGCATAGCCGTGCTGTCTGCCCTCTTCCTCGGGATCTTTCCGTACGTAGGTGCTCTTGTGTACTTCCTAGCGGGCAAGACGGACATCTACGTTTCAAAGAGGGAGCAGAGGCCTGCTCTGTTCTTGGTGGCGGCCCCCCCAATGATCTTCGGCGCACTGTACTTCTACGTCAGGGGACTTCCGATCCTCTCTTCTCTACTCCTCCTGATGCTCGTTGAGAGCCTGATACTCCTCGTCATAACCACAAGATGGAAGATCAGCATTCATGTATCCGGTCTGACGTTCCCGCTCACGGTCATCTGGGTGAGGGACGGGATAACTGCCCTAGTTGGGTTTCTCTTGCTGCCTGTGCTGATGTGGGCAAGGGTGCGGACGGGAGCACACAGTTGGGCGCAAGTGCTCGCCAGCGCTCTTCTGAGTGGCGTGATGACCTACTACGGGGCAGTCACTTTCCTGCCCTCGCTCAAATAGGCTCAGCTCGTCTGAGCTTGGCGAGCGAGTTGGACTTCCTTGAGACTGCCGCGTGCGCTTTCAGCAACACCTCATCTGTCACCTCTCGCATCTGGAGTACATCTTTTGACAGGTCTAGGATTTCCTCGCCAGCCTCGGTTCGCGCTAGGAGAACGACGAACCCGTCAGGAGCCCCCATCTCTCCGATTGATATGTCAGCGCTCACGTTGTCCAGATCCAGACAGAAGGCACAGCACCGACGCTTGGCTGCATTTAATTCGGAGAGACTGACCACCAGTTCCCCGCCAGCTTCTCTTGCAATGCGAGCACGGGCTCCTCTGATGTCAATCGAGGTCACTTGGTTGGCAGAGACCCCGCGATCCTCCAATAGACCGAGCATTCTTTCTCTGTCCAGCTGAGCGCTACAGAACACGCCGATGCTGTACTTGGCAGATTTCGAGTACGCTCTGGACTTGGACGCTACGTGACGAAGTCCTTCAATACAACAACCCACCCCTACTACTGCAATCCTTTTGCCCTCCTTCATGGGCTGCTTCAGAGCTTGGAGATGACCGAATGAGAAGTAGTTCACGCCGCCAGCCGCCCTCACTTCGCCAGTCGAACTGGCCAGGTATGAATGAGGCGAGACCTCACCTTCCATGCGAGACACTAGCACGGCGTCAACGGCACCTCGCGAAAGGAGTTGCGACAGGATAGTTGTAGTGGTCCCGCATGTCTTGAACCTCGGAGGGCTTTCCTTCGGCTTGGCCAACATTATCTTTCTCGGCTTGAAGACAGGCGGTTCGTTGATGACAGGACAAACCGCTGAGCAGAGGCCGCAGGATATGCACTCACCCACCAGTTCTGCCTTGGCCGGCGAAACTCGGATGACATCGACGGGGCATATCAAGGCACAGGCTCCGCAGAGCCTGCAGAGCCCCCTGGAGGTCACTGAATCAGCGAGATCCGAGAAGGCCTTGCTCGGCATACTCCCTAGTGCTGTAATGCCCTGAAAAGCTTTGTCGCGTTGGCGGTCGTGATCTCAGCGACTTCCTTGACTGGAACCCGCTTCAACTCAGCTATGATCTCGGCTGAAACCCACACATTCTTGGGCTCGTTCCTCTCCTTGCCGGTGGGGCCGAGCACCGGAGAGTCGCTCTCTAGCAACATGGCTCCAAGCGGTAACGCGCTGACCATCTTCCGCTTCTGCTGCGACCTTGAAATAGATGGCGGTATGCTGAAGGAGTATCCTGCTCTGACACCTTCCAGTGCGGACGAAGATTTGCCATCAAAGGCGTGAAGCACAGCCTTCTTCACTCCCCACTTCAATAGCAGTGATATGGCCTCCTTTCCTGCACTGCGCGAGTGCACCACCACCGGCAGGTCAAGCTCACGAGCGAGCTCAGCCTGGGACCGGAAGACATCCCTCATACGCTCCTTTTCCTGTTCGGTCTTCTCCGGATAGTAATCCAGACCGATCTCTCCAACTGCGACTATGTCATGGGCATTGGCCTCGATGAACTCCAGCATCGATGCAACATCCTCGGTGTGCGCGAACGACGGATGGATACCCGCGCTCGCGTGCCAGAACTCGGTTCTCTCCGCCAACATCCTCCTTGACTCGCCCAAGTTCTGAGTGCCTTCAATGACGGCAACAACTGATTCGGCTTTAGCCCGACTGATCACATCATGTCTGTCATCATCGAAAGATTGATCTAGAAGATGGCAGTGCACGTCTACAACAGGCGAAGAGGGGAAAAGACTCACCTGCCCTCGCCCGGCTGGATCGTGACTAAACTCCATCTGAGTTCGTTGGCTGTCAATATCATCATTTCACTTGCCTCCACGATCTGTTGAAGGGTGCTCGTTTTCCGGCGCTGAGAGGAGGGATTCTATTTATCCGTTTGTTGAACGCTTTCATCAAGAATCTTTATAGAGCAGAAAATGACCACCTGCGGCTAGCATTGGTGCGAAAAGCCGTCAGTAAGTTATACGTGCTGAAGCGAAAGATGGGTAGAACGAAGGTCTATGCCACTTACTTCCTATACCTGCCCAGCAAGCTGATCAGCGACTCCACCTTCCCGCTGAAGGAAGGAGAGAAGATCTCAATCACTATCAAGGGGGACTCCTTAGTTGCCGAGCGGATCCAGAGAAAGAGGCGAAGAGCGAGATGAATGCGGACACAGCGTCTGATGACGTAGGGAAAGAAGAGAAGAACGAGATGAGTACAGACACGATACCTGATGACGTGCGGGCTGAGTCGGAGATCTCTTACCCAGTGAGGACTCTGAGAAGGTTAGTCCTAATAGTGATCAACCCGCTGAAAGCCACCAAATACATTGCGCATGACCCGGACCTGTTGATAATCCCGCTCATGTTCATAATCTTCGCGATCTTCGCACTGCTGCAACCAGTGGTGTTGATGTCGAAGATTGTGATCCCTGATCAGGTGGCACTGTACAGCCCTGACAACGAGACCATCAAGGCATTTCAGCGACCGTTCATTAAGGTCTCTGAACTGAAGACGGAGGCTCTCAAGCTCTACTGGGGAGGCACCTTGACTTACTACGCACTTCTTGTAGTCATCACCTTCTCTCTTCTCTACATAGCTGCCAGGATAATTCTGGGGCCGGTAGGTTACAAGCTCATGCTGTCCGGCGTTACCTACAGTAGCATGGCTCTGGTCATAGTGGGAGTTGTGTGGCTTGGCATCTCTTTCCTCAATCCGGGTGTGGTCATCCCGTACTCCACGAGGGGGAATCTGACCTACATTCCGTGGGCAGCCGCCACGGCTGACCTCTCGCAGATCAAGAGCGTGGCTGTGCTCACTAACTTCACTGTATCTGACGACCCCAGTGCGACCGAGCTGTGGACGCTAGGCCTGTCGACGGTTCTAGTCCAGTCAGGCACGACGGTGGTGATAGACGGATCCAGGATGACGGGGAGCGTTCAGGAAGGGGCATTGACTGTAACCCTCCCGAACAGCACGAGGGCGTCGCTACAGCCGGGCATGTCCCTGCCTATCTCACCGTCCGGGATCGAGTTCCGATCACAGGGCGGCAAACTGTACCTTGTGCGCTTCGACGGTTCACTGCTGGAAATCCAATCCAGCGCGATCCTGAAGTTTGAACTACATATGCAATTGGATCCATATAGGTCCGACATCTGCGCTGTGAATTCGTCCACGGCTGGATCGGGAGTGCTCTTGTCCAAACCCAGGGACATCGTGTTGACGAGCAACGCCTCGGCCACCACAAGCATAACGAGCAACGCGACCTTCAGCTACTGGAGAGTGCTAGCTAGGGTAGGAGATGATGGAAGCGTCGAACTATTCTCCAACTTGACGATCGCGCACACTGCCAAAGCAGACAGCAGCACGCTCGCGTGGCAAGCGGATTCGGTCGTGGCACAGGCCAGCACCCTGATGATGTACTACAACTACGGTGTGGCGTCTCAGCCTTCCCCTATCGTGGACACGATCCTTCAGTTGGTGCTCCCTGCTCTGTCCAAGGCATGGGAAGCGGTCATACTGATCTGTCTTGTCAAGGCTTCGTATGAGGACGCGTCGTGGTTCCGCGCTGCTCTGGCTGTGGCGGCTCAACAAATCATCATGGTAGTTCTAGGCTTCTAGTCTGCAGCGTTGCGGTGACGAAGAGACGAGTGGAGATCCCACTAGAGGTAGTGTTCGTATTCCACTCCCACGGTTGGAAGCCCACCTGCTCGAGATTGCCTGAACCTCCAGATCAGAGCGAGCGCTATTGCCAACGCGAGTGCCACTCCGACCAATGACAGGATCACGTACAGCTGACTCGCAGTCAGCGGGAACATCGCAGAGCCAGAATTGTCCAATCCGTCCGACGCTCTGACTATGATCGAGTACTCTCCCCCCGAGTCGAAGAAGCCGGTCTGCATCGAGGCAGTCCAGACGCCTTCAGTTGCCTGCTGCATCTCTATCACCCTGCGGTTGGCGCCCACGCCCACTTCCACGGTGACCGAACCGTTTGTCATCATGGTGCCATCAGGGTAGAGAACGCTTCCGTTGAACTTCACTGTGTCAAATCCCACTTGTAACTCTCTCCTGTCTGCCTTCACGTTCACGGTGAGGGTCGCCTTCACCACGTTAATCACCACGGAGAGATTCCCCCGGTTCCTGCTTGGGTCCACCGCCTGCACGACCACGCTGTATATGCCCTCGGGAGCATTTGCCGGAACCCTCAGGTATCCTTTCCAGGCCTGCGCGGCCGCATTGAATGCGAGGGAGGACACATAGGAGTTCGCTCCGCCAAGAAACGTGATGGTCGCGTTGACACCCCCTGTGGTCATCCTTTGCGTGGAAGGATATCTGACCACTACTTGGAAGAAGATGCTGTTTGTTCTCTGATAGGTAATGTTCAGATCGACCTGACTCACCACACTCATGATTGCGGCGGTAACCGTGAACGGGATCGTAACGTTCATCGTGTTTCCTGTTGTATCAGCACCAACGAGACTGAGCATCCACGCTCCAAGCGGGTCGCTCGACAAAATAGTCACCGATGCCTTCCATCTGTCTTCTATCGCGGAGTACCTCATGCTGGCTACGTGCGATGTGGTTCCAAACTTAGCAACCAAGTTGAAAGTGCCTTGGTACACAGGGGTTTGGTCAGGGTACGTGAGGATCGCTGAGATGTTGATGGTTTCGCTCCTCTGGAAGTTCTGCTCGAAGTCGAACTGCGCCTGTATGGCAGCCGCTGTCACCGTGAAGTTCGCTGTTCCGGATCCCATGTTTGCTGAAGGATCAGTCACGCTGACCAAGACTTCGTTGAGGCCTGTCGGGGAGCTTTTCGGTAACGTGAGATCGTAGACCCAGAGCCCCAACCCTAGACTGTAGACCATAGGAGTGTTGACCGCCACTATCTGGGTTCCCACGTGTATGTTGAGCAAGACAGTGGACGTTGACGAGACCGTAGTGTTGTTGCGATATTTCGCCACCGTCGTGAGCCTCACAGTCTGGGTTCTCATGTATCTCCTCGCGTCAGTCTGGACTAGGACGGTCAGCGGTGCTGAACTGAGGGTGAAAGTGAGCTCATCGGAGAATGAGTACGAGGCGTAGTCCATGGTCCCTTGCGCCTCAAGTTTCGCACTGTACTGCCCAAGTGGCTGAGCCGATGACAAGACTACGTTCGAGGAGACGAAGTTACCAGTAGCAGAGGAAGCGGGATATGAACCCGTCAGGACGTGGAGTGTTGGCGCCCCCACCTTGTCGATGTTGATGGTGGCCGAACCACCAGGCTTCACTCCGTAGCCGGTAACGTTGAAGGGAACGGTCCTGTTGACCGTCGAGGAGCTCAGGCCCCAGATTCCGAGGTGAAACAAGAGTTCACTACCAGGATAGAGCGACGCCTGTCTCGCGGTCACGTAGTACAGGCCTACGGCCATCGTGCTTGGAAGCACAATGCTCTGAGAGAAGGTGCCGTCAACCAGAGTGGGGATGGTCGGATTTGAGTAGACCACCTGCCCTGTCGTGGAGCGGAGGGTCAGGTTCACCTGACTTGAACCCTTGAATTGCACGCCTGAGACGGATATCGTATCTCCGGCGTTCACCACAGGCTTGGATATGTTCAGCATGGGTGAAGCGTAGAGCCTGAAGTAGTCGATCGCCACTTCACCGTAGGAACCGAGCTCAAAGATGCCCAGATCCACCGCAATACCTGACCTGAAGGCCGTTGTGAATGACTTGCTGGCCAAGAGAGTCTGGGAACCTCCGTCGGGCGTGACATAGACACGCGCCACATCATCATTCGTGGTGTAGTAGACGTTGATTTCGTACCACGATTCTAGGTCCATATGGACGGAGCCGCTGGTCGCATTCGCGGCTCCGAAGTACGCGTTGAAGTAGCCCAACCCGTTCCTGACTATTCTCAGATCGACCGTAGTTGGGTTCAGGAACTGTATCTTCGCCAAGGACAGATTCTCCGCGAGAACACCATGTATGGTTGCATCTACCCAAAACTTCACGCTCAAGGCGGGTACATACGACGCGAAGCTCTTCGAGATATGGGCCGCAGTAGTCCCACCCAATGGAACGTGACACACTTCTGAATAGGTGCCCTCGTGGCGTGGAATGTCCTGTGTGACATCGCCATACGGCGTGAATCCAACAGGCGCGATTTCAAAATGCTCCTCGACTCTGAGCACCAGAACAAACTGGGTGGCAGCCGCGGATGTGGAGAGCAGCAATGACAGTACCACGAGTGAGGTCAGCGAACACAATAACGGGAAAGCTGAATCTGATACTTTCAATAGCTTCAGTCGGTTTCGAGGTACTAGTCTATATAAGAATTGCCAGAAAGCACACGAGTGCAAACGAACCTGAACAGTAGCAGTAGTGGCGCCTGTCATCATTTCTTGTCTAAAGCATGGGAAGAGGTGCTGGCGACCTAGATATCGTGAGTATCTCGCATGAGTCGATGTTCTTTTCTTCCCGGCTTAGAGTGATCTCAGCTCAGCCACAGTCTCAGTCTCTTCTTCCCTTTGGTGATCGCGTTCAAGTAGCTCTCGAGAGACAGCCACCTAACGCTCGTCGGCTTGGATGGGACCATGCCCTTGTGTGGTCGGAAGTCTCTCGACCTTCTGAACGCAATCACTAGTACATACATTGCAGCTACCGGTAGCGCAAGAAGCGTGAGCCCGTTGGTGTACGCCTGCATGTCGCTTCCTGTGAAGTTCGAGGAGTCACTTGTGAATGTTACCGCGGAAGGCGATGCGACTACGGTCAGAGGTGATGCTATCACTGTTTCGACACCACCTTGATCGTCCAAACCAGGAACTGGGGGACGAGGGCCGAAGGCGTTCAATGGAAGAATGAACCTCACTGTAGAACCAGAAGGGAGCCATATGGAGTTCCCATTCGTCGCTCTCTCGACGGATTGAACGCCGTCCCTCGACACGATGAACTGGACATCCTGCAATCCATGGACGTTGAAGGTCATCAAGTAGTACGTGTCCCTGACCTGAGAGCAATGTCCCACTTCTCCTGCGGGAAGCGAGAGCTGCTCTGAGCACACAATGGAACCGTTCTCCATCACCCAGCACCGGAATCTCGTCAAGGTCTTTCCATCGGCCGAGAATGTCTCCGCGTCCGCGGTCAGCACGACGGTGGCGTTCTCCCATAGCCACTGTCCGTTGATGCTGACCTCTCTTATCCAGATCGCCCGGAGCGCCATACTTCCGATAACGGTGATGTTGAGGTTGGGTCCGCTGAGAACCCCAGTGCCGTCGACGTCAGCCCACCCGTTGAACCTCATCCTCTCGCCCTCCGACAGCATCACTATTGATTCGGCAAGTCTCAGCGTGACAATCTCTCCTCTGGCATACGATCCGGACCCGTTACAGGATGAGTATTCTGTCTCTATCACAAGGCGGAACACCTCGGGGGTCGAATGCGTCTCAGATGGAGGAGCTTCGTTGTGGACTGATGTCTGGTTTTCTTCCTCTGTCTGCGAGCGATCGCTGCTGTTGTCTGCACTTGGAGGAGCGCTGTCGTTCACGCCTGGTTGTGGCACCGGAGCAGGAGGGGGCGCGGATGGTGGAGCGGGCGGTGGGGACGGTGGCGCAGGGGGTGACGGCGGCGACGCCGGTGGAGGCGAGGGAGGCGGAGTGATGAGAGTCCAAACCGCCACACAATCCTCGGGTCCGTCAACACGAACTGTATTCCCCCCTGTGGGCAATCCGTTCACGGACCAACAACTGAAGGTCGCGAGCGAGCCGTTGGCGAGCGGAAGCTCAGCCGGACTGACTGCCAGATTGGCGGTGGACCCGGCGAGATACCACCCTGCTCCTGAGATTCTTCCGAACGGCGAAGACACGTTGACCAGATGCTCGCAAGCCCACAGGGCCTTGGCACAAACGGCTGCACTGACGAAGATGGGGGTGCTGCAGTTCCAGCCTTGGAACGTCAATCTCGTCGAGAAGGATTCGTAGATGGTCTCGTTCAGCACCCTGAGGTCAGCTTGAGTTCCTTCCTGATACCATCCCGCGCCTTCGACATCAGAATGAACCCCTTGGGCGCTCACGAGAAAGAACTTGGTCCAGCTGGCAGAGATCTCAACTGGCCCCTTCACCACGTATGCGATCTCGGATTCGCTCGTATTGACAGGATTGCGGAACCCTGAGAACACGAGCTTGGCCCCACAGGATATTCCATACTCCTTTGGAGCTGTGATGTGCACAGTACTCCCTGTCTGGGCCCATCCGTTCTCGTAGAAATATCCACTCACGACGATCGGCGGGTCAAGCGTCTCCAGCACGATTTGGTAGTACAGCACACGGTTCTCTTCGAACGAAATGGGTGCATCTACACTGAGTTCGCGGTTCATTTCTTGCACCCCGTCGCTCCAGCCGGAAAAGACGGACATGGTTCTGTTCCATAGATCCTGCGGGACGGACGCGTTGACCTTGACCCTTGACCCCTTCGGGTACCACCCATCAATTCGCCTACCACCGTACATGCCGATTCTAACCCGGTACTCCCTTGTCCAGATTGCTGCGAGCGTCACCGGGCTCGACACGATGATGGGGAGGGTGGAGTTCCATCCCGCGAACACCCAGCGTGAGAGAGACGTGTCGTTGACGATCGTTGGGCTCACCTCCGGAGACATGCTGGCTCCGATCCTGTACCAACCCGAACCCGCTGCGGTTCCTCGCTCTGAGATCGCCTGCAAGTAGACCTCGTTATGATATGTAGTCGTGACGTAGAGAGGTGAGGTGACGGTCAGAGTGCACGGACTGCTCGTAACCAATGCCCCACTCACGTTGAAGCAATCCAGTATCTTGCGCCTTCCTTGACCCTCACTGACACACTGCGGAGAAGTGAAGGTCAGTCTTGACCCCCTCGGTTGCCATGATGTGGTTGAATTGCCCAAGCCGACGAACTGAACGAGGTAGTCTTGTTCCCAGACAGCCTTGAACGTGGTTACTTGGGTGATCCTCACGACGTCGGCGGTACCAATGGTGAACGACGGGCGACCAGAGACGTTCACTGACCATCCGATGAGCCTGTACTTCATCGGGCCCGACTCAATGACCTCTGTCGGGGCAACGGTCGGCAACACGTACGACCCTGACTTCTGAAATGAACACCCTGACGTGGTTCCCCTGTCCGAGAGCACGTCGACCTTGTATTCCGGGGAGAAGGTCACGATGTAGCTCTCATACACTGAAGGGCTGGAGTGAGACATATACCTGATGGTGAGATTGACCGAGACTGTTTTGTAGTCCAGCGGAGTAGTCCCTGGCTCATACGTGAATGTGGCTTTCTCCACAGGCGCGGCTCCAGTTTTCTGATCTGGTGTGGTGCTTCCGTAGTTCGCTGTGGTATACCACATGTAAGTTGCTGGAGACGGGATGTTGACCCACGAGAAGTTGACCGTGACTGGAATGGACTGCAGCGGTTGGGTTATTCGGACCGGTATCTGGACTGAATGGCCACCTGAGGACGCATACAGTTCGACCTGCTCCACACCTCCGGCTAGGCGAATGAGACTGGCTAGGAGGATGACTGACACAGCAAGGCACCGTGTCGTCGAGCTCGTGGCAGGAAATCGTCTAGAGCGTCTGAATGAATTCATCTAGGATTTGAGGTCCGCTGAAATATAAGCGCCCCTAACGCACTACCTTTTAAGTGAACTTGTGAGAATCAGAGTGGCGAATGAGGTCCACCTCAACGTTCCGATATCATGACGAAAGATGGGCGGGCTGACGCCTCTTCTCAAACAAACGATGCTTTGATCTCGACCCTCTTAGCAAGTTCCGTGATGTTAGTTTTCCAGTTCTCCTCGTACCGTCTTGGGTTCCTTGTCATTTCCAAGAACGTGTCCATTCCTTGCGGGTAGTCTGACTCGTATGTCTTCAAGATCGCTCTTTTCATCACGGAACTGAAGTTTAGGAAGTCGAAGAGTAGCTCATGGAGTCCTAGCTCGGACGCGCTCTCCAGTATCGGCCTGTACTGCACATCAAACGGTTCAGCCACGGGGATGTGAGGAGCGACGAACAGCCCTCCCTTCACGCCTGACTCCAAGATACTGCGAAGCGCATTGATCCTCGCCTCCGGCGGGGTCGCAGCCGGCTCAAACGCCCCGTATACCTCCCTATCTAGTGACGAGATGCTGAAAGTAACCTCCGATTCACGATGCTTGGTCAGGAGGTCAAGGTCTCGCAGAACCAGATTGGATTTGGTTAGAATGCTGATTGGAAAATCAGTTTCGACTAGACACTCCAGAACCCCTCTCGTGAGGCGATAGTGCGACTCTAAGGGTTGATATGCGTCGGTCATAGAACTCAGTAACACTTTTCCAGATGCCTTCTTTCCCGTCTCTTGACAGACCAGACCCGGTATGTTCGTCCTAGCGTAGACCTCAAGGCCCCAAGGAATCGGCGGACTGGTTCTTGGCCTGAAATACCGCTGGACGTAGCAGTACCTACACCCGTGCTGGCAACCCAAGTATGGATTCACCACGTAATCTGAGAGCGATGAACGTGATAGAGCTTGCTTGGCCTCGATCTCTCCAGTCACAGAGCGACCTGAATGCGGGTGAATCATGGGAGGAGTGGTATTCCCAGAAACGCTGACACCAAGGAAGCGAGGACGTATGCTATTATCGATATGAGGAATGCTCGAATCCATCCAACGTCAAACGAGAACCTTATCACAAGCAACCAGAGCACGGCGGCTGCCAGACTGAACAGGAAGTTACCTCTGAAGAAGTAGAACGCTATTGAACCCAGTAGCGACGCGATCAGGGCCCCAACGAACCCGCCCTTAGACGCCAGTAACTTGGCTGAGATCAGAAGCACGAAGGCACTCACGATCCATATCGACAGGAAGTACACTATCTCAAAGAGCGTCGGGTCGGACACCAGGAACATGGTTCCCGGAATCTGCTAGAAGATATTAATGTAATGCACTGTGGCGGGCGATCCGCTGTTCAACCAGCCTGACCGTGTTGGTGATGTTCTTCCAGTGTGATCCTTTCCAGTAGATCTTGCCACATGACTCGCACGACCAAGTGATGCGCCCCAGTCTGTCTTCTCCCGTCACCTTGAGTTGCCCTCCACAGACAGTGCATCTAGTGTTGTCCAGCTGGGGCTTGAGATCAGCTTGGATCATCACGACCGCCAGCTTGTCTACTATGGAATCGCCCGTAACCAGGATCGAACTCAAGCCCTTTCTTGTGGCCTGGGCGTGAAGCTCTCTATCTGACGTGAGAAGGATCCCTCCCGCCTCGGCGACCTCTATCAGCGAGGGGTCTGACCTACCCCGCTTGTATCGAACCTCGTGACCCATTATCCTCAACCATTTCGCCACGTCCCCTAGCATCTCATCAGCAACGAAGAAATGACTCATGGTTGATCCCGAAAGACATGCTGCAGCGCTGGTTTCCAACCGTCGTTCGGTGTTTCAAACTCCAGGGATATCAAGGGCCCTCGGTCCTCAGCCCCAGTCGTGCGCCACAGTCTTCGCACACGAACCGGCCTTCGGAATAGGTCAACCTCTCCCCCCATTGTCCGCACTCTTCGCAATACCCCTCATAATGGTCCACCCTGTTCACGACCGTGCCTGCTGACGTTACCACCTCGTAGTATTTCTCAAGGATGGCCGGCATCGTCCTCATGATGTCACGCTCCGTGATAATGCCGATGAGCTTGTCATCTCTCACCACACCGAGTCTCCTGAACTTGTGAAGTCGCATCGCGTCCAATGCTCTCACCACACTCTTGTCGTGATCCATTTTCACGAGTGGTGACGACATGATCTCAACTACCTTGGTCTGTCTTGGATCCTTTCCCCGAGCGACCGCTCGAGTGACTATGTCCCTCTCGGTCACGATCCCCACGGTCTTCGCCGACGAATCGACTATGACTATCGACCCCACGTCGTGCAACTCCATCTGATGGGCCGCTTCCTCAACCGTACTATCCTTGCCTAGCTGATACACGGGCGAGCTAACTATGTCACCGACCGTTATGCGAATGTGCGAGAAAGGATCTCCTTCCATCTCGGTTTCGTTCATGTGGTCGGAACCCGCTAATAAAACTCTTTGCCGAATCTCCAAAACGTGAAACGGGGAAGATGGCGAGAAAAGGAAGGAAATTCCCCAGCGGAATAGTCGGGCGTCTCGGAATCCATCACTCCATCAACTTCATGGTGAACCAGTCTTTGTTCTTCATCTTCGACAGAGCAGCCCTGTCCTCAACTTCTCCCAAGGGGGCCATTGAAACACCCTGCACTTTCGTAAGCATCAAACAGATCGCCCGGAGACGAGGATCATACGCAACCTCTCCTGCCTCGAAGCTGCTCCTGGCCTTGTCAACCGGAACAGCTAGGTTCACAAGCAGGACCGCAGTGCCACCTGTCATGGACAACGCGCCCTCAAGTGGTAGACTCTCTACTACTCCAGAGAAGACCCTAGGTGCCAAGTGCCTGGACAGCTGTAGCTGAATGGAGTGACCAGACTGAAACGACAAGAGGATGTGCACTTGGTTCTTCGGAAGGGTCAAGCTAGCCCATCTCGACAAGACTTAACTTCGGAGTACTTAAGCAGCGACAGATGATAGCCCCACTTGGAGTGGAGGACGAGAAGAGAAGGCTGCTGGATGAGAAGAAGAGGACAGAGGACGAGTGCGAGGCCCTCAGGGCCAGATATGAGCGTGGGGAGATATCCGATGACGAGTTCGGCAGCAGACAACATGAGTTAGAGAGGCAGTTCGTGGAGATAATGGACAGGATTGCCCAAATGAGCTACCTCTTGGGAGAATAATCCCGGAAATCTGTTCCTTTGCCGCCCATAGTCGCAAAGAATTAATATCTCCGGCAAAAACCTCACATTGGGCACCATGAGTTCAGCTGAGGGTAATATTCCCGTACTTGTTGTGAAGGAAGGTACTTCAGACAGAGAAGAGGACGAGGTGAGGAACCACATACTGGTCAGTTCCAATGTAATCTCCGATGCTCTCAGGCCATTGTTGGGCCCCTGCGGGAGGTTGAAGCTGATAATGGACACGTTCGGGGATGTCACAGTCACCGGGAGTGGTGCTGCAGTGTTAGAGGAGGTCGATGTGGAACACCCGGTGGCGAAGCTCATTGTCGAGATGGGCAAGACCCTGAACAAGGAGGTCGGAGACGGCGTGACAACGTCCGTGATCATATCGTCCGAGTTGATAAAGCGAGGCGTGGCCTTGGCAGGTCAAGGCATTCATCCGACGATAGTCACTCAAGGTTACCTGAAGGCTGCCGCAGTCGCAATCCGCGTGATGGAGAAGGAGGCTAAGAAGGTCAACACCGATGACAGAAAGACGCTTTTCCATGTTGCGAGGACGGCGGTGGGCGGGGCCAGATCTGAGCAGGAAAGGGATCTGCTGGCGGAACTAGCTGTAGAAGCTGCCATGAGGGTCGGGGAGAAGGGCAAGCTGGATCTAGATAGAGTGAAGTTGGACAAGAAAAGCGGTGAAGTTGTGCCCGACACGATACTCGTTGAGGGGGTAGCTCTTGATAAGGAGTTCGTGCATCCCGCGATGCCGAAACTCATCTCAAATGCGAAGGTTGCCTTGCTCGACTTCAGCTTGGAAATCAAGAAGACGGAGTTCGACGAGAAACTGAAGTTCAAAGACCCTTCAGCGTTGAAGGGTTTCATCGAAGAGGAACAAACGACCCTGCGAAACATAGTGGCAAAGCTCAGGGAGTCGGGCGCCAACGTTGTCTTGTGTCAGAAGGGGATAGACGATTTCGTGCAGTACCTGCTCGCAAAGGAAGGAATCTCCGCCGTGAGGAGAATAAAGAAGTCAGACATGGAAAAGATTGCGCTGGCTACGGGAGCGAAGTCGATAACGAACCTCGAGGAACTCACTCCCTCGGTCCTCGGGAGGGCTGAGTCCGTAGAGGAGAGGAAGCTCGGAGACGAGAAGTGGTCGTTCGTGAGGGCAGGAAAGGGGGCGAAGGTGGTGAACATCATTTTCCGGGGCGCGAACGACAAGATAGTCGGCGAAACCGAGAGGACGTTCAAGAAGGCACTCAACATGCTCAGAACCGTCATGAAAGAGCCCAAGGTTGTTCTAGGAGGCGGGGCCATTGAGGTTGAGGCCAGCAGGGAGGTAAGGCACGCCGCCCGGAAAGAGGGTGGGAAGGTGTCAGTAGTGATGGAACAATTCGCGGACTCTGTGGAGGCGATACCTGTGACACTGGCGCGAAACGCAGGCTGGAAGGGTGAAGATGTTGAGGCGAGGCTGAGAGCTGCACACGCGTCCGGAAAGAGGTCGACTGGGACAGGCGACATGTCCAGTGAGATCATCGACGCGGCGAGGGCGGGGTTGCTCGAACCCTTGACTATGAAGAAGGCTGCACTCATGACCGCCGTCGAGACTGCGGTCTCGCTGCTAAGGATTGACAGGATAGCCGCCGCGAGTAGATTCAAGGCACCAGCCAAGGGCAAGGAAGGATGAACTTGAGCCCGACAAAAGGCGGTTCAGGAAATGAGGGCACAAAGTCAGTGAGGAAACTTACCAGATTTGAAAGGGCGAGGGTCATAGGTCTGCGCGCGCTACAGCTGACGCTCGGCGCCCCTCCGCTCGTAGTGCTGGACGAGACATCTTGGGATCCCTTGGAAGCGGCGACCAAGGAACTTGCGAGCGGTCTTCTACCTCTGTCCCTCAGAAGAAAGTTCCCGGACGGTTCCTACGTTGACGTCTCCCTGTCCGATCTGGTGTGACAGAGGTTTATTTCCAGTAAAGACTTATAACTAAACTCGCCCAAATCGCTGGTCACAAACTAGAGGTGCAAAATACAATGGCAGAATCAGAAGGACCAAAACCAGAAGCTCCTAGGATCCCCTCGAACGTCATCTTCATCGGAAAGAAGAGCCCACTAGTCTACGCGACAGCCGCGTTCATGCAGATCACTAACGGGAATGATGCAATACTGAGAGCAAGAGGAAGAGCCATATCGACGGCGGTAGACTCGGTCGAGATCCTGAAGAGGAGGTTCCTAAAGGACATCTTGGTCATAAAGGAGATCAAGATCGGAACCGAAGTGATGCCCGCCAGAGAGGAGGGCTTCAGAGACCGAAACGTATCCACCATCGAGATAACTCTGCAGAAATCAGCATAGGAGCGACAGAATCAAGAGCTCGGATCGGCTAGGACAGATTGGAAAGCGAACTAGTCGGTCCTTCCGATCTTTCTTGTTCTCAATGTAGTCAGCCATGCAAGGAAAGGTTGCGATGGGCTAGAGCTGGAGGGCCATTATGTGAGCGTCGGTGCCGTCCATGTAATAGCCCCTGATGGTTTTCCTGATGTCATAACCCATACTCTTGTACAATGCAATGGCAGGAGCGTTGTCCGTCCTGACCTCCAAGTAAGCTTCCCTGATTCCCGCGTTCTTCATGGCCTCGTGAACTGTTTGCATGAGCGACCTGCCGATGTCCATTCTTCGGTGCGTTGATCTGACTGCCAAGCTCACCACGTGACCGCGAGGCGATAGAGAGAAGTACTCTCCGAACGGAGAGAAGTTGGTCTCTTTTCTACACATGACATACCCGACGATCTTCCCCCGGTCTTCCCCGACGAAGAAGAAGTCGCCGTGTTCTTCAAGCATGTCCTTGAAGAAGTCGGGGCTGTAGTTCTCCGGCAGTTCCTGACGGTTTGTCTCGATTACCTCTGGGAGATCACTCGTACGTGCCTTCCTCGTCACGAGAGAGCCCTTTGAAGTCTCCATGTTCAGATGGTGTCATCGCTGATGGCTGGTGGTTATTAGAGATTTGCCGGACAAACACAGTGGGCATATGAAAGAGAGTTGACATCTTCCACTGAGACAGAATAGATTCTGATTAGCTTATATCCAACAACTTGCGGCCGCCACCGGATGCAGTCCGGAATCCTCGATGCCGTGAGAGAGGCGGGCTTCCAAGTGTTGGGTATGGAGGAGACTCTATACTCAACGAACTTCTATGTGGCACCAGTCGACACGAAGCAGAAGTTCCTGTCTCTGTTCGACAAGATGAAAGACGTCGGCTTTCTGCCGGTGCTGAGGAGAAGAGGTGATGACGTGGTACTGTCAGTGGTCAGATCCGGGACACATGGTCAATCAAAGGAAAACCTGTTCTGGGTCTTTGGTTCTCTGCTGGTCACGGCTGTGACCATCGGGTTGGATTTCGTCCTCAGGTTCCCGCTAATCCGAGAAATTGAGTCAGCGGCCGGAGTGGAAACCTCATTCTTCGCCAGTCTGGCTACTTATGTCATCGGGTTCTTACTTGTGCTGGGTGTCCATGAGCTGGGACACAAGTTGACCTCGATGGATTCCGGAGTTCAGACCAGTGGCCCGTACTTCATACCCGGCATTCCGGGTGTCTACCCGACGTTTGGAGCAGTCATACTCCAGAAAGACATACCGAAGAACAGAGACGAACTAATCAACATAGGTATCTCAGGTCCACTGCTTGGCTTTGTCACAGCGGTCGCGCTCGGGGCGGTGGCCATCGCAACGGGGGTTCAGGTGCCTATCGACAAGGCGTTGCAGATAAGTGCACAAACAGGGGTGCCACTTGCTGAGATGCAGCCAGCGCTCCAGCTGCTCGCTATGGTCCTACGCAAGGGAGACGGAGCGCTCTTCATGGGGGCGTTGGCCACTCCCGTCTGGCTGGGTTTCGCAATGACATTCCTTAACCTCTTCCCGGCTGGGCAGCTCGACGGAGGACACGCGGCCAGGGGAGCCCTAGGTCAGCAGGGACACAAGCTGCTCACCATTGCCTCAATCATTGGGCTGCTGCTGGCTGGATTCTGGCTCATGGCCCTTTTCGCAGCGCTCACGTGGGGATTCAGAGATCACCCGGGGCCGCTTGACGATGTCAGTGGTCTGAGCCTGTCGACCAAGGTCAAATTGGGCGTTACGCTCCTAGTCTTCCTCCTTTGTTTCTCCGTGTTCTGACTTTCTGGGCGCGAACGACATGGATAGGTCTCTGGCCATGGCCAGCCTAAACTCACCTTCCACTGATCGCCTCAAGGATCTCAGCAGATCGGAGCCGGTGTTCAGAACTCTCCATTTCAGAATCTTGGATACCAAGGCCGGGGGCATTGAGGTCACCAGCCTAGTCCTCTCGTCTGACTTGACCTGCCGTATCATGTAGAGCACGATGTCATGCCAATCAAACCCCCTCTCGATTCTGCTTACGAGCTCATGCTGAGGTAGGCTGGCAGAGGCGAACAGAGGAAGGTCTACAAGGGGTTGGTCCCACATTCCGACGAAGCCTGCGACCTCAAATCGCGAACTGGACAGAGCGGACAGCATGTAGGGAATTCCAACGGAGGGAACGGAGTCAGTTGGCTCTCCACCGAGGCCACCTATCAAGGCGGTAGCATCATCCGGCATGTCATTTCGACTAGACCCGCGATGGTACGAGTACATCTCCCCAATCTGTCCCGCATAGTAGTGAGCCAAGGTGCTCGCGTCCTTCTTGCTCCCATCGATGAGGGCCAACACGATGTTCGACTCGGCTCCTTTCAATGGATCCAGCAACAGGTTGACGGCCCTCTCTTCCTCACCTAGGAGATAGTGATCAATCGACTCCAAGAGCCCATGGCCTCCAGTCGGGTAGGCGATCTGACCCAGTCCGCTCAGTAAGTCTATGAAAGGGTGGCACGTGGTTTTCGACAGCACGACCACGAGAGCATCAGATGCAGACTGATCTTGAGGCGGAGAAGGCTCTCGTAGGGCCGGTTGTTGGAAGTACTTCTGAGCTGACTTGGGCGACATGACTTGCACGTTCATGGCGCAATTCTCCGGCAGCTCGCCCTTCAACATCTTCATAGCGTTGCTCAAAGTCAGTTGATCCAGCGCTAATCTGAAGTCGATTCGAACCGCTACGCGGTGAAGTGACTCAGGGAGATGGACTCGTTTCTCAGCGGGACAGTTCGTGATCCATGTACTGGTCTCCGCATCCCTGACGCACAAGAGTTCCTCGGGCTCCACGGTGAGGAAGATGCGAGTGGGACCATATGGCATGTGGACCTCGGTCAACTAGCGAGCGAGGAATGGGAGGAAGTCTTTTAAGCATGAAGTCGAGCGATAATCAAAGTGCTGAAATTGAACATCTCTGACATGGCCGAAATCGGTCTGGGCAAGTCACAGACAGCGGTCATGAGGACGAACGATCGCTCCGGCCTCATCATAAGATCCCCTATGTACAACATACTCATCGACACAACCCGTTCTGCTCTTCCCGACAACTTCAGACCCGACATCATACTCGTGACGCACGAGCATTCACACCATCTCGACGAGAACTTCATTTTCTCTTTGCATAAGGCACTGAAGAACGACTTGGCTGGAGCAGTTCAGCAGAAACCGTACGGCGTGGCACCTCCTGAGGACCTTCCTCCTATCATCGCAGACCAAACATCGGCGGTCCTTCTCAGGAGACTCATCAACAAGGACACGATCAAGGTAATGAATCCGGGTGACGAATTATCAATGGACATGATAACGATATCAGCGTTCAGGAGCAATCATACCACTGCCAAGACACCGCTGACCTACATGGTGGTCTTGGACAACGGTCTGAGGATATACCACGCCAGCGACAGCCTCCCCAATGAGGACATGAAAGTCGTGTCAGAGCAAGAACCCGACATCGCGTTCGTCCCCATAGGCTTGGATCCGGGAGTGTCACCGGTCAGTGGAGCACAGGTTGCCGGACTGATCCAGTCCGACGTTGTAGTTCCTTTCCACGGCACTGACGTTCAGAAGTTCAAGACCAGCGTCAAGAGGATCTGCGGCAAAACGCAGGTGAAGATTATCCTTCCAGGGGAGATGCAGATATATGGATAGAGTGAAGGTGCTTGCCAAGGCAATCGCTCAGACAGAAGCACTGCAGCTGGGCTTCTTCACCAACAACATGGGGCAGCCCGCCCCTATCCACTTCGACCTGAACAAGCTTTGGCAAGATCCTACTATGCTTGCTACGGCTACCAAGGAACTCTGCACAGTCATCAAAGAGGAGTTCGGAGAGGACTACAACAGAATCGGCGGCTCGGACCACAGCGGTCTGCCCATCGCTACGCTTGCCTCCCAATTCCTGGACAAGCCTTTGGTCGTACTGCGTAGGACACCCGCGGAGGACAAGTACGGACCGATCCTCGGCACCATGTTTCCCGGGGACAAGATACTGGTAGTTGACGATGTCATCGCCACCGGAAAGAAGGCACTGGAAATGGCCAAGGTGGTCAAGGAGGAAGGAGGTGTATTCCACGGGTACTGCGTGTTCTTGGACAAACAGGAAGGAGGTTCCGAACTTCTCGGCAAGAAGAACGTCCGCTTCGCGTGCGTAGCGACCCTCATGGAAGTTGCCGATGAGCTTCACCGATTCGGTTGGATGGAAGACGATACGTTCAGCTCCATCTCAGAATACGTGGCGTCACGCAGCCACTAGTCGCCCGGCGATTCTCTTGTGGTCCCAATCAACTCGAAGATTTCATCTTTCACGAACTCGATGAAGTCTTCAACGCTCATCCTGTTGAAGACCGTCACCACCGCATCTCTCGTCACTCCCACTATGTAACCGTACTTCCTTGAGGTCACGACCGCGTACCAGATGTTCCCTTGGGACACATAGGTCGGATACAGTGATGTATCGGATATCGAGGGGCCATACAACGATATCTTGTCCAAGTTGGGGATCTCAAGCCCGTCGAAGAACATCACCTTCGTCCCCTCCGGGTTTCTTCTGTGGTATGATTCCAGTGTCTTCGGAGTGATCTCAGCGTTCAGAACTCCTCCCAAGGAGAGGAAAAGTGTGGACGAGAACAGGTTCGCGATTGCGTTTGCGACGGGCTTCCTTTCCGCCACCAGCAGCAACATGTCGGGTTTCCTCTGCTTGAACAAGAACGGCGTGTCGACTGTCCTGAATGTGACCTCCAATTCCTCCCTCTGGCGCAGCCTCACGGGGACATCTCTTGATATGATCCCGGACAGTTCATCCTTGCCAGCGCTCAAGTCCCTTATCTCGGTCAGTAGGGACAGGTCAGACCCCTCAATGGTCTGCTCGTTCCTGTAACCGTTTAGTTTCTCTGCGATAGTCTCTATCGACACCTGCTCAACGACTCTGAACACCTTGCCAGCTATTACCATCGTCACCTCACCTCAGGATAGCCAGTTATATTAATCGTAATGCTGACAATGCTTGGGATAGGTTTTTAACGAAGTTCAAAAGGTGAGACCGACTGTGATAGCTGAGAGGCCGGTTGGGCAGTTACGACAAAGCAAACTACTGCTAAGAGAACTCATACTCGAGAATCTGATGACGTACAAGTATGCTAGGATACCGATCTCGCCCGGCCTCAATCTCGTCTTGGGTCCGAACGGAGCGGGTAAGTCTTCCATCCTCCTAGGCCTCTCGGTTGGGCTAGGCCAAGCTCACACGGAGCGAGGCAGGAAGCTGAGCGACCTCATAAGGTGGGGGGAAGACATCGCGAGGATAACGCTCGTTTTCGACAACAGGGCCCAGAACGGTTCTCGACCGATACCGGAGGTCAGAACCGACGAACTGGTAATCACGCGCTACCTCAGGGATGACGGCGAGTACTGGCATCAGATGAACTTCAGACAAGCCACGAAGCTGGAGATCTACGACGTCCTGAGCAGGTTCGGCATAGACCCGGACAACATGTTCATCATAATGCACCAGTACATGGTGGAGGAGATAGCAGCCCTGACCCCTCAGACCATGCTGCAGACTATGGAGAAGGCCGTCGGCCTGACTCATTTTAGGGACAGGATAAGGGAAGCGAGGGAGAAACTGACAGAGGTTGCGAGCGAAGAGAAGCAACTCTCCTCACTTCTGTCCGAAGCGCAGGCCACGCTCGACACTTGGCACGGAGAGGTCGAGAAACTGAAAAAGAGGGACTCACTGAGGCTGAGGATGACCGAGCTGCAGATCGAACAAGCTTGGTCCGAACACGCAGGCCTCTCTCAAGAGCTCGAGCAACTGACGGAGAAAAACACTCAGATCAATGAAAGACTCGTGAAGTACAACTCAAGAATCGAAGAAGCGACGAAGCGCATCGCAGACCTGCTGGCGCAGTTCCAAGGCAAGGTTGAGAAGTTGGTCGCTCCCGTCGCCCAAGCAGGCGAAGGTGAAAGGGCCGGTTTGGGGCAGGAGTTGACTCGGACCGTGGAGAGCTACGCTGAAGCAAGGGTTAGAGAAGCCATTCTGAAGAGAAACCTCTCTCTGCTGACGAGGCTCGGTCACAGAGTGGAGGCGAGCATGAGAATCGCACAGAACGCCTGTGAAGAGGCCCTCAGGAAGGCTTCTGAGCTGGGTCCGAAGCCCAGCCGAATCAAGAACCGCGAGGAGATCGTCAAGGAACTCGAGGGCATGCAAATCGGCTTGGCCACCCTGGGTTCGGTTGTAGAAAACGCAGAACAGATCTACGAGAGCTACAGGAAGACGTACGACGACATAGAGCAGAAGTCGCTTTCCGTCAAGAAGAACAAGGAGTCCGTGCTTGGCGAGATCGATGAGACGCTAACGCTTTGGAGGAGAGAGGTGGCGAAGTTGGTGGATCAACTCAGTGATTCCTTCAAGGAGAAGATGAGGGGCATCGGAGCAGACGGAGAGGTTCGTTTCATGGGTCAGGAGGACATGGACCAAGCGGGGGTTCAGATCATGGTCAGCTTCGGGGGAAGCAGGCTCGTAGAGCTGAACTCCTTCACTCAGAGTGGAGGCGAGAGGAGTTCCTCGATAATAGCGTTCATGCTCTCTCTGCAGTCTCTGATACAGTCCCCTCTGAGGGCACTGGACGAGTTCGACATACACATGGATCCCCGGAACAGGGAGACCTTCTTCAAGCTCGTCGAGCAGGAGGCGAACAGCAACCCCGAAGCATCGTACTTGGTGGTCACTCCAGGCCAAGTCCCGAAGACGATCACCAAGGCAGTCGGCATAGTCGTGCAGAAGGTGAGTGGAACTTCGGTGATCAGTATTGTCGAGAACGTCTGAAAGACAGGTGGAGAAGGAACTCAAGGATCTGATAACCGAGGTATCCTCGATCATGAGGAGCGGGTCGGATCCGCTCGCCGTCCAACTGGAACCTCGCCTGTCCAAGTTGAGGCAACTGATTAAGAAGAGCCTACAGTTCAAGCACATAGAGCTTGACGTGGAAGCGCTGTACAACCTCGCGATACTGGTGTACAGCCAGAGCAAATTCCTGAAGGACAAGTCGTCCATACTTTACGTCGATCCGTTCCTGATCAGACTGGCCGTGATGGGGTCCTCGACGGAAAGACTGGCCGAAGTTTTCCTGCAGTCTTGGAAGCCCAGCACCGGTCGCGACGTGCTGAGTCTCGAGATGATGAGGAGGTCCTACGAGTACTGGAACAACCTGAAGGACTACAGTATCGGTGCTGAGAAGACAGAACCGTTGCTGGGCGAGAGCTTGGAATCCCTTGGGGTCACTTACGATGAGCTCATCTCAGAGGGAATGTCGGAGTTACACGACGAACTCCGGAACAGAGGGGGAAGGCTGCTGTATGAGGAACTGCTGGGCGAGGGGAGCCTGAACGAAAGACTGCGAAGGGCCGTGCTTATCAGCTTCATGCTATCCTATGGGTACGCGACGGTTGAGAAGGAACCTCTCAAGAGGAGGTTTTGGATCGTGGCGAGGGAGAGGGCCTCAAAGGAACAGCCGGCGGGAGCCGAGAGCATAGTCACGATAGTGAGTTGACATGGAGCCATCCGGGTTACCTGCGAAGATCCGACGGGCAGCACAGCTTCTGTTCTTCAAGTCACATAGGATACCCGGAGTCAAGGGCTGGGAGTTGAAGCGCTCCCTCGGTTCAGGCTACTCAAGAGTGCTGAAGATGCTGAGGTCGCAGATCGAGCCTCTTGGTGTAACCATCAAGGCGGTCGGAGACGACGGAGCGGAACTCTCTTTGGACACCCCAGAAGACACGCTCAGCACGGCTAGGTTCGTCTTGGTGTTGACTGACCCTCTGAAAGTCTCAGATGCGAAGACATCCGGCTGGAGCATCGACGAGCTGGCCGGTTTGACGATTTGCCTTGCGACAATAGGTTCAAGGGGGGACAAGGCAGCAAGGTCTGAAATCGAGGAAACTCTGAGACAGAAATTCCCGAAGTGGAAAGTGCGGAATTTCATCTCCAAGTATGTCAAGTGGGGATACCTGGAGGAGGAGGGGGATTCGCTCATACTGGGCTGGAGGACGAAGGTTGAGGTCGACACGCGATCGCTGCTAAGGTATGTCTTTGGCGCCTAGCCACTCTCAGTAGCTTCTGAACGACAGTCTCCGTTCTGCGTCGACTACCGCTTTTGTGAACTCCTCATCCGCCTTTGAGGACTCAAGGATCGACTCTATGTCTTTGAGTGGCACCCTCCTAGCGACCAGAGCCATTGCTGCTCGTTCCCTGTGTCTGTAGAGCAGCAGGGCCGTCCTCCTCGCTCTCTCAAGAACTCTTTGGCTTTTCCGGGACTTCGACCTGTATTTCACGGACCTTGCCGCATCCTCGTCCGGTACGACCCCCACGTAACCGGAACCACAAGATGGACACTTCAGTGGGAAAGTCATGTCCGCGACGCGAAGCGTTTCGAAGTAGTCCAAGTTCTCAGTGCAGATCAAGGTCAGTATGCCACTTCGGAGCCGTGCAAACGCGTACCTCAGGAGCATCTTGTCGACCCTATCCGGAGGGAAAAGATCAACGTGCGTCTCAGTTCTCCTGAGCGCGGCGCGTGACAACGGGGATGGTAGTTCTCTTCCTTCGATGACCTCGACGGTCAAGCTCCCACTCCTCAGCTCTGACAGGAAAACCTTCAGTTTCTCAGCGTCGTAGTCCTTCTGCATGAGTTCCTTCTTCGCCTCCTCGAACACAGGTGTGCCCTTCAACATCGAGGCCAATTTGTCCACTTGGACCGAGGTGAGGTCGGCCTGTCGCTCGATCACACCGAACCTCCTTCCCACGTGAATAACTCTCCTCTTGAACATGCCCACTGATTCTATTCCTGAGAGAAGGAGTTCCTCCGTCTGACTGGCCTCCAAGGACTTGAGTTTGCTCAAGAGCGCGCCCGGATCCACGTGTTGGTCAACGATGATCCTGTACGGATCCCTGCTTGTGCTCACCATATGATCTCTCTCCGACAGAAGCGAACCGACTATCTTCGCGAGTGCAGAGTTGACTTGATCTCCGTTGCAGGCGTGGAATATCAGCTTCTCACCCCAACACTCCATCACAACGCTCTTGTCTGTGGCCACCGGATACTTCTCCGCGACTGAGTCCCGCATGTTGGACAGCATTTCCTCCATCAGTCCGGGTTCCAGATGCATTCGGTCACCCAGGTCCTCAGCAATCTCCGCTCCGGACATTCCACGAGATAGCATCTCTGTGATCTCCCTTCTGAGTGTGCCGAGCTCTCTCGCTGCTGCGAACTTGACAGGTATCTCTTCCCCAGCCCAGAACGGGACGGCTCCCGTGGGGTCATCCGAGGGCATGACCCTGACATCTCCTTCTCCTATGGCTTCTATCACCCAGACGCGCCCAGCCATGATGAACTTCGTCCCTTGGATCCCCTTCTCGGCCACGAACTCCTCGTCCAGTATTCCGACGATGTCCTTCGTGTTGGAGTCTATCACGCGGTACTGTCGGACCTCCGGGATCGTGGACAAGTGATCGTAGTAGAACTCGTACGTTGCTGTCCCACGGCCCCTGACGACGATCCCACTGGGGGGGTCATAGCGCAGGATGGACGGATACTTGCTTCGCAGAAAGTCGAGGACGGAGCCCAGTTCCTCGAGCGTCAAGTCCTTGTATATGGTAGCCCTGCTGACTAGATCGATCAGATCCTCTATGTGAGACCTGCCCCTAGTGAGTAGATATCCGACTATCTGGTGCGCCAGAACGTCGAGGGGCTTAGAGGACAGATCAACGGCCTCCAAGTCCTTTCTGAGAGCCCTGTTCCGCAGGACGACCGATTCCATTAGATCCTCCTCATCCATGGCCACTATCACACCTCTTGACACCTCTCCCACCCCGTGACCACTCCGTCCTACCCTCTGTATGAGGTGAGTAGATTGCCTCGGCGATCCATACTGCACGACGAAGTCCACTTGCCCGATGTCTATGCCCAGCTCCAAGCTCGATGTGGCAACCACCCCCTTGAGCGTTCCTCCTTTGAGACCTCGCTCTGCCATCAGCCTGGTTGTCGTGCCCAGTGAACCGTGATGTATTGCCAGTGGCAGCTTCGTCTCGTATAGCATGAACTTGTTCGACAGGGATTCTGCCGTAGCCCTGGTGTTTGTGAAAAGCAGCGTAGAGTCGTGCTGTTCGATCTGTTCCTTGATGTACTTCAGCCTCGCGAGGACAGTGGGATGCTCAAGTGTCTCGCGCGACTGTTCGTAATCTTCCTGCGTCGGCCTCGGGAACGAGACATCTATCTCAATCCACTTCTCGGGTGCAGCCTCGACGATGCTGACCTCTCTATCTCTCCCGACCAGAAAGCTCCCGAGCAGTTTGGGATCTCCGACCGTAGCAGACAGGCCTATGATCTGGAAGTCAGACCCTTTGATCTCCCTGAGCCTCTCAAGACCGAGAACGAGCTGGGCCCCCCTTTTCTCCTCGGCCAGCTCATGCACTTCATCTATGATCACCCAGTCTACCGCCTTGAGGTGAGAGGAGAGCCTTCTGCCCACGAGCAGTATCTGGAATGTCTCTGGAGTAGTCACTATGATGTTCGGCGGCTGCATTGATTGCTGGGCTCTCTCCGCCTTAGAACTGTCCCCGTGCCTTATGCCGACGCTGATGTCGAGGTCAGTTGACCACCAAGATATCCTTTCAAGCAGATCCCTGTTGAGCGCTTTCAGGGGAGTTATGTACAGGACCCTGAAGCCAGTTTTCTTGTTCTCTGACACCTTCATCAGATGAAAGATAGGTATGAGCACGGCCTCGGTCTTACCTGTGCCAGTTGGTGAGATCAGCAGAGCGTTTCGACCGCTCAGAACCACTGGGATCCCACGCTCCTGTACCTCTGTTAGTGGGAGCATACCCCTCTTGAGGACTGAATCCCTCACCTGGTCGGTCAAGAGTGACAGCACTGCCTCGTCCTCTCTTGAGATGCCGGACTTGGACTTCACGGCGGGCGGAGTCAAGAACTGGGACGGACAGGACTCACCGGATATTAATGTTGAGAAATCCAGTTACTCGCCAGACCCTGGCTAGGCCCTCACGTATCGAATGTTCATCTGGTCCAGCAATGATGCCACCCTTTTCTTGTCCTCCCTCAGGCCTTTCCAATCAAGCATTGCGCCTTTCAGGGCCCCGATGTTCTTCTTGGCTATCGTGACCAGCATCTCTTGGTCCAAGTTGGGCAGATGGTGCCACGAGACCATGTGACCGAAGTAGATGCCCTTCTCTAGGGCTCGTGCCGTGAAAAGGGGCGCGTAGTGCGGTCCGCCGAGACCAATGTAGACATCTGCACTGGAGTCATTGTACTTTAGAGACGACAGGGCTGCCTTAGCCACGGCCATGCCAGCCGTTTGATCGTTCCAGTGACTCTCCGAGCTTCCGATCTCAAGGAACATGACAGGAAAGTCAACGGTTGGTCCGTGGTGTGTCACCTCGTATGAAACCGGGTACGCGATGCCCGAGGAATCGACTTGGCGCTTCAGCTCCACTAGCGCTTCCCGCATCATCGCCGCTGGCGCCACGGACACTTCGCGGGGATCACCTCCGTACTTGGCTTCGCCGATGTTCCCCGTGCAATGAACGGTGAGGCAAGGGATCCCGGCCTCGCTCCTGTGCGTTGACAGAAACGTTGCGGAACTGGGTCTCATAGTTGCCAGACGCCTCTGAGCATAGAGGGGGCTATCCTCCAAGTATACGAGCATGAACTCGCTTCCATTCCACCGCAATGGGACCGCTTCGAGTCCAGAAACGGTCCTGCTGGATCCGGACCTGTCGCTGAGCTGCAGTACCTTGTCCGCAATGTTCATCGCAGCGGGATCCTGCTTCCAAGCGAAAAGGACTTGACCCAGCTTATGAGAATTCAAGGCAGATCTGTCAGACATTCAACTCTGAGACCATCGGATTTGCCATTAGAGGAACACTACCCCTATGGCCGCGCCGAACAGGAACCCCACAGCGAACGGGGACAAGAGGATCAAAGCCGAAACTAGCCTTCCCAACGCGTCTCCGAGAAGAGACTGGACTTCCGACAACACGTTTGTTGGCAAGGTCAGCGCTCCGATCAGGTAGGCTGAGAGTAGCACCAAGAAAACCCCCACCGCTGGTAGGATCAGACGTTTTATGAAAATGCCGAGGACCAGACCGAGCCCCACTTGGATGAGAGTCATGATCAACCCGGAGCCCGGCGTCAGGAAGTAGCTCACAAGCCAACCCAGATCCATGATTGTGTTCGATCTTGAGTAAGCATTAATAAGTGTCAGTCCGGTTGACGACTTTGTCTTGTCACTCGTCAAGGTCGTGTCCATAACCTCGTTTGAGACCGAGGGGAAACTCGGAGTGAGGCTTGACATGACCACTATTGAACCTCCCGTGATAAGGGGGCAGTCGCCTTCTTCGGATGAGGAATACGTCTCTGATATGGCCTTCAAGGTGATGAGTGGCCTTCAGCAGACCGGGATATTCCCCAAATCCCACAACCCCAGGCTGTCGCTGTACCTCACAATGGAGGAGTACGCTTCGCTGGGAAAACCGCTGATCAACGATGTTCTAGAAATGACTGTATCCAAGAACAAGATCGAACTCGTTCCGGTGGGGCAACAGTGACCAGCCTAGGTTCAGAGGAAAAGGCGGAGCTCAAAAGGATATTCAGAGATCTGCTCCAGATTGACACATCCAATCCGCCCGGCAACGAAACCGCTGCCGCTCGCTACATATCGTCTGTTCTGAGCGAGCAAGGGATCACTCCCAAGTTAGTTGAGAGTGAACCGGGCAGGGGAAATGTGATAGCGGAAATCCGTGGCACAGGCAGCAAGTCCCTAGCTTTTCTCGGGCACCTAGATGTAGTGCCACCCGGACCACTTGAGGCATGGGAGACGCCTCCCTTCGCGGCAACTGAGCGCGGAGGCAACATATTCGGCAGAGGAGCAGCTGATATGAAGAACCTAGTCGCAGCTCAGGTCTTCGCAATCCTCAAGCTGAAGAGAGATGGATTCAGGCCCCGCGGAAGACTGGTGCTCGTCGAGACCGCCGATGAGGAGAACGGAGGGAGCAAGGGCATTGGCTACATTGTGAATACGATGCCCGAGTTGGTGAGGACAGATTACTGTGTCACCGAAGGAGGCGGACTAGTGATAGATGGGAAGGGCGGTAGGATCATAGGGTATGAGACCGCCGAGAAGGGGATCCTGTGGGTGCGCATGGTTTTCGAAGGTGAGGGCGGGCACGCATCAGTACCGTACCTTCATGACAATGCAGTCCTCAAGGTAGCGGAGGCAACTCGCGCCATAGGGGAGGCGCAAGATAAGCCCAAGCTCACAGCCGAGGCACTTGAACACCTCCGAGCTCTCCTCAAAGCACATGGACTGGATCAGGAAGCCACGGAGTCCAACTTCCTCGAGGTCTTGGAGGGGGTGAGATCGATCGACAAGGTGAACTGGTCCAAGATCAGGGCGGAGGCCGCAATAACGGCCACTCCGACCATGTTGTTGGCGGGGGTGAGGCCGAACGTAGTCCCCCCAAGCGCACAGGTGACCATAGACTGCAGGCTTCCGCCAGGTACCGATCCCCAAGAAGCAATCGACTGGCTCAGGGGATTGGTGGGTGACGAAAGGATGAAACTCGAGATCGTGGGACAATCACAGGGAACTGGTTCTAAGCTGGATCCTGACTTCGAGGGTATGGTCGCCAGATCGCTCGCCGCAGCGAGTGGTGCTGATGGAACCTTCCGGTACATGTTGCCTGCCGGCACCGACAGTAGGTACATGAGGGAGATAGGTACGAAAGCCTTGGGTGTTGAGGTGTACTCAAGAAGAGCGGACTTCAACCTGATTGACTCCAGAGTTCACGCACCCAATGAATTCGTGGATATCGATAGCGTGGTGGGAGCAGCGGAATTCTGCCTGTCGTTGGCAGAGTCCTACCTGGGCTGATCTTCACTCGCCCTTCTCTACCCTTTTCATTGCCTTGTCAATGAGATATTGGTCTGGCTCAGGAGCCTCCTTGTAGAGCTCAGTGAGGGCATTGGACACGCTCTCCATCTCCCTTATGGTCTCCTCAAGTCCGTACTTCAAGGCAGTCGACACCTTCATGTAGTGATCCTCCGAGACAGCCGAGGACGCCAGCTTGGCCTCAAGTGAAGATGTCAGACTCTCGAACAACCTCGCCTGCTCGGATAGCTCTTTTTGGAGCTTCGACAGGGTCTCGACCAACGTTCTCCTTCTTTTTTCAGCATTTGAGGCATCCGCCTCGAACTTGACTATGAGGTCCTCGTACGTCTCTTTCGATATCTTCCCAGAGAGCACTAGCGACTTCAGTCGCGAGAGCTTGGCGCTGGATCTCCTGAGTGCCTCGAGCACGTCGTTGAGCTCCTCCTCCCAAGCGGACAACGACTTCTTCATCTGGGAAGATGGATAAAAAGTGGAGCCTTTCAGGAAAACGTTGTATTTGGTCCAGTTCAGCCGAACTTGAAGGGTCCCTTTCCCGGGTTGAGTACGGCCCTTTCCGGCTGTGTCACGGAGAAGACCTCCCTGAGCACCCTCTCATCGGATTCGGTCATCTCGATGCTCCTCCTACTCATGACTGTCTTGGCTGCCTGAATGACCGGGTCCGGTAGTAGCTCCCAAGTCGGGTAGCCGACCGATTTGCCGTAGAATGTGAATGAGGGAATGTCTTCCTCCACTGTGCCGTGGATCTGGCAGCAGACCCCGACCTTTTTTCCCGTATACAAGAGGGATCCTATGGAGGCCTTGGAGTGATCTCCGACCATGCAGCCGAGCTTCCTAGTCCCTGAGTCGACCTTCTTGCCTCTGACGATCACCTTGACTGTACCGTAGGTGTTCTTGAGATCCGAGTTCGTGAACATGGCACCGAGATTGACCCACTCTCCGATGTATGCGTGCCCGAGGAAGCCGGCGTGGGGCTTGTTGGAGTAGTTGAGGATAACGCTCTCCTCGACCTCTCCTCCGATCCTGCAGACCTTGCCTATGTTCGAACCCTCTCTTATGACCGAGTTTGGATGGATGATTGTTCCGGCTCCTATGTAGGTCGGGCCCTCAACCCAAGTGAAGGGATGAATGATTGACTTGTCTCCCACGAGTATCGGCCCTTTCCTGACATCTAGGACTACATCTGGACCCACCTCGCAATCCTTTCCGACGATAAGATTGGATGCCTTGCCTACGACCTTGGCTTTCACCTTGGATTTTCTCCCATGAAAGCCCCGCAGGTCAGCCGTCAGCTGTTCGCTATTGCTACTGATTATCTCCCAGTAGTTAGAGATCAGATTGACTGGATCCACGTTGACCCTCTCGAGCGACATCGACAGGATGTGATCGATGGCTTCTTTCCCAGGCGCGTTCACGAGGAGCTTGGCAACCTCCACGGATGGAGAGGCACCGAACTTGGCGAAAGCCATTCTGTCCCCGCAGAGTCCAACCGTGCCGGGCCTTGCCTTTGACATCAACTTCGCCAACTCGGGTGTCAGCAGCAGGAGCCCGTTGACGAATACTGCCTCCTCGTCGATCTTCTCCGGTTCGTTCGCTACGCTCTTGTCCTTGTCCCTCATGCGTGATGCCAAGTAGTCTCGCGCCAGATATTGCATCGCATCAACATCGGCACGTAATGAGATCCTCGCCCGTTCTGAGAAGGTGAAGATCCCGTGTCTGAGTTCAAAGGCAGCATGGGTGAGCGTTAGCGGGTAGAAGTTGTACGTTGAGTCATCCTCGAAGAGTATCAGCTTCATGGCACATCACTTGAGCTTTACAACCTTGGTCAGGTTTCTCGGACTGTCAGGGTTGACTTTGTGAGCCAAAGCCAAGTTGTATGACAGCAATTGGATCGGGACAATCTGCAGAATTGGGCTCACCACGGGATCCGAGGCCGGCACGCGAACGACGAAGCCTGAGATACCGCTGGCGAAGATCCTGTCCCGCTCGACGACGGAAACCATCGTAGCATTCTTCTCCTTCAGTTCTCGCGCCAACTTCTCGGAGGCCTCCAGACTCTTTCCCGGCTCGGGAGCTATCATAATGACGACAACCCCTTTTGTCACCAGGGACTGAGGGCCGTGCCTGAACTCAGCCACAGAGAATGCCTCTGAGTGCGTCAGTGATGCTTCCTTCAGTTTCAGTCCAGTTTCCAGAGCAACGCCGTATCCTATTCCAGATCCCAGAGCGAATGCGTCGTGCGCTCTCTTGACCTTCGTGGCAATTTCCTTGGTTGTCTTCCTCCACCTGTCCAACTCCTTCCTTATCTGTCCTGACGTTTGGCTGATCGACTGCAGGATAGCGTCCACCCTTTCTCTGGTGATGTACCCGCCCGACTCTGCTATCAGGCAAGCCAGTGATATTGTCACTGCCAGTTGCGCTAGGAAAGTCTTGGTTGCTACGACACTTTCTTCCACACCAGCTTGCGTCACGATGCTTTGGTTGGACTCGCGTGTCAAGCTGCTACTTGGTGTGTTTGTGATCCCGACTATGTAGGCTCCCTTGGATTTGGCCGATCTCAGCGCCTCAAGAGTGTCTGTTGACTCGCCCGACTGTGAGTAGACGACCAAGACATCGTCAGGTTTAATCGAGTTGCCAGCGAACTGCGAGAACTCCGAGGCCATGACAGGGATACCCAGTATGCCGGTGAATCTGTTCAGGGTGTATGCCCCGATCACACCAGCATGATAGGAGGTCCCGCTTCCCATGAAGAACAACCTGCTGGGATGGCGAACGGCCACAGCCCTCGCGATCGACCGAATCGTCTCCATCTGTGACGCCATGGTTCTATCCATGGCCTCAGGCTCTTCGTAGATCTCCCTAATCATCTTCTCGCCAAGTTCCGGCTTCTTGGTCTTCTTCATGTTGCTTCGCGTCAACCGCCTGACTCAAGGATTTATTTAGGTTTGCGCAGTCGAATTACGATGCTAATAGTGACCCGTAGTCGGAGGTGGGCGGATATTGGGTGAAGCCAAGTACGTCTTTGTGACTGGTGGCGTCCTCAGCTCAGACTCGTCGTAGACGAGGAGCAATTGGGAAGGGTTCCGTGGCCGCCTCAATCGGCAAGTGCCTACAGGTCCGAGGCCTTAGGGTGACCGCCCTCAAGATAGACCCCTACCTCAACTACGACAGTGGACTCATGAACCCGTACGTGCACGGAGAGGTCTTCGTCACCGAGGACGGCGGCGAAACCGACCTAGACCTCGGCAGGTATGAACGATTCCTGAACACCACCATCGGCAAGAGGAGCAACATCACTACCGGCCAGGTCTACTTGGAGGTGATACAGAGGGAGAGAAGGGGAGACTACCTCGGGAAATGCGTACAGATAATCCCCCAAGTCACGGACGAGATAAAGCACCGGATAGGCGAGGCCACGAAGCTCGCAGAGGCGGACGTTGGAATAGTCGAGATAGGCGGTACCGTGGGGGACATAGAGGGGATGCCCTTCCTAGAGGCCGTGAGGCAAATGAGGCTGGAGGTGGGTGAGGGCAACACTGTCATCGCCCATGTCGCACTCGTGCCCTTTCTGGAGACCGTCAGTGAATACAAGACGAAACCTCTCCAACACAGCGTTCAAGAATTGAGGAGGATAGGGCTTCAGCCGGATTTGATCTTCGTGAGGTCGAAGGGAGCACCACCAGAGGATGTGATGCAGAAGGTGGCGTTGTTCTCCTCCGTGGAAAGGAGACGTGCGTTCGCGGCCGTGAACTTGGAGTCGATATACGCACTGCCTGAGTACCTAGATCGACAGGGGCTTGGAGACGTGGTCTGCGACGAGTTGAGGCTCAAATGTCAGAAACCTAGCTGGGATGCTTGGAGCAAATCTATCGAGGGAATCCTGAAGCCCAAGGACGAGGTCGAGATCGCCCTGATAGGAAAGTACGTCAGTGTTCCCGACAGCTACATCAGTGTGATGGATGCTCTGCACCACGCTGGAGGTAAGCTGGGGATCAAGGTGGGAGTCAGGATGATAGAGGCTGAGGAACTCGAGAAGAACGAGACAACCACCAGTTTCCTCGGCGATGCCGGTGGCATCTTGGTTCCTGGAGGGTTCGGAAGCAGGGGCGCGGAAGGGAAGATGTCAGCAATGAAATACGCAAGGGAGCATCTTGTCCCGTTTCTGGGCTTGTGCTTCGGGTTCCAGTTGTCCGCCGTGGAGTTCGCGAGGAACATGTTGGGCATGAGCGGGGCGAATTCCACAGAGGTCGACCCGAACACTCCCTATCCGATCGTGCACATCTCCAAGGAGCAGCTGAAGGTAGGACAGATGGGCGGGACCCAAAGACTTGGAGTGAGCAAGGTCAACTTGAGGCCTGGAAGTCTGGCCCACAAGATCTACGGAAAGAAGGAGGTATTCGAGAGACACAGGCACAGGTACGAGATCAACGGCGACTACATCGACAAGCTGAGCGAATCCGGACTTGAGATCGTCGGCAACTCAGACGATGGGAGGGCTGAGGTACTTGCCCTGTCCGGTCATCCATTCTTCTTGGCCACCCAGTTCCATCCTGAGTTCAAGAGCTGGCCTGGATCTCCGAATCCGTGCTTCTATGGTTTCATCTCGGCCTCCTACAGGAAGAAGAAGGGAGAACCAGTGAAACCGGATCTGGCAGACTTCAGTTACCCCTCGCGGAAGCCATGGCCTTAGCCAGGGCGGTTCCGCCGACCTGGTCGTGGGCTCTCTTGTGAATCGCCAGATCCCTTTCCCTCCAAGCCTGGAACTCGGGACCAGGTCCACTGGGGAAGCTGGAATACAAGCTTTCTGTCTCCTTCAGCAATCCGGGTAGCCTCAGCAGTTTGGCCAGCAATGGAGCCCTGCCGGCCCCGGTCAGCAACCTGCGGATCCCGTCGGTCAGGCCTAGATTCAGTGGTCTGCCGGAGCTCATGTCCCTGACGTCCTGCTCAGTGATTATTCCGTTTGCCATCCCGAAGTCCGCCTCCTCGTTGTACAATCCTTGGAGGAAGATCCTGAGCACATCGTGAGACGCATGAATGCGACCCACGGTTGTGTTGAATCCACGACAGTATGACCAGAGCGTTCCAGCCGAATAGTCCCCCTTCTTGATGACCTCCACGAGGGTCTCAGCAACTATCTTCCCTGCTTGCATTGAGGAAGCTATTCCCCCGCCATGCAGAGGGTCGACAGTGAAGCCTGCGTCTCCTGTGAAGATGACTCCATCGTACACCGACGGGGACATGGGTCTTCTGGTCGGCACTATCGCTGAGCCCGCGTGAACCAGCCTTGATTCGGCTAACCCTGGGATCTTCCTCGCATATGCTTCGAAGGCAGGCTTTGGACTCGTCGTCCCCTTTGCGACCCCAAGCCCCGTGTTCACCATTCCGTCACCCATGGGGAAGTACCAGAAGTACCCACCAGGGGCCGCTTTCTGATCCAAGTATATCCGGGAATACTTCGTTATGGGTTCGGCAACTTCCCTGATCTGCCTGTGACACACCAAAGTCTCGTCATCCTCAGTTGAGTTGTCGACCAGATCTCCCAAGTTTCTTCTTATCACCGCTCCGACTCCAGAAGCATCAACAACGACCTTGGCTCTGTGTTCCTCCTTGATCTTCGTCTTTTGGTTGAGTCCACGGACTCCGACCACTCCTCGGTCCAGCACGGGCCCTGTGACGGCGAAGCTGTCAGAGAGTTCTGCGCCAGCATCAAGGGCTAGTCCCAGCAGGTATTGCCCGAATCCCAGCCTATCCAAGATCATGCCCTTCTCTCCCTGCTGCTCAAGCCGGTAGACCATCTTCCAGTCCGGAGAGACCACTTCTACGCCTTCCACCAGCCCGTGGTACGCTGACTCCGGGGGGTTGATGTCAACCTCCTTGAACATGTCCAATCCTATCGCGTTTCCACAGACCTTATCCCCAATTCGCTCGCTCGGACTCTGATCTAGGAGAAGGACCGAGAGCCCAGCTTTGGCGGCAAATCTGGCAGCGGTTGCGCCCGCCGGTCCAGCACCAACTATCAGGACATCTCGCATACAGCACGACGCGGATTTGCATGGATAAATGTGTAACTATTCCCTATTGGCCGGCGTCACATTGGAACTTCAACTGGTGGGAGAAGGGTCTGCTCGAATATACGTTTCAAGATTGGACAGGTACAAGACGAGCGAACGGGAGTATGTCCCTTCCAAGGCGCCTGTGTTCTTCAATCCGCTGATGAAGACGAATAGGGACCTGACAATCGCGTTCATCAGAACAGCGGGAGGAATCCACGGCCTCAAGTTGACCATTGGCGACCCTCTCGCGGGCGTGGGGATACGTTCGATCAGAGTTCTGAAGGAAACGGAATGGGCGACGGAAGCTTTCGCGAACGACCTCAGTGAGCGCGCCGCTGACTTAATCGCGAAGAACTCGAAGTTGAACGGAGTTGGAGGCAGAATCACTGTGAGTTCCTCAGACGCGAATGTGTTCTTGGCCGAGCATTCGAAGCCGGGAAACAGGTTCGGATACGTGGATCTAGATCCGTTCGGAAGTCCCGGTCCGTTTCTTGATAATGCTGTCGCGTCCGTGATCCACAAGGGATTCCTGGCAGTGACGGCCACCGACACCCCAGTTCTGTGCGGGATCTATCCCGAGAAGATGAGGATGGTATATGACTCATTCTGCACTAGGCTTCCCTTCTTGAAGGAAGTAGGGATCAGAGTACTGATAGCGTCGGTCGCACGAGCTGCGGCCAGGCATGAGATGGGCGTTCAACCACTGGCCTGCTACGGCGAGAGGAACTACCTCAGGGCCTACTTCCAAGTCCTCCGAGGCAGGCCAAAAGCGCTGCATGCCATGCAGAAGGTGGGCTATGTTGGCTTACACGGGAATCCTCCGGAGTGGCGAGTGGTAAGCCATCAGAACTTGGCCAACCCAGTGTCGGCTTCAGGGTCATCCGAGTCCGTCTGCGGGCCCATCTGGACAGAAGCGTACGAGGACCCGCAGTTCACAGTCAAGCTGAGGGACTTCGGACTGGGCGTGTCGCCCCAGTCTGACGAGTTGATATACAAGATGTCTGAAGAACGAAGCGAGATTCTTGGGTACTACCCGCACTACCTGCTCGCCAAAGCCTGTGGAGGAGAGGCCCTGCAGATCGAGGAGATGCTGATCAGGCTTCGCGACGGTGGGGTCACTGCAAGCCGAACCTTGTTTGACCCGACCGCGATAAAGGCAAACGTGCGGTTCAGAGAGCTGTCTGAGATGCTGCGCGGGTAGGCTTTGAGCTGATGAACCCCAGACAAACCAGATAGCACTCGGAACTTCTCTTCCTAGAGGCAGCGGGCCTGAACTTCTTGATCTTTTTGAACAAGCTTCTGGCATGTCTTTCTAGAGAAGGGGACAGCTCACCCTCAAACACCTTCACCACAAGATTGCCTCCGCTCTTCAAGAAGACCCTTGAGATGTCCAGTGCTCGCCTGGCCAGCGCGATCTGCCTCTCGTGATCTACCTCATATCTGCCGGTCATGTCGGGCGCCAGGTCGGACATCACCAAGTCCGCACTTCCACGCGGCAAGGCTGGGCCTATCGAAGATACGAGATCGGGATTCATCACGTCGGCCCTGATGAACCTCACCTGTTTCATACCTAGATCCTTCAAGTTCGCAGCATCAACGGCCACTACAAGACCTTCCGGCCCCGTGATCTCAGCTGCATATTGAGTCCATCCGCCGGGGCTGCAACCGAGGTCTATGACTCGTGCGCCTTGCTTCAGCAACCTGAATGTCTTGTCGATCTGCATCAGTTTGAACGTCGCTCGACTCCTATACCCCAGTTCCTTGGCCTTTCTGTGATAGACATCCCTCTCGCGCTCTTCTATCCAGCGCCGTTTGACATCAGGCATTGCGAGGTGTATAGGCGACCTCCGATGTCAGCACCCATTCTTCTAGCCAAATGCACCTCTCCGGTGAGACCTCAGACCCAGGGGCGCACTGCGAGAAATAGGGGCACGTTATGCATGGGGCTCCCATTATCGAATCAAGTTTCAACGGTGGCTTTGTTGAGAATATCTTGTACGTCCACCTTCCGTCACTGAGGAACTTCTCCCGTCCTATGAGCCCCCACCTCTCGAGCCTCACGCATATCCTTGACCCTTCCCTGCTGCTCACTCCGATCCTTTTCCAGAGTTCGGTCTGCAGGATGCCTTCCGGCCCAGCCTTCATCACTATGTCTAGGGCTTTTCTTTCAAGTGTGCTCCTCTTGGTGACGAATCTTGACGACAACGATTACATGTTTGCGAACCGAGGGAATTATTAAGCGATTACGTCAGACAGGTACCTTGAGGCCTAAGACCTCTATCATCTCCTTGTACCTATTCCGGAGGGTGACTTCGGTTACGTTGGCCACTGATGCTACGGTCTTCTGAGTTATGGGCGATTCGATCATCATTGACGATAGGTAGACGCAGGCCGCTGCCAGACTTGTGGGAGACCTACCACAACTCAGTTTCTTCTCCTTGGCTTGCTCAAGTAGCTCTAAGGCGAGCTTCAAACCGCGCCCTCTCAGATTCAGTTTGTCCGAAAGCCTGGCGAGCACGAGTGTGGACTCATCCTTGTTCTTGGGCGACCCCATGCTCCAGACCATCTCCCTGTAGGATTTCGCTATTGAGGACTTCTTGACGCCGGAGACTCTGGATATCTCCTCAAGCGTTCTCGGGTTGTCGAATCGTTTGCACGACATATACAGGGCAGCCATTGCCTCAGCCTCCATGGCCCGCCCCTTGACCAAGCCCTTGACATGCGCTTCTCTGTATATCTCGGCCGCCCTCTCCGCTACAGGCCTTGGGCACTTCAGCTTGAGGCCTGAACTGCTTATCAACCATTGAGCTTTCGGAAGGGACCTGACCTCTGAAGAAGAGGAAGCAGATCTGTCCTGCCACTTGGCCAATCTGAGGTACCGATTCGGGTCTTGAGAGTCCCCCTCCGTTTTCTTCGTCGGGACTATCTTCGTGGAAAGCCCTCCGTTGTCGAAGAGCGAGGACCTAGGAGGACCGATTCTCTCCATCTGGCCCCTGTCCTCCTCTGTGAAGGCCCTCCACTCAGGCGAGAAATCGTACTCGTTCTTGTGCACAACCAGCCCGCAGTCCGCGCAGGCGAGCTCCCCGTTTTCTGAATCATAGAGCAGTTTCTTCGACCCGCAATGAGGACAGAAATTCTCGTTCGACATCATCTTGCACCCCTGCCTTTCTGAATGAAAAGCCGCATCGTTCCTTTCAGGGCGTAGCTCTTGTTCAAGGCTTCGACAACAGCCACAGGTCGCTTGACACTTCCTATTACATCCCTCACGAGCGCCACCTGATTGCCTGTCGAATCGTACAACCGGTCCCCTATCCTAGGGACCTTGATGAGTCTAACTAGGTACTTCCTTTGGGCTGTTGGACCATCGACCTCGCCGACGTCTACGAGCTTCGCCTCCCCAGGCAACGTACCTCCTGAGGCTCATGCTTGTATATAATCATTCAAGCCTGCTTCGATTGTCCTCTCATCTCACTTAGCTTCTTTGCTAACCGCACGATGATCTTTGACTTTGGCTCGGCTGAGAACACGATGATCCGGCAGGGCGCCTTGGTGCTGTCCTTCGGATATGACTTGTCGGTCTGCATCTCAAACTTCAGTTTCAAGCTCTCGGCAGCAGCTCTCAGCTCGGCCTCTCTCGGAAGCGGAACCGCTGCGGACCTCCTGACTCTCCTCCCGGTCTGCCTTGATCTCTTCGAGTCCAAGTATTGAGGGTAGATTATCCTGTAGGGGTCCCTGCTGAATCTCTTCATGCAGCTCCTGCTTCCTCGAGGAGCAATCCGCTCAATGTTCCGTCCCTACTTGGTTTGGAAGTGACTCTGACCAACCCGGCCGTTGACTTTACGACAGCGCCCTTGGTTATGATCCCCCTTCTGGAATAGAGCGGGTTTGAAGGGTTCTCGACCAGTTCGAGTATTTTCGCTCTCACGGTCTTTCCATCCTTGGAGTTAACATTGATGAGGCTAGTCGCCTTGACTCTTAGTTTGGTGTTGGCCCCGAAAACTCTCAGTTCCTGAACAACCTCTTCTCCGTCGGAGATCTTGGTCTCGGTGGGTCCGCGTCCGATCTCATACTCGCGCCTTCCCCTCTGTGGAGTGCGGACGCCGCCGGTCCTCTTTTTCTTCTTGAGGTTGACGTGATATATCGTCATCGCTTGGCGGACGGTCCTGCCCTAGATAAGACTTTGGATGTTCGTCCGCAAGCGTGGGTCGTCCACACGGCCAAGCTTCAAAAAACCTTAATCAGCAGGGGCCTATTCAATCCCTTCCAATGAGAACGGGCGTCAGCATGTGGAGTTTTCACAGAACCTCAGAAAGAGGGAGGATGAGCGTCACTGAATTCGTTCGGACCTCCCACGATCTTGGTGTCGGTGATATAGAGTTGCTCAACGTGTTCTGGAAAGAGACCGACGGAGACATCAGGAATGTCACCCACATTGTCCGTGATCTTGGGCTGTCCATTTCGGCCTACGATGTCGGGAATGATTTCGGCGGCACGGACCGTTCGGAGTTCCAGAAGGCGTTGGATGAGGTGCGCAGAGGGGTTGATGTTGCGGGTAGGTTGGACACCAACATCGTCAGGGTCTTCGGAGCAGAACCAAAGAAGGGAGTATCAGATGCCGAGGCTCTGAACCTAATGCTGGAAGGGCTGTCAGCTGGAGCCGACTACGCCGGAGAACACGGGATCAAGTTGGCGCTTGAGAACCACGGTGAATTGTACGGCACAGCATCCCAGTTGGTGAGCATCTTAGACAAGGTGGGGTCGCCCCATTTGGGGTTGAATTTCGATGTCGGGAATTTCGTACCTGCTGGCGATGATGCCAACTCAGCAATTGACAAGGTCTTCAAGCATGTCCTTCACGTGCACATGAAAGACTTCCGACGTGCCAAGCAGGGTGATGAAGAGACCTTCACAGGGAGGGATTCAATGAAATACACCCTGGTAGGGCCAGGAGAGGGAAAGACTGATGTGCCAGAGTTCATGAGGAAGCTAGCAAGCTTGGGCTACGGCGGGGTGGTATCTTTGGAGAACGAAAGTGCAGGGGATGAGCTTGACAACACACGCAAGTATCTTAAGGTGCTGAGAGACATGATGCCCTAAGCTCGGGGAAAAGTAGCCGGAAATGTACATATCAAGGCTGGAACTGAAGGGCTTCAAATCGTTCTCAGACAAGACCGTCCTCCGACTATCTCCCGGGCTGAGCGTGATCACGGGCCCCAATGGGTCCGGGAAGAGCAACCTGATAGATGCGGTGAGGTTCGTGATGGGCGAGAACTCCACCAGAGGTCTTAGGGCAGACAGGTTATCCAGCCTGATATCGGACAGCGCAAGGGGAAAGGGACAAAAGTACTACGTGAGAATGGTGATAGACAACCGCGACAGGCGGATCCCCGTACAGGAGGAAGAGATCGTCATAACTAGATACATAGATGACAAAGGCGAGAGCAAGTACTTCCTGAACAGAAGGAGAGCACAGAGGGCGGTCGTGATGAACACGTTGAGCATGGCTGGCCTGAGCTCGCGGGGGTACAACATAGTCGTCCAAGGGGAGATATCGCGGATATCCGAGAAAAGTCCCGAGGAAGTTAGAGCAATGATAGAGGAAGCGGTCGGCATCTCAAGCTTCGACGAGAGGAGAAAGCAGGCTGAGGAAGAACTGAAGGAAGCGGATGTGAATCTCAAGGTCGCGATGAGCAGGCTTGACGAGGTTAGAAGCAGAATCGAACAGCTCGAACGGGAATACAATCGTGCCACTGCTTCCACTACGCTAAAGGAAGTCGCGGATGAACTGAAGAGGCACATACTCTTGGAAGACCTTAGACGTAGAGAGGGGAGACTTGCAGAGACCATCGCCGAAGCGGACGGCCTGTCATCAGATCTTGGAGAGGCAGCTGAAGAGAGGAAAAAAGTGGTGGAACAACGCAAGGTCTTGCTGGACGATATCCTGGAGATCGACAAGACGAGGCAGGCTTCACCCGAGATCACGTCGACCGAACTCACGAGGGTCCTGGCTGAAAGAATGGGAGAGCTCGGGCGCACGGAGTGGGCACTTCAACAGACCAAGGGGAACAAGAAGGATCTGGCAACCAAGATAGGCGAGGACAGGAAGTCCAGAAAGAAGGCATCAATCACCGTCAGAAACCTTCGCAGGAGGGGCGAACTCGCCAGAGCTCGCACAAGGATATTGGAGAACAGGGAAGTGAGGCTGGTGCCTGAGAGGAACAGACTGAGACGGACTATCGAGACGGCAAGAAGGAAAATCGACTCTCTCCAGAGGAGACTGGCGGAAGTCGAAGGCACTCTGCCCCGTGTGGAGTCTGAATTCTCGCAAGCCGAATTTGAGCGGCAGAAGACCAGCGAACAAATGGGCGAACTCGAACGCGAAGAGCGATCGGCATCGGTTGCCAGAAAGCTACACGCAAAGAGATACCTCAGGTGGAAGGCAAGAGCAGACAGGTTGACCTCCAGACTGAAGATGATAACAAACGAGGCCCAAGCTTTCGGCTCAGACCTAGCGGGCAGCCTATCGAGGGCGGAGAAGCTCGAGAGAGGGGAGATCATGATCAGGGAGCTGATGGCGAAGTTGGAGGCCGCAGCGGAAAGGGTCAGGGGTAGACTCGATGACTCATTTGAGTTCGGCACATCAGATCCACGCGTGGTCGAACTCGTCCTCAGAGAGGCCGGGATCCCCGTCATGGGACTGCTGAGGGATCTCGTGCAATACGGGCCTGAGATTGAACCGGCACTAGCAGCCGCTCTAGGAGAATGGTTCGACGCAATAGTCATCGGGAGAGACGAAGATCTCTCCTCCATCTCCATATCTCTGCTGAATTTGGGTGCCACCTCGGCGTGGTTGGTGAAAGAGAGCGAGCCAAAGGAGATGGTCAAAGACAAGGGCAATCGCCTGATAGACAGAATAGAGTTTCCACCGGAACTGGGTGAATTCTTGTCTTCAAAGATAGGCGATTTCATGCTGACATCCGATCCGACCGAGGCAGCGGTTGCATCTGGAAAGGGACTCAGTGTAGTCACGAAGGACGGCCTCATCCTGAGTGGCAGGGACTCTGCCAGGCTGCGGGCAGCGCACGCCACGAAGCCGTCATCACTCCTCGATACATTGCGGAGCCTCGAAGCGGATCTCCATGAAGCCAGAAGGCTGAGGGAAGATATACTGTCGAGGAACATTGTCGATTTGAAACAAAACATCACCGAGGCCAGCTCTTGGCTTGAAAGAGTGATGGAGGTCAGAAATGTGGCGTCCAGGGTGTTGAACGAAATCATGGATAAGATGAAGGCCGAGGAAGGCCAGATACTGACGGAAGAGAAGAGGGTGGAGGGATTAAGAGTACGAATCCTTTCCCTCAAGAGGATCCGGAGAGATGCGGATCTGAGGCTTAAGGGCCTCAAGAAAAGGCTCGCAGATACGCTCGCGATCAGGAGGAGTCTCTCGCTGAGAGCATCCCAAGTGACCGGCCTAGTGAAATCGTCGGAGAGCAGGTTCTCCCAGCTCGATGCAGAGATAAGGGCCATTGGAGTGGAACTTGAGGGCACGAGGAAGAGGACCTCCGAAGTGGAGAAGCAGGAGAACGAACTCCTACAGAGCAGGAAGAAAACCACCAAGAGGATCTCGGATACTGCAGAGCTTCTGAGAGAGGCAGATGCCAAGATCAGGGAACTGTCCGACGCAAAGACCAATCTTGACGGAGAGATATCTCGGCTACAGAACAAGCTCAAGGAATTAACCGAAGCTAGGCCGTCAGCAGACGAACGCAGGGGACGTTTGGCCGATGACCTCAGGAAAGCTGAAGATCAGATGGAAGAGATTGACACTAGGTTCAGGGAACTCCAATCGAAGTCGAGCGACGCCCAACGCAGAAGGTACGAAATCGAGACCGAGACGGCGTCGATCAAGGAGAAGCTGAGTTCGCTCGGAGAACCGAAGATGCTGAGCCCGGAAGGCCTAGACTCCGAGCGTTGCGAGGCTCTAGTGAAGGAGTTGGAGGCCGACCTCATCGCCATGGGCCTATTGAACATGTTAGCACGAGAACAGTACGATCAGCAGGCCCAGAACTACATCTTGATCTCTCATAGGTTGAACACGCTCGAAGAAGAGAAGAAGGCCATATTGGACCTGATAGCTGAGATTGAACGCAACAAGAGAGAAGCGTTCCTTCAAGCCCTCCAGACCGTCAACAAGAACTTCGGCGAGTATTTCAGCGAGGTCACCAGCGGATCTGCCAGACTGGAATGCGAGAGGCCGGAGGATCCGTTCCAAGGAGGGCTGAGCATCATGGTTCAGTTCCCGGAAAAGGAGACGAGGTTGGTTTACGGGGCGAGCGGCGGCGAGAAGTCCGTGACTGCCCTTTGCCTGATATTCGCACTCCAACAGCTCAAACCTGCTCCCTTCTACTTCTTCGACGAGATAGACGCACACCTCGATGCCAGGAACGTGCAGAACTACCTCAAGCTCGTCTCGATGCGCGCGTCAGGTTCCCAGCTGCTCGTGATCTCTCTGAAAGACGTTGTGGCTTTCGGCGCCGACAGGCTGATAGGCACCTACATCAAGGGCGGAAAGTCAAGGGCGATGGAGATGCCGATCGTTGCGAGCCAAAGGGTGAGAAAGTGAGTTCTGCGACCACAGCCTTCAACGTGCTATTCGACGTTCTCAGCGCCTACAAGGCCAAGGTGTGGGATCTGGACATTGCAGCTGCGATAAGAGATCTGCTGAACCAGATAAGGACAGGTGGCTACATTGATTTCGAGCGGTCGGGTGTGGCGCTCCTGTCATCAGCCATAATATTCAGGAGAAAGACCGAGGAACTCCTGAAGCTCGAGGAACCGCCCAAACCACCTGTGGACAACAAGCAATCCGTCGTGTACGACCGGCTTGTGTTACCCATTGACCTGCCAGTGAGGACAGCACACCCGGTAGTCGACTCGACCGAACTGTTCTCCGATCTCGTAGAGCTACTGACCAGGGCGTTGAGGGAAAGGAAGCTGTTTGTGGGCAGCACGGAGGTCGCGGAGGACCTGATCGTACCCGACCTGTTTCTGGAGGACGTGGAGAAAAGGGTGAAGACCCTAGGGGATAGGATTGCCTTGGCCACGAGGGAGACCGGAAGGCTCGACGTACTGGAGCTGTTTGCCGGTCTCGACTATATCGAAGTGGTTCGGACGTTCATAATACTCTTGTTCGTGCTCAGCTCCATGGACTATGAGGTAGAGAAGAAAGGAGAACAGCTTTGGATAGTGAGCATAAACCACCCAGCGAGGGCATGAAGGCGTCGGTCGAGGCCCTGCTATTCGCAGCGGGGAGACCACTGTCAACCGACGAAATAGCGAAGGTTTTGAGGACGAAGAAGGAGATCGTTGACGCCTGCATTCAGAACCTTGCCGAGGAATACGGACAGAGAAAGGGGGGGGTCGAGATAGCGAAACTCGACGCTGAGCGATACATCATGCAGGTGAAGCCCAAGTACTTCGAGCACGCCAAGAAAGTCTCCGCCGGGCTTCCGATATCAAAGGGAGCTTCGAAAACTCTTTCTGTCATAGCTGCAGAGCAACCCATTGTGCAGTCAATGGTGATTCAAATCAGAGGCAGACATTCGTACAGACATGTGAAGGAACTAGTGAAGGCAGGTTATGTCGAAGCTACCAAGGCGGGCAGGACCTCAATGCTGGCAACAACAGACAGATTCAACAAGCTGCTTGGTTGCCGCGACACCAAATCAGTTAAAAGGGAGATGGAAGAGCTGCTGAAACGAAGGGAAGATGCAACTGGTACGAGTTCGGCCGAGCAAGGAAAGGATGGGAAAGCTCACACACCTGCTAAAACAGACCTCGGTTGATAGACTCCTGTTGTCTGAGACCCCAAACATATTCTACCTCATTGGGGTCTGGCCGATAGGTCGAACCGTCCTTTCTGTGTCGAGGGCCGGCGATCTGTCTGTCTTCGGATCCAAACTCGACCTCTTCCTCTCAGAATCCGACGAGGTGGACGTGTTCACTGGACGAGGAGAAGCGGAGATCTCCGGGGAACTGACGAAGAGAATCACGGCGGCCGGAGACGCGTACGTTGAAACCGATGGTGTCGTGCCGTTGGACAGCAGATCTAGGTCAGAGTGCCGCGCTCTGGTGAAGTCAGGGAATGGTATTGTTCAGGGGATCAGATCCATCAAGGACGAGGAAGAAATCCGCCTCATGAGAAGGAGTGGTGAACTAGCCAAAGAAGGCATGGAGGCTGCCCTAGATCGGATAAAGGTGGGCGTCTCCGAGAAGGACATCGCTAGGTCGGCCCAGTGCACAATGCTGGAGAAGGGGGCGGATGAGTTTGCATTCCGAATATCGGTTGGCTCCGGTTGGAGGGCTTCATTGCCCCATGCCCTGCCGACGGAAAAGAAAGTGGCGGACGGGGAGCTGGTCGTGATAGACCTAGGCGCTGATGTGGAACACTACAAGTCTGACATAACGAGGACTGTGTTGGTCGGGGTTCCAAACGGTCAAACCCGGAAGGTGTTCGATTCGGTGAAGGGGGCATACGATGCCTGTGTAGAAGACGTGACCCCCGGCGCCAAGATAGGCGAACTGGCACTGAAGGCCGATCACATGATTTCATCGGCCGGATTCTCCGAAGGCATCCTACATGGGCTAGGCCATGGCGTGGGCCTAGACATACATGAAGAGCCATCCGTTTCGGTCAAGAGTCCCGGGAAGCTGGTCTCCAACAATGTCATCACCATCGAGCCAGGCATCTACATAAGGGGGGTGACTGGAGCTAGATGGGAGAACACTGTCTTGGTCACGGACGCGGGCCACGACGTGCTGACTTGAACTACTTTCCCAGTCGCCTGTCCCTCCTCTGATAGGAGCGTATCGCCCTCAGCAGGTCGATCTTCCTGAAGTCGGGCCAATAGATGTCCAAGAAGAAGAGTTCGCTGTACGCGCTCTGCCAGAGAAGGAAGTTGCTGACCCTGGCCTCTCCGGAGGTCCTTATTATCAGGTCTGGATCCGGGTTCGGCAGATGGGCGGTGTAAAGGAAACTGCTGACTAGATCCTCCGTGACTTCTGCCGGGGTAAGCAACCCGTTGGCGGCCAGAGTCACCATTCTTCTGGCCGCATTCACTATCTCCGTCCGACCTCCGTAGCCTATGGCGATGTTCAGAAATGTCTCGCTGTTTTGCAGGGTGTTTTTCTCAAGCTTCTCCATGAGTCTGGTTATTTCGGAGGGGAGCAACCCTCTTTCACCCAAGAATCTCACTCTGACCCTTTCCCTTTGGAACACCCCGTCTTCGATTGCCTTGGCTAGGTATTGTTCAACGACCGACAGAATGCCCTTCACCTCCTCGGGAGGTCGCGCCAAGTTCTCCGTTGACAATGCATAGAGTGTGACCGTCACTATCTTCAGTTGCCTGAACCAAGACAGGACTTGCTCAAGTTTCTTGGCGCCCTCCTTGTGTCCCTCCACGTTTGAGAGGTTGTGTTCCCGGGCCCATCTTCTGTTGCCGTCCAGTATGAGTCCTACGTGAGAGGGCATAGGCCCTGAGGAGACCTGGTTCTGGAGAACCGCTTCGTAAAGCCCTCGGACTGGTGGGATGTCAGCTACTGACCTGATCAGCCTGAGCGCCCAAGATCTCAACTGCCCGCTTCACGCCGGCCTCGGAGTCGCCTGTCTATCAACACGTAGATCCCAGTAAGTACCGCGAAAGAAACGATGGATATGGCAGCGCTCGTGAGGGCAGCTGTGACGACCGACTGGAGGTAGCGATTGGGGTCTATCAGGAAATCTCCCATCACGAGGGCAAGTGGATAGAGTGATGCCATCACAGCCAAGGATATGGTTAGGCCTCTGGATTCCGCCCAGTCACCGACGAAGAAAGCAGTGGCTCTGCCGAGCTGGAGGGCAACCCCACCCGTAAGGAAATAGAGCGAGGAACTCTTCAGGAATTCACCAGCCAGTAGGTTGAGTTTCAGCAGGGCCGATAGGGGATCGGCTATCCCGAGTTGGATCATCGTGTTGAACGCCCCGTATAGACCTAGGGCTCCGCCGACCAAGAAGAGCCCATAACCTGCTATGAAGGCTAGGATCCGGATGGCCAGTAGGTAGGCGGGCATTTGGAGCTCGAAGATCGATTTGACCCTGCCAACCAGCGACTTGTCTATGGACATTCCCTTGACAAAAGCAGTCAGCCCCAACAGCATGGCTATTATCAGCAATGCATAGTTGAGGTAACCTATGAACGCCAGCAAGGACAGCAGCATCAAAGAGAAACCGGTGAAGCCCAAGCTGTACCTCTTGAATCGCTCATCGGTGAAAAACATCTTCAGGTATCTGCCAATCACCACGTATGATTCCTCGACCGCCTTGCTGTGCTTGACAACTACCCTCACTATCCCGGAGAGGGGTAGTTTCAGCTTCAGGACAGGCACGATGTCCTCATCGCCAAATCCGTCCGTGACAACGTACACATCTGTGGGTTTGACCTTTTCGGAGATCTTCGCGACTTGGTCCAACACTGTCGAAGAGGAAAGCGGCTCTCCGTCCTTCGAACCTGTGACTATGGCAACCTCAGCAGAGCCCCCCTTTGACCTGATCAGATCGAAGGTCCTGACCGACGCAAGTATGGCATTGGAGTCTGATTCCTCCGGATCGACGAGACCCAACTTTACTCCCGCGGAGAGCACTTGCTCTCTCCCGACGACGGGAGAGGCGATCCCGGTCTTCTGACCCAGATCGTCGTCTAGGTCGATGCACAGGACTAGGAACCGCTTTTCCTCGTTGGCTACCAAATTGCTCCCCGGTGGTGTCTTATGTGAGGACAAGATAAGAAAAGCTTTTCCTGTTTCTAATACTTGGAACTTAGACAGTGAGTAACTTTCAGCTGGAGCTCTTCATCTCGTAGTATATGCGTAGCTCCTCAAGTGACAGCGACTTCCCATCTTTGATCTTCTGGTCAACTTCCTCGGCGACCTGGGCCTTGGCGTCTGTGAGTTCATGTTGCCTCCTGACCTTCGCGCTGTCGCGTGCTGTCTTCAGCGAGGATGCTATAAGATGTGCCTTTGCATCGCACTCAACGAGTTTCATGAACAGATCGTTCTTCTTAGAGGCTAGAGTCTGGATGTCGGATCTCAGGGACTCCAGCTCCCTGATAGTTGCCCTTCTGGATTCCATCGCCTCTATGTACTGCTTGTGATACTCGTCGGATTGCTGAACCAGCAGACTCCTTCTGTTCCTGACGGAGTTGAGGGATTCCTTCAACTCGGACATTCTGTCCCTGTACTTTTCTGCAGACTGGTCGATGGTCTTGGCTCTCTCGTATGCAGAGAGTATTGCCCTCAGGTGCTCGATCTCCTCTACCATCGACGATTCCCTCTTCGGATTGTGAGTTTCGGTGACAAGGCGCCATTCGAGGTCGTTTAGGCGTCTCCTTGCCTCCTCTTCACTCATCCTGTACCTGCGGCGGTACTGGTCGACCAGTGATTCCCTTGACCGGATTTCGCTCCTAAGTCCGTCCACATCGGTGAACGTTTTCTCCTCCTGCAGCTTCGTTTCTTTGACTTGGATGTTCAGCTCATCCCTCCTTTTTCGGCTCTCGGATGTCGTGGAATTGAGCTTCTTCATCAGGTCCAGGAGTTCGTTTTTTCTCTCCACCACCGTCCGCAGGTTCTGTTTTGTGGTTTCGAGTTCTCCCTCGAGGTCACGGGCTTCGTTTCTCAGCTGGCCTAGCTGTGCGAGGAGACTCAAGCTGACGGGGGCTCGGTCGGATACTGGGGATAAATGCTTTTCTCTCCAATCAGGCGTTCAATCCGCTGATCCTTCGAGTGTCTCTTCCCCGCGGAAGAACATCCTTGATAATGCCGCGTTCAGCTCAACAAAACCACTGAAATCGACAGCGGAAACCACGAAAAGTCTGGAAAGGAAGTCCAACCTCGGGAGCGAGCGCAGGATCGAGTCCACGTACAAGTATCTCTCAGAGCGATAGTTCTCCCTAGCGTAGAGGAGCATCAACTCCGGGTCTCTAGCCCAGCTGACTAACTGCCCCATGGCCGAGCTTGATACGAGGTCCTGTTTCGTCACAATGGAGATGAGTGGTAGCAGCAGTCTAGAGTAGACGGCGGATTCAAGGAACATGTTCGAAACGAAGTTCATGGGGTCAAGGGAAAAGGGGGCATCGACTAGAAAGGCAATTGACTTGTCTCCCCCGAAAAGCTCTCTGCAGAGTAGGAGTCCACTGGCCCTGAAAGCGAAGAGCTCAATCTGGCCGGGCGTGTCAGCTATGAATAGATCAGGGGATGATTCTGAGAGGACATCACGCATCTTGCCTATGTAATCGGCTAGCATGTCTGTGGCCAGAATGAGCGAAGAGTTCGGCCCCAGCCCCTTGGTCCTCATTAGTTCACGCACATCTACGTACTCCCTGACATCTACGATGGGATCATAGGGCAAATACTCCACCCCTGGATCCAAGTTGAGCACCTCTGCTTCGACCCCCTTGCGGTTTAGCCATTCAGCGAGCGAGAAGGCTAACGTCGTCTTCCCGCTCCCGGCTGTTCCCACCAGAAACAGTGCGGGCGGCTCTTCTGACTTGGAGGCCATCTGTCCAAGGACGGGACGCGCGCTTTTATCCCTTCGAGTCACCACTTGTCATAGCTTGGCGACGGACATTGTTGTTGTTGGAATTGGCAACGAACTGCTCGACGGCAGGGTCGTGAACACGAACCTCGCTTGGCTGGGCGAGCGCTTGGAGCAGGAAGGGTACTCGATATCCCGGGCTATCATCCTGAGAGATGACGTTCAGGAGATATGCAAGCGCCTCGCACAAGTCATCGCTGAACGACCGAATATGATCCTAGTGACTGGGGGTCTGGGCCCAACCTGGGATGACGTCACGCTTCAGAGCATAGCCTGTGTCCTTGGAGTGCAGCTGAGGGTCAATGACGTGGCCCTAGGGATGATCAAGTCACGCATCAGAGGTAGGCTCACTCCAGAGAGAAGGAAGATGGCGTTTCTTCCTGAGGGGTCAGAACCTCTGAAGAATACGAGAGGTACAGCACCAGGCGTCTACTGCGGAAAAGGAGGCACGAAGATCGTGGCGCTCCCGGGCGTGCCGGAAGAGATGAAGGGCTTGTTTGAGAGAGAGGTGCTGGATATCATCAGACACAATTTCAGGGGAGAAAGACGAGCAACTGGCAGAATGGTGGTCAAAGGCATCCCCGAAGCCGACCTTGCTCCCATAGTGGACAGAGTGAGAGCGAGCATTGCCGGGATCTACATCAAGTCCCATGTGAAGTATTCTGAAAAAGGACTCTCGCCCATAGAGATCTTCCTGAGTTGCAGGGAGAGAGGATCGAGATCGAAGATCAAGAAAGGAATGCAGATGTTGAAGTCGCTTGTCGTAAAGGCAGGCGGACAGGTCACGAGGAGAGCGTCAGCTTCCGTTCTCTAACCCGAACTCCTTGAACTTTTCTAGGACCGTCCTCTCCCTTTCCCGGAAACTGCTATCAAGACGCAACCTCTCAAGGCCTCGCCCTTCCGCTGCGAGAGTGGCAGCAGCAGTAGCTGCAACAGCAGATCCGATGGGATCCTTTCCGCTGAGCAGGGACAACAGCATCGTCATCGCGTACACATCTCCGCAACCGACATCGTCCACAACATCGATGGAAAGCGACGGTACGAAATACATCCCATTCCTCGTCAGTATGAAGGAACCCTCCGCCGATCTCGTGAGTGCTACAGTGGCTGGTCCTTCCGGCACAAGGACTCCGTTGAGATTCCTGCTGCACAAGTAGAGGATCTCTTCATCAGACAGGTGGAGCAGCAGCTTGCCTGCTGTCCAACTGTCGCGGTCCTTCCACTGCTTCATCACGAGGCCCCCGGTTGTTCTTTCTCGCACAAACCCCTGGGCTTCAATGCCCGTAGCGCGTGGAAAGCTGATGTTGACCATTGCCGGATCAACCTCACCCAAGACGGGCGTCACTTGGACCGCATCGAATTCACTCACCGTGTCAGCGTCCACTGTTATGGGCGGGCCTCCGATTGACACTACCTGTTGCACCCGCCTTCCGTCACCCATCAGCTCGTTGACGAACCCTATGGAACTTGGCGATCTCTGGGCAGTAATGCTCACCCCCTCAGATTCGATTTCTCTCAGGTACGATCTCGGCATGTCAGGCCCAACGGTGGTCCTAAGCTCCACCTTGGCCCCTAGCCTGGCCGCGGTTATCGAGCAGTAGTAGGCTCCGCCTCCAACGCGCCCCTCTTCCCTGTCTGGGGTCTTGATGACGTCAAGCGTCAGCCCACCGATCACCAGCACTCGAGGCATCTCACTGTACCCCTTTGAACCAGCAGCCCACGTCCTTCTTCACGAGCCATGCGTCTGCAGCTCCGGCCTCCCTCGCTTCTCTTATTGCCCTCTCGCCGGCCTCCTTGTCATTTACTAGTGCTACCAAGCTGCCGCCCATACCGGCGCCGCTTATCTTCACACCGATTGCTCCACCCAAGTACAGAACTGAGTCTCTGATCCTTTCGAGCAGAGGGGTGGAGACCTCATAGAGATCCCTGAGCAATTCATGCTGAACGTTCATGACCTCGCCCATAGTCTCCCCAACAGACCATCCGTTGTTTGACAGTGCCAATGCCCTATCCTTCCCCAAGATATTGCTAGCCAATGCGAGATCGACCTTCTGTCCGTTTATGATCGACAGGGCAAGATTGGTCGAGCCGTTCATCTGAAAAGTGAAGAGTATCCTGTCGGCCGACTTCTTCGGCAACAGAAATAGATACCTGCTCACTTCCTCCCATCTCACGGATTCCCAATCGGTCTCCTGACAGTTCCTGCCGAGTCTGGATTTCAGCCCCCTTGGAACCGCTGATGAATCTGAAAGGATCGTCAACCCTAGGTCTATTTCGGACTGCCTTGCCGTATGAACGGACTCGGTCTTGCGCCTCTCACCCGAGTCAACGACCACGAAATCCAGGTCGGGGAAATCCAAGTAGTCCACACTTACAGTGGGCCTTTGCCTAAGAACAATCATCTCTCCATAAGCTGAAGAGTACTGATCCAATCTGCCGCATGGGATCCCCATCCCGACGTTCTCTGAGAAGTAGGCGTACTCTGCAATGTCCCTTGTGTTCAAGCCAAGGGAGAACGCACCGTTCAGGAGGGTCAGGAATGCCACCTCTAGCGCACCGCTGCTCCCCATGCCCGACGCTATGGGGATTTCGCTCCTCAAGTAGACGTTGAGCCCGCCGACGCTCCCCGACTTGACGAACTTCCTAAGCGTCCCGATTACGGAGGAGAAATAGCCGCTTGGCCCCCCATGCAGGCTCGGCAAGTTCGATGTGTCGACTTCAATGTCTCCTTCGCCAGTGGAGTGGGCCAGCTCCTCGGACCTAATGCGAATCTTCGATCCGGAAGAAGGAACCGCGAACATATACATCCGTCGGTTCACGGCCAGCGGCACGACGGGCAACTGCTTGTAGTCTTGGTGAGTGTTCAGAAGATCTGCCCTCCCAGGCGAAGAGGAGATGAACTTGGGAGATCCTCCAAAGAATCCAGTGGCGGCTTCGAGGAAGGGTTCAGGAACAATCTGACTCGTCTCACCTCACCTCGCGCAGCTCAGCTGCCTTCTCTTCTGGGAGGTAGTCGTAAGTCACTGTTCCTGCGCCCAGCTCGACGCCTGCTAGGAATTTCAACTTATCTCGCTCACGATACTTCGGGAAGAACTCTATGTGGAAGTGGTAGAAGGCTGACGCTGAACGGTCCGTAGGCTGTTGGTGTAGGACCATCGAGTACGGCATTTCTCTTTTGAATAGGCCATCAAGACTCGCCACCACTTGTCGGATGGAATCAGACAAGTCGTGCCTCTCAACGGCGTTCAGATCGAGAAGATCAGCCATGTGACGCTTCGGGTAGATCGAAATCCCATAAGGCATCTTGGGCGCGAACGGGATGAAAGAGATGAAGCTCCCGTTCTCATAGACCAGGCGGCTGCGCGTAGACGTCTCGGCTTTGACCACATCGCAGAAAAGACAACGCTTCTCCTTGACGAAGTAGTGCCTTGACACGTCCATCTCCCTCCTTATGATCGGCGGTATGAAAGGGAACGCATAGACTTGGCCATGAGGGTGCTCTATGGTCACTCCCATCTCTTTCCCCCTGTTCTCGAAAACGAGAACGTACTTCACCTTCATGTCCGATGAGAATCTCTCCATCAACCCGGACCAAGCGTCCACTATCTTCTCAACGTGAGATACCGCCATCTGGCCCAAGTGGAGTGAATGACTGGGGCTGAAGACCACGACAAGACAAGCTCCGTAAGATGGCCTCACCTTGTACGGCGGCACCGCTCCTTGATCCGGCTCTGGAGGTTCCGTTGTGAGCGACGGAAACTTGTTCTCTAGAACAAGGACGTCCCAGTCTCCGCTTGGGATCTCAGAGGAGCCGGGACAGAACGGGCATCCCTCCTGCTCTACGATCGGTCTCTCCTTTCTCTTTGCTGAAACTACAATCCATTCAGCAGCCACCGGATTCCAACGCAGTTCCATGTACAGGTGAGCATCCGGGCAGACCAGGTATATTACTTCTAGGCGTTGCATCATTCCTCTTCACGGAGGACATGAGGCACACCCGGTGGGGATTCTTCAACAACCGTCCCGAAATCCGCGTCCGGAATGCCACCGCAGGGCCAGCGTGAGAAGCACGAGGCACCAACCATTAAATAGCTCAGCTCTGATCCCGCGATACAGCAATGCCTCAGTGTGGAAAGAAGAAAACCAAGAAGAAGAAGTAGCACGTCGATCTTCAGAAGCACGTTAATCTCCGGAGGGAGAGAAAATTCCCCCGTTCACTTCTTTTGGTGCAAGTTAGAGCCAAGAAGCCAAGACGAAACCGATTACGCAACTCACGAATATCGATGCGAAGTTGACGGCATTGTTGTCTATGACCTCGTAGCCTCTTATTTTCTTGGCCGGATTCCCACAGTGTGTTTTCTTCTCGGTCATCTTACCGCATGAATCACAAACATACATCCCTTGGATGGTTGCACCCATAACGCTGTCCACCATGGCTCCACTGAACCCCCCGATCGTAGAGGCTATGAGCTTCGTTGAGGTTGGGACAGCTCTGAGTATTCCGCTCAGCCCCAGCCAATCTGTTCCGATAACTGACAAAACCCCGATCGTCAGCGACGCCAACAGAGCAACCGAAGTGCCGAGCAAAGTCACGCCGCCGGAAGCTCCTCTCTCTACGACCTTCCTAGGATCCGTTATCAATCTCGGCTCCCGCTTGCTGAGCAACCCTATCTCTGTTGCGAGTGTGTCAGCGAGACCTGTTGAGACTGATGCCAAGTATGCTCCGACGAAGCCCTTGCCCCCAAGAAGTCCCTCGCATGTCGCAGCGATGGAGGCCCATGCTCCATTCGCGACTACGTTCCCCCATTCTCTTGCACCACCTTTCTCCTGCGCAACACCCATCCTCCTTTTCTTCTCGTACTTGAACCTAGTGAATGCCGCCGCTACGATGTGGAAGAAGGCGACAAGCAGGAATGCGTTCCAGTCACCATAGGCCAAGACCAGTACCCCCAATGCCATGCCTGCGACGAAACCTGACAACGAGACCGCTTTGAGCAGGAGCGAAACAACACCCAGCGCAATCAATACGACTGCTTTCATGATGAGGTCCGCGGTCAGTGCGGGTAGTTGCAGCAAACTGATGCCCCGGCTCGGGGCACCTCACTTTTAACCCTTATCTGCGGTTGGCTCGGCTTTGGGGCTTGCCTTCTCGACTATCTCGAGGTCGCCCAGCGTCTTGAGGAGATCCTCTGAACTGGGCATCTTTGACAGTCCCAATGGGATATTCTCTCTCTTGGCTATCTCCAGCGCGATGGGATCGAGTTCAGCCGGTCCGTGTATGATCATAGCGCTCGGCTTGAACGGGAAGACCCTGATCGCTACCAACGGCGATCTTCCGTGAGTCACGTTCGTGAAGATCAAGGCCCGCTTGGCTGTCGCTCCGAAGAGTCTGATGAACTCGTCACCCTTGAAGTACAGTATCGCCTTGACGCTGTCGATCGCGGTGTAGCCGAAAATCGAGTCCTCGGGGCTCGAGGGGCCTATCAACTGCAAGGAGTTCGTGACCTGAAAGAGCGTGCTAATCTTCACGGGGATGGACAGCTCCCTCATAGACAGGATGACTCCGGGAGGAGGGAGCTCCATTCTTGAGAGTTCCGCCAGTTTCGCGCCGCCTCTCTCGATGTCGATGTTCAGCAGCGATTCTACGAAAGTTCTCATGAATTTTGTGCCAGGGTTCCTTCTGCGCCCCCTTTCGTAGTCGCTCAATACAGAAGGCGAGACGCCCATTCTCTCCGAAAGATCCTTCTGGGCCACTTGGAAGATTGTCCTCCACTTCTTGAACGCCTTGCCGGACTCCTCACTCAGGATGACATCCCCTATGATCTTCCTCGCAGCTATGTCCCTGATGTAGTGGGTCAGTTCGTCAAGCGGGTAACTCTCCTGCAAAACCCTTCGGCAATTCGTGAACCAAACCTGTTATATCTCTTGTCTAGCTCCCTAGCCGGACATATACAAGTTCCGTGCTGGGTACCCTTAAATACTCTAGAGCCCGAATTCTCGTCAAGAGGGAGTTAATGCCAAAAGGCCTAGGAACAGAAGGGTCGGACATCTTCGGGACCAAAGAGGCCCTTGAGGAAGCATTTAGGGAAGAACAGAAGGTCACTGCAAGGCTGGAAATAAGGAAATGGAACAAACCTATGACCATACTGGAAGGGATAGACGTGAAAAGCAACGAACTGAACGCCTTGGCAAAGAAACTGAAGACGCACTGCGCGTGCGGAGGAACAGCGAAAGAAGGAAGGATCTTTCTCCAAGGAGACCAGCGCCAGAAGTCCATCGAATTCCTGAAGAAGAACGGCTTCTCTAAGAGCACCTTCACAATAGTGTAGAAGGTCCCCCGCCAATCCTTAAAATCGAATCAGCTGACGCTCTATCTGAGTGCAATGGAGGTCCGAGAGGCGATAGAGCGAAGGAGAAGTGTAAGGTCGTACAGTGCCGAGGAAGTGCCAGCCGACGTGATACAGACCCTAGTGGGAGCTTCGTACTTAGCGCCTTCAGCGGGGGACATCCACCCCTACAGAGTAGTAGTTGTCAGAGACGAGTCAAAGAGGAGGGCACTTGCGAGGGCGTCACAAGAGCAGGAATTCGTTGCTGAGGCACCGGTTTCGCTGGTCTTCTTCATTGACCATGATTCAGCCCGACGGGGATACGGCGAGAGAGGCGTCCAACTGTACTCATTGCTGGATGTCGGAGCTGCGGTTGAGAACCTCATGATCGCTGCCGTTGACATCGGTTTGGGGACCTGCTGGGTGGGAACTTTCGACGAGCAAGCGGTGAATGAGTTGTTGGAGGCACCTCCTGAGTGGAGGGCGGTGAGCATAATCTCACTGGGCCGACCGTTAGGGAGGGACAGGCATGCCCCTCCTCCTCTCCTCGCTGAAATGCTGCGATCCGAGGACTGCGGGACAGGGTGGCCCGGATGAAGTTCTCCAAGCTAGCTGATTTCATGAAGCGACTGGAAGCGACCTCGAAGAGGTTGGAGATGATCGACATACTCAAAGACCTGCTCTTAGGGGTCAGTGAAGAGGAGATAGGCCCAGTTTGCTTCATGCTGTTGGGTAGTCTAGCTCCGGACTACGAGGGTGTGGAGATCGGCATGGCGGAGAAACTGGTGATGAGGAGCGTAGCGAAAGTTGCGGGAGTAGGGGAACTCGAAGTGGACAGGAGACTCAAGAAGACAGGTGACATGGGGGAGGCAGCTTCTCAGCTACTTTCTGCTAAGAAGATGCGCAAACTCGTTTCCACCGAACTAACGGTGTTGGAATCCTACAAGGGAGCGCTCAAACTCTCTAGGCTGAGCGGAAAAGGATCGATATCCAACAGAGTGGCCAGCCTCGCAAAGATGCTGATGGACTCCTCGCCGACGGAGATCAAGTATCTCATCAGATACATCACGGGCAACCTCAGGTTGGGCATTGCTGACATGACACTCCTAGACGCTCTGTCCGAGGCCTTTCTGGGCGGAAGGCAGAACCGGGAAGTGGCGGAGAGGGCATACAACATAAGGCCAGACATAGGCTACATCGCCACCCAGCTGAAGAAGGAAGGGCTGGAAGGACTCCGCGATGTGCGAGTACAGGTTGGGATACCCATCAGGATGGAACTCGCCGAGAGGCTGAGTTCTTCATCTGATATACTTGAGAAGGTTGGTTCTCCGTGCGCTGTTGAGTACAAGTACGATGGCGAGAGGATACAGGCCCACAGGAAAGGAGAAGAGGTTCAGCTATTTTCTCGCAGACTGGAGAACATCACGTATCAGTACCCAGATGTTGTGCATGTGATACGCAGCAGGGTGAGATCCAAGGAGGCGATACTTGAGATGGAATGTGTCGCTGCAGATCCGGACACGGGCGAGCTCAGGCCCTTTCAGGAGCTTATGAGGAGGAGAAGAAAGCACGGAATAGAGGAGATGAGTGAGGAGGTCCCAGTGGTTCTGAAGGCTTTCGACGTCCTCTTGGTGGAGGGGACAGACCAAACAAGGAAACCTTACTCGGAGAGGAGGCAGGCGTTGCGGGACCTAGTGGATGAGAATCGACAGATACAGTTGTCAGAGATGAGAATTGTGAAGACCTGTGACGAGATGGATCGTTTCTTCCAGGAATCTGTTTCAGAAGGGATGGAGGGCATCATGGCCAAGGCACTGAATGCCGAGTACGAAGCTGGCGCGCGGTCGTTCAAGTGGGTGAAGCTGAAGCGCGAGTACAGGAGTGAACTCAGGGACACGATAGATCTGGTTGTGGTCGGTGCCTATGCCGGGATGGGCAAGAGATCCCAGTTCAGGTACGGGTCCTTCCTAATGTCCGTATATGATCCGGATACCGATACGTTCCCGACTGTGTGTAAGGTTGGGACTGGCTTCACAGACAAGGATCTCCAAGAACTTGGCACTGCCCTTGATAAGTACAAGTTGAAGGAGAAGCCCTCAGGGGTGGATTCGAAGATGGATGCTGACGTCTGGTTCATCCCTAGACTCGTTCTAGAGATCATAGGGGCCGAGATAACCCTGAGTCCAATCCACATGGCCGCGTGGAACAGAGTGAAGGAAGGAGCTGGCCTCGCTATCAGGTTCCCAAGGTTCACTGGCAAGTACAGGACAGACAAAGGCCCAGAAGATGCTACAACTACCACAGAGCTGATCGAAATCCAGAGCACGAGGCTCCAGAAAGTGAGCTAGTCGTTCGCGACTACGCAGGTGGCGGCGGTGGCGCTGCAGCGCCGGCCCCGCCTGTTATCAACGTGAGCTTCTGATTGCCGAGGATGAGCAGTATTCCTGGGATAATGCCCGTTATGAACGCCACGATTAGGGTCATCCCCGAGGATGATACTGCATATGCTTCTTGGTATTTGCCCTGATCGATCTTGTCGAGGATCTTTGGCTTGACCGTGTTGAGAGCTGTGTACACTCCGAAGATTCCCACCGCTGCCATGACTAATCCCCAGATCAGATACCCCATGGCGAAGCCCATGAAGATGCCCCAGCCTAAGACGGTGAGAAGACTGGACAATGCTCCTAGCACCATGAGCGCACCGCAGACTATCATTGCGATGTATGTATAATTCATGAAGTCCCTTGCTTCCTTTGCTACTTGAGGGTTGTACATCTGGAATCTGCCTTTCCGGTGGAGCGAATATAAGCCTT